>ENA-ORBV01009142-ORBV01009142.1-microbial-mat-metagenome-genome-assembly--contig:-NODE-9142-length-16397-cov-6.566299_pt1 | contig 16397 bp, 15 predicted proteins | sample MGYA00237777_ERZ505514 | MGnify/ENA primary metagenome ERZ505514 (study PRJEB26160, sample SAMN06269048) | microbial mat metagenome | isolation source: Oligotrophic lake microbial mat | place... | reverse complement strand
TTTCAAGCAGAAGACGGCATACGAGATTCGCCTTAGTCTCGTGGGCTCGGAGATGTGTATAAGAGACAGCTTAAACATTTGTAGCAGTCCAAAAAAAATCACCCATGCCTGTGCCCTTGCTGACTGACACCTAAACACGTCTTTTCCCTTTTTCTTTATTGAAAGTATATTAGCTTCATTAGCATGGAGATTCATATCTCAGCCATGTTATTATGGAATTACCAAAGCACCTCACTTCAAGCCTTGACAGCTTCCACAATAAACATGGGATCACTGCGACCCGGTAAATACGATGTCGGGTCGTTGGCAGTGACATCAAAGGCCTTGCGCGGTTTGAACCCACCAGCATATTGAAAATATCCATTGATCAATTCCAAATGTTGTCGATCATTCATCTTTAACCACATGGCAATGGCTTTGGATGGAAAGCATCGATTGGATTGACTCACAATCACTTTGCCACCGGGTCGTAAGACACGATGAATTTCCTTCATGACTTCAATGGGATAAATCAAATAATCAATCGACACAACACACGTCACGACATCAAAGGACTTGTCGGCATAGGGCAATTTGGCTTCCACATTTAAATCCTTGGCTTGAAAACCTCCCGTCAATTGATCATTGAAGCCCAATTCCAATCCGTTCATACCGGTAGCACAAATCTTTCCCATGGTCTTGGGGAATTCCATGGGATAATGACTGACCCACGAGGAACAAATATCCAATATATCACTCTTGGCGGGAATATTCTTTCGATAATATTGAGTCAATGCCGCCACGGCGGGTTCATCAATGTGATAGACCAATTTGGGAACGGTATAAAAGGAGGAATCATCAATTTGATCGGCCCGAAAAAAATCTTCGGGTTGAAAGGGTGGTTCGGCGGGCCATTCTTTGACCAAACGAACCGGAGTGACGGGAAACTCATAGGGGGTCGAGTCGCCGGTAAAGCGGCGCACAAACACACCACGGGTGCGAGGATTTCCCTCTAAAAATATGTTTATAGAGGCCCATTGGTAAGACATAGTGTAGAAGCATAGAAATTTAGAGACAGTCGAAACATAAATGTAGATTCAAGTCATTTCTGCAATTTTGACACGAAAAAGACAAAAACAAAAACGGCTTAAAGGAACTTACTGGAATCTTCACCATATTGCATTTGCAATTCCGAATCAATATATCTAGGATTATCATAGGCCTTGGCAATGGCACTGCTCGCACTGCACGATTCTGGGTCCAAGGCCAAAATTCCCGACGACATGAAAAAGGTGGCGGCCGTCGACGACAAAAATTGAGATCGAGATGCAATGGAACTCCTGGAACTACTACTTTTCATGGATAAGGAATGGACAGTGCCGAGACAACCACAGGTCAATACGAAAAATAAAAGGGATGTAGGACAACTTGGTCTGCAAGCTTTGAAGGAGAAAGGGGCCATGATCATGGTCGCTCACGTAGAAGTCTTTTTCTAGAGTTGTATCAGGGAGGAATGACAACCGATCTGAAACTGTGGCGCCGTCTACTAGCTAGCATACTTGGTATCTTGCTTGCTGGGGAAATTGTTGATTCATTCTTCATCATTCATCGAATGCGATCACGCCTTGGATTCATTCACAGAAAGAAGGGAAAGATCTGCTCGGTGGAGTCGGTCAGTGAGTATCTTTCGAGCGAGCAAGTGAGCGTCGCTTTCTTGTTGGGAACTCTGATTCATTCATCGACCATGTGATGGCATGAACGATCTGATCCCTTCGACGATGATCCAAGAACAGTTGAAAGCCGACATCGTATCATTCATCCCAAACATCAACACTGACTAGCTAGCTACTCAATTGTCTTTTCCTCCATCACCTGTACTGTCCTGCTCTGCCCACTTTGTCTTTCAAACATTCTTTTAGCTTTACCCATCATAACTCCAGTCGATCGGCAATCCGCAACAACATCCATCCAGCAATCATGACGGTCAATCCATTCTTCATGGCGCTCATGCCGATATCTCATGTGGCCTCTTGGTGGTTGGTCCTCCATAATAATACGGACACAAATGACTTGTGTGCCGCCGTGGCCAAGATTGCGGCCTTTTATTGTGCCTGGGCACTCTACAAAGTACTAGGCCAAGGCGACAAGCAGGAAAAGGGACACTTTAGCATGGGACTCATGGCGCTTGCGTGCACCTTTGGTAAATCCCAACCCTACATTCTTCTGATGGCCAATGCTTTGGTCATTGTCAATTTTGCCATTGTGATTCCCTTCTTCATCAATCGTGGTGTCCCTGGGATTGTCAAAATGATTCACAAAGAAATCAATACCCTCACCATGACGTGGGGATATACATTTTTGGCCTATTTGGTCGGGAACGTGGTCTTGTGGGGCTACATCTTCAAGACGATTTGGAGCTTGGCAATAGCATCATAATCAAATGATGTATTCTATTCGTGTCGTTGCATTTTGTTTTTTGGCTACGGCACTACAGGGCATGCGTGTAACTACTAGAATATATTTATACGACAATTATTGATTCAGCAGAATGCCACTGTTCGGGATATTTTTGTACTTTCTGCAATATCATGGTGGGCTTGGAACAGAAAAGATTGGGTGCAAAAAGGTACTGTTCCTTGGCACAATGCAGAAAGCATTTATATGTCTGTGCCGAGCAAAAGCACCATTCTGACCACAGGCGAGTCACACAGCTTGTGTTCGGAATAAAACCTCTCGTAAGCGTATTGCTGCTATTGGTGGGGAAACAATGGACGATGTCTTCTGAATTTTGGATTACCTTACCTTGCATTGACGCGAGGCGAAAGTTGACAAAAACAGCAAAAGGCAAGCCCTCAAGCAAATTTTGAACAACAACGACAACGAGAGCATACCAACGCCAAGAAGAAGATGGCGAGTAAGACTAGCCAGGGGAGACAGAGCTCCACAACGCGGCAACCTGAACGGCCATGCCAGAACGACTACGTCGATTCCTCGCTGGATACTAGCTGCAGCATCGACACAGTTACGCTGAAGAATATTTCGTTGCAGATATGACAAGCAGTAGGACACGAATTGCAACCATTGTCATCTTGTGGACCAATTTCTTAGGCCTTGATGGCAATGTCATCATTCGCCGTCCTGACAGGAAACCCACCCTCGCCGCATCCCGTCTAATACCTATTGTCGTTCCCCAGTGCTAAATGACCCCGGGGACGAGTCAGACGGCACGGCACAGCAACAGCAACTCCAACAAAAAAGACTTCCTTTTGCTTCGCCAGTTCTGCATCATTGAGATAGTATAGCCGAGAGTCTCCTCTACTGGCTACCAGACTAGTAGACAGGTACGATACTACTAGCTAGTAGACTGGGCTGAAGAAATTGTCAAGTTATTTATTACACGTCAGATCATCATCGAGTGAGCCAGTGTGCTTCCACTAAACTTGTCAGGCAGAATACTTATAGGGATAAGGATACTAGCAGTATGTGGATCTTTCGACAACGGCGGCAGGTGCGATAATTCATTTTTTGATTGGTGTCATCTTCAAAGAAGTTAAACGGGAGACCAAGGATCTTTTTAATTGATATATCACGCGAGTGTGAGCTTTGATAGAGTAATAGACAACAGCCGCAAATAGGTTTTGCATACTTAGAAACTCCCGGAAACAGCTCGGGCGATTGCTGCAACAAATAAAATCATTGGCGGCGTCCAAACCAACAAGAAAATTGATATGATTCCATCATGTTGGATGCTTCTTCTCGTCCTGGCCATCTCTTTTTCAACGGCATGGCCGAGTGACGGCGCCGAGATCCTTCCTATTTCTGCTAGTACTACTGGTAACTACAAGGATGGGCGACCTCCTTGCTCCCTGAATGGCCAACTCGACGAGGATCAAGGAATCTGCCACTGCGACAAACCCTGGTCGGGAACAGAATGTGAAATACTACAATTTTTGCCCCTTTCCATTCCAAATGGATATCCCAACTTGCACACAAAAACAACGTGGGGCGGGGATATCGTGTATAATGCTCACGACAAGACACATCACTTGTTTGTCACGGCCATGACGGATGGATGTTCCCTTCGTAGTTGGCAGACCCATTCCAGAATTGAGCATGCCATTTCCCATACCGGCATCACAGGACCCTATGAGTTTGTCGATGTGGCCGTGCCTATCTGGTCGCACAACCCCAAAGTGATTGCTTTACAGCAACAGAACCAGAAGACGAATGGGAGTTTTGCTTCCTCCTCTGCTCCTTCTCTGGCACTCTTTCATATTGGGATGGGAGCGGGACCTGCCGATTTGCACAAGAATTGTACCAAACAAGACTATTACTCTATTTGGCAGAGAAGAGGGCATAGTGATGATGACGGTGGTAAGGATGATGCTTCTACAAAAGCAAGCCGGAATTTGTTCCAAGATCGAAAAAAGTCCGCATCCACCATTGGAACTAGGGCAGCAAGATCCGGAACAATCCACACGGCACCGTCTGTTCAGGGACCTTGGACTCCTCTACCCAACAATACGTTGGGATATTGCAACAACCCAGCTCCCTTTATTGTGCACGATCGTACAAAAGGAGTGTCCATAATCTATATTGTTTGCGATCACAACGTGTTGAAACAGGCACACAATGTCGGTGGCCCATGGACGACGATTGGAGAAATTATTCCATCCGAAAACAATGATGGTTCAATAACAAACGATGATGCCGGTGGTGGTATCATGTACGAGGATCCATCCCTCTATGTTGATCACCGAGGCCACTTTCATGTCATGTTTCATGCCTATGTACCCTACGAAAATCCTCCCCATGGACATGACTGCAGCAACTCGACGGTTGCGGCTCACTTTTTTTCCGTAGATGGCCGGCAATGGTACAGATCACCCGGCCAACCATACGGAAGCCAAATCCAGCTTTTGGAAGAAACTGCTACAGCAGCAGGCGGTGGTGGTGGTGGCCATGGAAGAAGCACCATCATGACGGTATCCACACGAGAACGACCAACTTTGATATTCGACACAGATCCCGTCACGGGTCGTGTCCAACAACTCACGCATCTCTTGACAGGTGCATGCAGTGCTCCCAATTGTCCACGTGGGCCACCCGCGGGTTGTGTCAATTGCAAGTACGATCATTGGGATTATACCCTTATCCAAGCATTCGATATTTGATAAAGAACGCTACGACCTAGTTGAAAATTTTACAGTGCATTCCATTGTCTATGTGACGATCGGAAGCAGCTGACAAAGGAAGGAAACCAGCAGTACTAAGTGAGATGTTTACTATTGACTTTTTTACCAGGTTAGTAATAGATGTTATGGCGTTCACACTGATCAATTTGGATATAGCTCAACAGGTCCACGGAGCAAAGGTCACGCCTTGATTTCGTGATGCTCATATCCAATCAGTGCATGGAGGGTTACGGTTTACGGCAAGAGCCGTGTCAATGAACCAGAGGTTTTCTGCATCACCGAATTGCCAGTGCATGCCGCCTTGGTCACCAGAGTATGTCAGCGCCCTGTTGTACCCATCATTGGCATCAAGAGTCCCGCGAAGAACATTAGGAACTTTGGATACAGTACAAATTGCTTTTGTGGTATCGGTGATCTTCTCCAAAACAAAATATCCTGTGTCAGCGCCATTGATTGGCAAAGCACATTTCATTCTCTCCTGGATGGAAGGCAAGGCTTGGACAGCATTCTAAAACGTTAAATTCGCAAAGCTGCATTGGGGTCGCAGTGGTAGTGCTGATTGTAAACAAATTGTATGGGTCATAATCGTTAGCATTATCACCAGTAGAGCCGTAAAGAATACCAGGGCCATCAAAAGCGAGCGCACTAAAAGATTCAACTCGAAGGTCTCCCACAAATGTTGCCACGGCGGTATTTGGGTCGATTGTGATCAGGTTTCTTGTACTGGTGATTCCATTTAGCCTTGCTATTGGCATCTAGGATATTCGTGCGGGGGCGACTGGCCAAACCATGCAGCCTATTCACAGTATTGCCTACCAACTTGATGTGATAGAGCTTAGCGTTGCGCCCGTGAAGTCATTAAATGTCCTAAGCTGGTCATTACGGGATGATAGAAACGGGCGTTGGGGCTGCGACTGCTGCCGCTGCTGTTGGGGCTGCGTTTGGTGCCGTGGTTGATGCGGGATCACATGCAGCTGTAACGGCATACGAAATGCCCAATAAAGATGCACTCAGGCATGGTCCAAACGTAAATTCCAGTGATGTCAAGCCATTCAGGTTGGCAATGATGGCGATTCCAGCTCCTATTCCCAAAGCCAAAATACCGGTTGGAAATTCCGAATCAAAGGCCACAGCATCTCCCACCATGTCGCTGGCAGTCCCTGTAAAAGCGAATCCCAGTAAGCCCGCAAACTCCACTCCAGCACCCAGCTCGGCCCCAAATGCTCCCCGGGAATAGGAAGCCATGGTAGCATTCTCATCCATGGCCCAAAACAAGGAAAGGGCAGCATCCACCGTAAATCCAGCTTCCAGGTGCAGTCCAAGATAGGTTGTCATGCCATCGGAGGACGGAGCTTTGCCATCCACGGCTGCCGCAAAATTCTGATTGGGCGTGGTGCAATTTGCAGCCGCCGTTTGAAGCTCTCGTAGCGCCGACACGGGTGGGTTGGACTGGAAGGCCTGCAGCAATGACAAATAGGCAGGTGTTTCTTGAAAGGCTTCAAAATCCCCCGCAGAAAGCCTTGCATTGGCCAAGTCTTCGACACTGACACGAGCCTCCGCAAGAATCGTGTCTTTCCAAACCGTATAACCAGACGATTTCTCAAAGCTGTCGGCCACGGCAGCAAGACAGGAAGTGCCAATGGGGACACACCTTCTGGAGAGTCCAATCGTTTGTTCCGAACAGTAGAGATTTTGTGTCTCGTCGCATTGCCTCGCATTGTCATTGCATCGCTGAGCAAAGGATTTGAGTTTGTTGTTTTGGAAGAGACCAAAGAAGCGCCCGCTTTGATCTTCGTTGTCGTCCTCCAAGGTTTTGTCGGCGCCCTCATAATCAAAATCGTCAATGTCTTGCCGAGTCAGGGCAGGAAAAGCTCTGCAATGGTGTATCTGAAGCTGCCAGAACAGAAAAGACAGAAAGAACCAGAAGGTCCTAGCTGAGAATTGGTTCATCGGTACTGTTGTCAAAGTTGGTTTTTGGCGGAAAGACTCCCTTTCAAATTGGCTGTGTGAACAAAGGCAGTATAAAATATGATTTGACACCAGGAGGGAGGGATTGGCACCTCCAAGAAGAGAGCTCCCATCTACGGTACTCCTCACTGGTCGCCATCACGCCATGAGCAACCAGTGACATGCGTTTAGCTGATTTGAGCTGCTCCGTCGGATACATTATACAGAGTATCGATAACAAGTTGGGTTTTGTTGTTAGAAAGTCGCCAAGACATTGAATTCACTGAATCGCGTGTATCTAAAAAGTAAGACATCACTTCATTTGTGGGCGCACATGAGTTCGTCACATCAACATCATACCACTGCTGCAACTCGTACCTGGTCCTGCATGGCTATTGGTTAATAATTATTAGCTACTAGAGTACTCTACTAGCTAGCTAGCTAGCTAGCTAGCTAGCTAGTAGAGTGCTATCTGATACTAGCTAGCTAATAGTACTACTCGTCGAATTGCTACAGCAACGACAGAGACAGCATCATCAATTATTTATCATATCATCTTTTCAAAAAGCATTGCCGTCCGAGAGCGTCAAGTCAAATCATCCAGCAATAATAAGGTAGCATATTTTCTTGTTCGTTTTTATTATCAAGCGCACCACCATTCAACAATTATATAGTCCACACCAGTGATGAAGAAACCTTAGCTTAGCGTCGTCGTCATTGGTTCTGTACGTTGTTTCCTTCGCCCCTTTGCGACCTCGTCCACGGTTTAGATCACTATCTTTGTTTCATGTTTGTTTGCGTGAACTATTATACCTTGGTTTTCCTGGCCTCATTTACTTTTGTTTGCTTGCCTGCTTGCCTCTTGGTTAGTTTGTCATTACCACACAAAATCATTATTCCCAGCAAGCAGGAGAGAAAATGCCCATTCACGAATCCACACAACCCATGGATCCCGAGCGGCAGCTTATGATCAAAACAAAAGTATGTCAAAGGTAAATCTTTCATAATTTTTGTATAATACAATACTGCAGTGAAATTTTCTTCCAGTTTCTCTCTACCTCGCAAATGTGTCATATCATTTCAAACACGGTTGGTTTCATATTTGTTTTTATGCCCCCGACTCTTTATTATTACAAACACGACAATCATCACACAAATCAATGACTGTCAATTTCTCCAAATATAAAACACGTAAATAAGACTCCTCAAAGAAGTGGAATATTACAAAAAAGAAGTTCATGAAAATGAAACCAAATTGGCCACCATGCGAGACCAACAACTCGATCCCTACGATATTAAAAAATTTGAAGAAGTCTTGGGGGAATCGTACATGATGGTACCAGACAGCGAAGGTCGACTGAAAAAGAGTTTGGAGGATTTGCAACAGCTAGTGTCAGCAGTTGCCAGTAGCAGCAGCAGCAGCGAATGGGGAAAGGCTGCGAGAGAATTGCTCCAGAATCACACGTCGAAGGATGGCTCCAACAACAACAAAAACAACAATAACAATGATGCAGATCAAGTTGAGGAAACAAATGTGGATGACTTGAAGGATGACGAGGCTTTCTAAAAGGATAGCCATGTACAGGAGAAGGGCATTCCACACTACAGGTCCACCAGATACCTATGATGCCATTTGAAACGTACTGAATTTTGAAGGTGAACAGGGTACACACGCCAACCAGTTTCTACACGGCAATACACTACTGGAGGACTGTCCCAGTATTAGCTACTATTCAAGGGATCTTAGGGCTAGTAACCCTGCTTTTATTAGAAAGAAAACAATGACATCTACTCACAGTTAGCTAGCTAGCTGGCATGGCTAAGGTTCTTCCTCTAATAATTAATAATAAAAACTGATGGACAAGAAGCTTGAAATCTCATGCATCCGAGAAAAGAGCGCCACAGATAACGATCGTTCTTTGATGCAGTCATTCTTCAAGGGTCTCTTCTTGCCAATTTCAGAATCTCTTTCGAGTTGTTCCTTCCTGCGTGCCAAACTACCAAGCCATGAACTTGTAAATTGTCGTGTCCTTCCTCCACATTCAATTGTCATACAGAGATTGTGCTACAGCATGTCGACCTTTTCTTTAATTTCCTGCCGCCTCTTGCAAATATTCGGCAATGAAATCGGGTGGTTGTGCTCCCGAAAATCCCACAGGAGTGCTTCCATCGTGTTGTTCAATGATATAAAATGGTACTCCATGAATGTTCATTTGATTTTTAGCTTTTCGATCTTTGGCAAAGACCTTTTCATGCCGCGACGAGTCTTCTGCCACTTGCTGTACTTTCTCCTGGTCGGTGATTCCAAACTGACGACACACGTCTTGCAACACGGGCACACTGTTGATATTTTGGCCTTGTTCAAAATAACGTTTGTATAATTCTTCCATGATCTGATTGGACTTTGTAACATCCCCCAACTCTTCCTTGACATATTCAATGACCGAATGAGCTTGCACCGTGGGATAGATATTCCGATCCATTTTAAAGTTGATACCGACGGCTTGTCCGGCCCGCACCATGGGGGAGGATTGGCTGTCAAAATTGCGCACGGCCGCAGCACCGTACTTGTTGGTCAAGTGTTCCTTCAAGTCTTCTCCCTCGGGTTCCATGCGAGGATTCAACAAGAAGGGCTCCCACGAAAGATTGATGGGAACACCGGATTGTTGGCTTGCTAATTCGAGATTTCGCTGTGTGTGTGGAAGAACATGAGTTGTGAGCAAAAGAATAATCAAAAATAAATTTCGAATTAAAAAAAAAACTGTTAGTGGAATTCGTGCCAAAACACCAAATTATCACGATAAGATGAAGCCACATATGATCTATCACATTTGATAAAGGGGATTTCCGCAACAGGGTACAATAGAGGATTTCATTCATTCGACTTCGCCGAAGAAACACTTCTCTCCCTTTCATTTCTTCTTGACGTACCAATCCGACGAAACAAAACGGTCACACAATGTCGCTGACTATCTTGACAGTCACTGCAGCTGCAGCATTGTTGTTATTGGCCGAGGAGCTACTCATTTTCAACAACGACCTGAAATGGGAATTTCTGGGACGAAAAGCAAAAGCTGCGGTTGTTGTTGTGAACAACTTGGCCAGCCTCATTTTTATGACGAAACCATGAAGCAGCAGTCGTGTTAGAACTTTGTTGGCTGTTCAATGAATTACATGCGGTTGAGACTTCGAATGAATTCTTTTGAATTCTTTGGCGCCTGAATGAGTCCAACTTGCAGTTCGATCGCACACTTGCTTTTTCGATACACATGGCCGGACGGAGTACGCGTCGCCCAAAATATTTAGAGGGCCAATTTTCTAAGATCTTTCGCATCCATAGATTTTTACAATGCACATAGAGACCCCGCGTCGACTATACGGTCGTTTTCGTCGGACCAGTCTCTGTTGAGAGAGCTAAAACTCATCCTGAATTGACTGTCATTCCACATGATAAGCAACCAACTAGTAGCGTCGCAACCAACAGAGTTTCTGTCCTTATCTTTTTTATCAATTTGCTAGCGAATATACCAGAGGTTAACCAGATAGAGGCTATCAGGCATGCGAATGAATAAAGGAGGTGAATCAATCCAAATTGCTACTTAATTACTACCCAATACCTGTATATTCTTTCTTCTGATTATTGTTATAGCAGGCCGACACAACCATGACAATAGTGCGGCTTTGCCTTTATCTGATATATCTGTCAACAGCGGCAAGATGGCAATTGATATCCGCTCAAGAGGCCCCTGATCCAGGAGGAGAAACAACGGCCAGACCTTTTGATGATAGTATAACAACGTCTAGTCGGCCCAACATTGCGCCGTCGCTGAGACCTTCCCAGAGAAGAACGGCAAAACCGTCGCCCCAACCTACCGTATCGTCGACAGATTTTTTTTCAGTTTTTGATTATATTCCTACGTTTTCAGCAACCGAATCAGAGACAGAGGTACCAGAAGATATGGAGGAGCCGACAGATGAACCCATACTGGCCATGACAACACAATCACCCACCATAAAACAATCTCCGCTGCCGACTGGTGAACCATCAGAAAGACCTACACTATTTCCAACCAAAAGTTTCGCGCCTAGTTACCTTCCTTCTCATGCCCCTAGCGTAAGCGAACAGCCATCCAATTGTCCATCTTTTCTTCCTACTGCTAGTTCTGCACCTACCAGAAACCCGTCCGACTCTCCTACGGAAAGTATGTCGCCGTCTTTACTGCCGACTGTCAGTTTTATGCCGACAATCTCCATGGAACCAAGTTCCGAACCATCCAGGCATCCTTCGGAAGCGCCATCCCTATCCGTTGCCCCTTCCTTGGCTCCATCCAAATCAGCTAGGCCTACCAATTCCTTTGCCCCCTCGGAGGTCCCGAGCATTCCCCCGTCAGATTACCCGTCCTTGGTACCATCGGTTTCTTTGGATCCTAGTATCCAGCCAACATTGATTCCCACAGGAGTACCAAGCGTCCCACCCTCTGGTATTCCGACCTTTAGTCCTAGTGAGATGCCAAGTTACAGCAATATACCTGAAACACAGCTGGTGGGAATGTACATTGAGGGCCTGGTCAATCGCTTTCAGAAAAATTCGGGTACCGAACGTGCGTTTACCGCTCTTTTGAATGATCAAATGATCTATTATTGGGATGAGGTTAAGAATGGTGGAACGGTTGTATACGAATCCAATGCCACGTTTAGAGACATTCAAAAGCCAAGAGGGAATTGGCAGGTGGTGGATGTGGTCACGGGTGCGGAACCACTTGAGGAGGAAGTCCCCATTGTTCCAAGGACAGCTATCATGCCAAAACAAGGCGTAGAAGAATTCGATGAAGATGGTCTATCCGACGGTGATTCGTCCATATTGGATGATGTCGGTGACGATGATTTGACAGAGGTACTCGCAAACCTTACATTTCCTCCGGATATTGGTAGCAACTTGACAAGACCAACGCTCCCTCCTCGACCCGACAACGGAACCATTTGGGGCAACTTGACAAACGGTACCCTCACGAACGAACCAACACCTTGGCCAACGTCGTCACCAACGACGTCTTTTCAGCCAACGGTTTCTTTTTCGCCTACCATGGCCCCAACTGTTTCTCCGCAGCCATCTTTTGGTCCTTCTATCTATCCGTCACTTCGCCCGTCCGTATCACCCTCCCCATCGGCTCCACCGAGCGAAACTCCGCCGTCAGCACCTCCTAGCGAACAACCAGAGCCGGAAATTTGGGTGATTTGGTACGAACATAGTATCGTGTACGGAGAGAAATTTCCAGTGAACGACTCTCGACACAACGATTTGGACGAGATTTTTTCGTATCCCTACGAATTCGACCAACTTGATTTCCTCAATAATGTCACCAACATTACAAACAATCTCTTGCCCATGCGAATTCTCAAAATGGAGGTGCGGTCTGTAGAATCCCAAGCTCCTTCCATTGCGCCTTCGGTCACGCCTACGACAGCTCCCAGCGAAGCTCCGTCCAGTCTACCAACTCCTGTGGTCAAGGAAACTCCTGAGGGGATCGAAACGCAAAAATTAGTCGCAGCTATTGTCGTTCCTGTGCTGGTCGTCCTGATGGTTGCATTTGCCGGAGTTGTTTACATCACCAGAGTGGACGACGACGACATGGGACCTGGCAACAATTTTGAAGAAATTACCATTCCGTCGCCATCACAACTGCAAGCTCCGGGGACTCCGCTAAGCGGCGATGACGGGAGTCATGCACCAGTGGAAGGAGGAGGCAACCAGCCAATGCAGCAACTGCCGGCTTCATTAATGCCGCTAGGAACAACTCCCGTCCACCCACTATTGGATGAATCATCCTTGCGGTCACATACACTACAACCGCAACAACAACAACAACAACAACAACAACCAATCTCACGCGCAGCATCGCAAGCGGGATCCGCACATCCACTTCAATCGCAACCGAATTCACGGGCAACATCGCAAGCACAATCCGATCTTGGGTCATTGTCGGATCACCCTCCTATCATCATATCCGGCCTCCCAGCAAGGACGACAAGTCATGGAAGTGCCGTGTCAGAAATAACATCGGCAGAAGTAGGAGGCTTTCGAAGAACATTCATGCCTCCCCAAGGCACTCCTGGATACATGACTGGAACGGGAACCTTTACACCTACTTTGGCTCCTTTGAGGTACGTATATCTTCCTTTCTCTTGCTTTCCCTTGCATACCAAATAGTCTTTCAGCTCTGAAATGGTTGAATCTCAGTTTACGCTCTCTTTTTTCTCTCTCTCTTTTCATATCAGTGGTTCTGAAATACATAGCAGGACTCCCTCCATGCAATCTGATACCAGTGCATCGGTGGCAAAGTCCACTCTGTCAAGAGCACATACCACCGGCGGAATTCCATCTGGAGGCAGCAGTTCTGGTAGGATGTCGCCTTCTCGGAGTCCTGGTAGACTGTCCCCATTCCAACCCATTCGTGGCGGGGGTATTCCCACGATACCCACAGCTCAGTTGTCGGCTACGCAAGAATTAGCTGACCAAGATGTCACCGACTCGCAATTAGATATGGGTTCTGGATCCGAGTCGGACAGTGACGATTACCCCAGGTACGTACTGAAGAAAGCTGACTGTTGGCAAACTTCTTGTGGTACAGTCGATCGTCTTACACACACCGCCGCTTATTTTCTCTCTCCTCAAAGCATGATGGCGGCCTTCAATTTGCAAATTGAGGATCTGGATGACATGTGAGCTTTCCTCCTTTCCTCGTGCTTACGACACAACAATTTTGCTTTCAGTTTCACGAATGCACATGTGGTGCATAATCTGTTACCAAAGAAGAGCATTTTACAAATGCGACTTGGGGCAGGTGTACGATTCACGGGAGTCGGTATTTGGTTACTAATTCGAAACTGAATCGTCGCTTCAGTTTTTCAGTCATACTGTGTATGATTTGTCACCGCATCATGTGGTTCCCGCTCTAAAAGGGGCAACATAAACGAGGCTACTTACTAATTGTATTTTGGGGTGTATTCGCCGTCCAATAAGAATACTTGCTAATAAAGACATCAGGGTTATAAAGAAATCAAAAATTCTATAGGTACACACCAATTTACGCCTCGTTTTCTTGTTGTCCGTCAACAGGAGAGACATCCGCAACTTCTTATACTTGTTGTTCAACAGGAGAGACACCCGCAGCTTCGCATAGTTCTTGAGAGACATCCGCAGCCTTGCATGCTTGCTCTTCGTCAACAGGAGAGTCGCATGCTTGTTCTTCTTCAAAAGGGGTGACTTCTGTATGGTTCGATCTTCGATCTGTTGTGGACAAGGGTTTGCTTATTCTCAAACTGCTCGCCCATTGACTGGCACGTCGCACAAAATGTAGACTCCCCCCCTCTTCTACCAACCTTTCGTAGCGAGAATGTAGAAAGATAAAGGCATTGAAAACCCCTTGCAGAGGCCCAAACAGCCTCAGCAAGACTCCTATTGGGAAATAAGCATCTCGATCCTCCCGATCTGGATTAGGATAAGCCACCGTTGCGACTAAATACCAAACATAGCATAGCAAAAACGACCCAATGTAAATGAGCGCCTGCTTTCCTGTTTTGATGGTCAGCTTCAGTCTTGTGGCATCATTGTGCCAACCTATGGCATATCTCCTGAGCCTTAGTTCCGTCGCTCGGACCTTGAGGGTAATGAGCGTCATCGAGACCAATATAATCAAAAAGGGCAGTCCCACGGATATGATCACCATGGGCTCGGAAAGCTCTTCATTGACGCCCTCTCCCCGGATGCATTCCACATCCTCTTGTCTGGAACATTGAGCGGGCCAGTCTCCTATCCAACACTGTCCACCCAAAGCAGGCTGCAAGTAAGTCAGTAGATGGATTACCAGTACTGTTAGTTGGGTAAAGATGGATACGAACTACCAGCAGGGGAACTTGCCATTTTCATTCTGAACGTACCTTTGGGTTAAAGTACCCCTTGACCGAAGCAAATATCCCAGTCCCTACTGGGACGGCAACGGCCACAAGGTGCATGAGAGGTTCGAGACGTTTGGCAATGAATTCGTCACGTAATTCAAATCGAACCGTGAGGAGATAGTACAGTGCTAGACAAGCACTGTAAATAGAAGATCCCACGGCAAAATTAAACAAAAAGCCCGACATTGTGCACGTGGCAATGGTTCCCTTTTCTCCCCAAGCAGCATTTGAACCCTCTGGAACGGCCCAGGGTCCCATGGCGAAGATACCGAAGGATGCCAAGAAATCCATGGACGACAGACCCAAGACGATTCTATAACAAATGCTCTTGTAAACTTCCTTTTTTTGGTCGGCCAAAATGACATAGATGATTACGAAAGAGCCAGCCAAGGATAAAAAGCTAGAACAATAGGCCATGATGCTCAGTGCAAGTTTTTGATCCTCCGAGTATAATGCATCGTCATCCTCGTATACTTCATCCATAGAATCGTACAATGTTTCGTTGCCTTCATCAAGAGATGAATGTTGAAAGATATCAATCTCCTCCATGTTGACGAAATGGTCGTTAGGTTTTTGAGACGAGCTTTAGGATTGTGTGCCCTTTTCCTGTTGCTATGGTTGTCTTCAGCTACGATGATCTTGCCTCGCCTCCCGCTTCGAGTCTGTAAGAGTGTCAGTGTAACCTCTCGATTCGGAGTGCCGCCTTACTGTATTGTTACTACAGTACAGTGCCAACAAGAAGCATCTTGTGCATCTCGCATGCCGGAATTCGAAGCCAATTACGTACTCCATGCAGTATGAAAGTGCTCATCTCGTTCCCAAACGACTGTACTAGTACTACTTCGGACTATTCAGTTGGTCTTTCTATCAAAGTTTCAGTGGAAAAAATAAAGCAGTTTTGTAACCATACAGAGGTCTTGAGGATTTTGTGGGTGAATTTGTGAAATATAGCTCCCTTTCATTAAGACTGAATTCAGTACAGTATGGTCAGATCGGGTCTTTTGGCGGCATTCTTGGAAGCAATTCTAATTATGAGTCAAGGGTTTCATTGATCCTGTCTGTTCCTTTATCGATTGACTCGGAGTACTTTAAGTAAGACTGTCCTACAGTACAGTACGTAGTAAGGATCACCTTACTCCGGAGTATCATGAGTTCATGACGACACGGTCGGATGCTGGCACACGAACTTTGGTCCCGCTGGAAGAAAGATATAAAACCGTGTCGCCGAAAGAAGGGTCAAGTGTGTGTCTACGGGGTACGTACACACCAGTTCCACTACACCACTTCTACGTTAGCTAGCTAGCTAGTACGACGTAGAAG
>ENA-ORBV01009140-ORBV01009140.1-microbial-mat-metagenome-genome-assembly--contig:-NODE-9140-length-16399-cov-5.442532_pt1 | contig 16399 bp, 14 predicted proteins | sample MGYA00237777_ERZ505514 | MGnify/ENA primary metagenome ERZ505514 (study PRJEB26160, sample SAMN06269048) | microbial mat metagenome | isolation source: Oligotrophic lake microbial mat | place... | reverse complement strand
CGGCGACCACCGAGATCTACACCTCTCTATTCGTCGGCAGCGTCAGATGTGTATAAGAGACAGGCCGATAGATTTCGTTGACAAAATATAATATGGTTTTGGCCTCTACGAGCTCCAAAATGTCATTTCACGGGACCAAGGACCTCAATTATGACTAAGGCCAATCCCGAATGCCAGAAAATAAGCGGTCGGGACAACCTCTTATTGACGTACTATCTAGCTAGTAGTACGGATAGCACAGTACTGTAACATGTAACAGATGAGCCTTGAAGTGCGGATCCAATGAGTTTAGTATCCCGGCAGTCAACTCCATCTTTGTAACTTCAATTGTAATCAAAATCATGTCTGTTGCTTACCCATACACCCGCGCAGAAGAATGCTCATGGCAACCAGAAGAGTTGGCACGAAAATTATCTACCTTAGCCACCCCTCGAATCTCTGCGGAGACAGGAAGCACACATCTACTAAATCATGGATGGTCCTCCAGACAAGTGCCGGCGATTCAAAATATGTACGGTGCCAATGATATGTCGGGCGATAGGGACGACGAAGCCAAAGGATTTTTCGCACGCATTATAATCCCCGTATTGTCGTCCTTGAAAGAACAACTCAAAGAGCCTCTAATATTGATGCTGCTATTTTCAGCTGGAATATCCTTGGTACTGGGAAATGTGGCCGATGCCGTCAGCATTGCAATTGCTTTGTTCATTGTTTCTTTGGTGGCGGCGATTCAGGAGTATAGAAGTGAGGAAGCGATGGAAAAATTGGCCAACCTTGTGCCACACACCTGTACCGTGCTTCGAGATGGCCAAATATACGATAACTTCCAAGCAGGCAGGCTGGTTGTTGGAGATTTAGTGCTACTGGCAACGGGAGAGTAAGTACGAATTTTTCCTTTGACGAATTGCCTTTTTGCTTGTGAATCTGACGAAATTGAGTTGAACTTGGTGTCCCCTATCATATCAATCCCAACAATTATCACTTGCTCCTCTTCAAGTCGCGTCCCAGCTGACTGTCGTGTTGTTGACTCTGTGGAGCTCCTACTGGATGAAAGCTCCCTCACTGGTGAACAAGACCCCGTAGAAAAAACCGGTGAAGGAATTGCAGTAATTGCAAAACCTGCACTCACTGATCAAACCAATATTGTCTTTGCCGGTACGCTAGTCAATTCAGGTCGCGGACGCGCAATTGTCATCGCAGTCGGCGAAGCAACGGAATTCGGCAAAATCGCTTCGGAGCTGGCAACAGTTACCAGTCGCAAATCACCTTTGCAAAACAAAATTGACGAACTGAGTCAACGCCTTGCAGGACTGAGCACTGCTGCTATTGTTGTCATTGCTGTTGTGGGGTGGTTCATGGGAAGACCGCTCCTGGAGACCTTGACCGTTGCTGTTAGTTTAGCTGTAGCTGCAATCCCAGAAGGGCTCCCGATTTGCGTGACTGTAACACTGGCGTTGGGTACTCTACGGATGGCGCGCCGAGACGCGATTGTGAAGAAACTTCCAGTTGTGGAATCACTAGGCTGCGCGACAACCATTTGCTCGGATAAAACTGGCACTTTGACTCAAAACGAAATGACTGTCCGCGCTGTTTATACACTTGCATTTCCTAAAACGAAATTTGGTTTCACTGGAATCGGTTATAGTTCATCCACGGGTAAGCTAATGTTTGCAACAGAAATCACCACATCCAATCCACAAACTTTTCAAAAAGGGGAAGACCAAACTTTGGCCTTGCAAGCATTGTTCAATACAGCTTGTCTGTGCAACAACGCCACTCGAGTCCAGGAAGTTGACGAAGGCGGTAACAGCAGTACACACTCAGGCCAACCAACAGAATTGTCACTGCTTGTAGCCTCTGAAAAAGCTGGATTTGCGGATGTTCGACCTCAATACACGCGTGTCCAAGAAACCCCGTTCACCAGCGAGCGGAAGATGATGGAGGTACGAGCTAGACCTGTCAGCGGGTTTCACGCTTGCGAAGCCTTTAATTTTGCCGTTAAGAATTCGAACGCCCAAGTGACCCCTCGGACTCCTAGGAGGAGTTCCGTCGACGGAAGCCTTTTCTTCGCCAAGGGGATGCCTGAAAAGATATTAGGGGAATGCACAACCTTCGTGCGACCGGACGGGTCTGCAGGTGAACTCACAGAAGATTGCAAGTCTCGTGTTCTGAAACAATCTCGGCGGATGGGTGCTAGTGGACTTCGGGTTCTGGCGATGGCGTACGGTACCTCGATAGAAAGTTTGACCTTTGCTGGAATCTGTGGTATGGAAGACCCTCCACGTGACGGCGTTGCTGAGTGTGTCCGGGAGCTACGTCGTGGAGGCGTGAAAGTAGTGATGGTTACAGGTGATTCGAAAGAAACAGCGCTGGTAGGTTCAATAGAAATCATTTGTGATGTTTCAAGATCAGCGGTGTTGAATCGATTCAGTCCTTCCTTATTGGCTTCCTCTCTCGTCGTAGGCCATCGCACGCCGCTGTGGAATACTCGGTTCTGAGCATGACGAAGCTCCAACCTCCGGAGGACTGGATGATCTGTTGCTGACTCATTCGAATGACATGGGACATCCCTCCTCACACAACGGGATAGGTGACTTGGAAATCGGATGTAACAGCGTTGCAATGAGTGGGTCTGAAATTGACGCCATACCTTCGCACGACCTTGCAAATAGCCTGTCTGGGGTCAAAGTGCTCTACCGTGTCATTCCCAGGTACGCTGTCGTTGGGCGGCACGGGCAATGTTACGGTACTCGGCGCTAACACAGTCATATTTGCCGTTTTTTTGCCGTTTGTCCCAGGCACAAACTTACTATTGTTCAGGCTCTCCAGGCAAGCGGGGAAATTGTTGCCATGACCGGCGATGGAGTGAATGATGCTACAGCATTGAAAGGTGCCGACATTGGCGTTGCAATGGGTGTGAGTAGACTGGGCGAGGGCCTGTACAGATATTTGACTCTGATAGTGGTGATGCTAACGATTTTTTTCATGTTGCAACTAAAGTCAGGGACGGATGTCTCAAAAGAAGCTGCAGACATTATATTAGCGCGCGATGACTTCCAGACCCTATCTTACGCAATAGCGGAAGGCAAAGGTAAATACTCGAAAAATTGTACTTTTTCGACACAAATGAGATGCTGTAAAAATGCTCTCTCACAATTGTAATCGCAACGAACGACACCGTAGGTATTTTCTTCAATATCAGGGCTTTCTTAGCATTCCAATTGTCAACGTCCTTTGCGGCTTTGACAATGGCAAGCGTCGCTACTGCTTTTGGGTTGCCTTCTCCCCTTAATGCAATGCAAATCCTTTGGATCAACATCATCATGGACGGCCCTCCAGCCCAAAGTCTCGGGGTAGAGCCTGTCGATGGGCATATTTTGCGCGCCAAACCTCGAAAAGCCGACGATCCCATTGTTACCCGTGCTCTGCTGCTTCGTGCAATAAGCAGTGCTGCGATAATTGTGTTTCTTACGCTGAAAGTATTCTCAAATGAGCTCGACGATGGAAAAGCAACCAGGAGGGACACTACAATGACTTTCATGTGCTTTGTCAACTGCGATCTCTTCAACGCGTATGTTTGTCGGTCGGCTGACAAATGTTTCCATGAAATACCGTTTTCCTCCAATACGGCATTTCTTTGGGCAATCGGTGGATCCATTGTAGGCCAGTTCCTCGTCATATATTTTCCTCCGCTTCAGGAAGTTTTTCAAACAGAAGCACTGTCGCCCCATGATCTTTTGTACATCATTTTATTGAGCTCAAGCATGTTGTGGTTTGACACACTGCGGAAGAAGCTTTTCTTGGAGTGGTTCAGCGATGGATTCAACCCGAGCCCGAGAGCTAAAAAGGAAGACGATCCCGTCTTCCTGTCCAGGAACAAATCCTGGTTGAATTTCAGACAGCCTGCTGACGACAAGAGGATCCCGTCAAGCGTGATACGAAGGGGTAGAAAAGCCAATACTTCGCTGGCGTTGTAGGCGGCTCGCTTCAACAGAGAGACCTCGATTTATTTTAAGATCGTCCTAGGCAGTGTGAATTAGTTAGGGACTGGAACAAGCTTAATTCCTTCTCGTGGAAATGAAACATACAATTTAATTTATTGTACAGCAGCAACGCCAAGTGATAAATAAGGCAGCGGGGCTGGATGGCTCTGCTAGAATCTGAATTTGCACTTCACAACAAACAGAAACATTGACATTTTTAGCTAAAAATCAATTGTCATCTAATGTCATGCCCATGGAAAGCAGCAGACGCCCCCACTTGAACAACCAATTTTTATTCAGCTTGTTCGGTTGTCAACAAACCCAATCCAAACAGCCAACAGCTGCCACAAGGGTCACAGGTTTAAAAGGGGATGAAACAGGAGCAAGTGTGGCACCAGCTAAGAAACACTGCAGTAGGGTTAGAGTTTAAAAGGGTAGGAAATAGGAGCAAGTGTGGCACCAGGTAAAAAGCACTACAGTAGGGTTAGAGTTGATGGAGCAAATGTGGTTCAGAACTGTCTTTAAAAAAAAACACCAAAAAGCATCCTCCTCCTTTAACCTCCTCCAGAATCCAGCCACTGCTACGCAGCTTGGCGGAGTAAAGCATCCTCCGGCCTCCTTTAACCTTCACCAGATTCCGCAACTTACCTCTATGGGAGTCATTTCGTTAGGGTTAGGGGCTGACAACTCAAATACGTATGCGGAACCAGATTCTGTACTCTACTACTGTAGTACCGTAATTTCGATGGGAAGCGAACTCAACGCTTCTGGGATCCCAACAAAAATGAGCTTCAGCAGAAGAGTTAGTAAGATCCGAAGAGACTTGACACCTTCATCTTACAAGCAACATAAAAGTTGCAATAGCAACAACGCTTATGCTACCAAAAACTCACATTATTACACCACAATGAATGGTTCTCTAACTTTAGCTCATGGATCGGCTGATGCTGAACATGGGGTTCACTTGTCCGCGACGAAAGAAGAACTGCTGGAGAGGGAGATCAACGCACCCATCGCCATCCGGTCGTCTTCTCAAATGTCAGCGGGCGACATTGCTTTGGAGCCCAAATCCTACATCCTCGCGGATGAGGAATTAGCGGCGAAAACATCCCGAGGGATCCCCAGTCAAATGACTCAAACCCACCGACAGAAGTTACGCGCGATCGTCGAACTTATCAATGCAGGTAAGTACCTGTTAGTAAAAGCGTGCATGAAAAGCGGCTGCTGGAATAGTAAAACAAATTAACATTACACGGAAGCTATTAATTATACGGAAGCAGTTCTGATCCCCCATTTCCCCCATCGTTATTCCTCGAAGATCGGGACTTCTCCGACGTGACCACGGAACAGGTGGAACGAGTTCAAATCATGCACGCAAGGTTCATGGAAGGCGCAGTCTTTTCCTTCAACTACAATACTCTTATTCTTGTGGCATCGGTCATGGCTGCCCTTGGTCTGGCGTCGAACGGCTCGGCAACCATCATTGCTTCCATGCTGGTGTCTCCCATTATGGGGCCCGTAGCTGCCATGGCTTACGGGACGTCCATTTGGGACCGACAGATGATTAAAATTGCGGTGAAAAACGAGCTCGTGTCGTTGGCCTTTTGCGTATTCGTGGGAATCGTCATGGGGCTCATTACGGGTGCCACATCCTTATCCAACGATTGGTTGACGCCCGAGATGAAAACGCGAGCCACACTGTCCAACTTATTGGTGGGGATACCCACCGCATTCTTTAGTGGGTTGGGAGTTGCTGTTTCTCTCTTGGACGATCAGATCAATTCACTTGTGGGTGTTGCCATTTCGGCTTCCTTGTTGCCTCCGGCAGTGAATTGTGGAATGATTTGGGCCTCGTACGGATTGTATCGTGCTGGAGTTTTGGGGACTAGCCAAACAGACTTGACGAAGCAGGACTTTTGGGACGCTGGTTGGATGTCTTTATCTCTCACACTGGTGAACATTGTTTTAGTCTGGCTAGCTTCGGTGATCATGTTTCGCCTAAAGGAGGTGAGCTATCATCTCTCTGCAGATATATATATTCTTATGTGCGTGCTTATACGGATTAACTATGTACTCACATTTTATGTATTTTCATCCAATCTTTCTTGTCCAGGTCCTTCCGATCAAAAAAGCAATATTTTGGAGTGATATTGGCGTTGCTCGAAAAATATACACGGGAAAAGCTCGCATTGCCAAGTCAGGGGAAGCCATGGAAGAGAAGGGCGACATGAACGTGTGAAAAAGAAACTTTGTCCTCTAGTCTTTCCCTGCCTGTTAGGTGTATTTGTGTTCGTTTGAGCGTAGTCACATGGTGCTGTTGGATAGCCACTGCTGGCCAATAGACCCGCTCAATATCAAAAATATGGGCAAACAGGCAGTGCCGTGCTCCACATTTCCGTTACAGCAAGAACAAGCAACTTTCTTGTTTTGGTGTCGCAGGTTCTTGCGAACGAGTCATCATTCAGGACCCACTCAGGTCCACGTTATAGTAGTAATATCAAGAACCTCATGAATTATTTTATAGCCAACCAATTTTGCAATTGCTAGCTACTAGTACACTAATTTCACCTGTACCGACTCTAGCTGTGTAATCCCGAAATGTTGACTTCACTGGCTACTAGCTAGTAGTAGGAGGTAGTAGTACTAGCTAGTATTTCCTGTTGCAGCCAGCTTGTTACTGGTAGAAGCCAAGAGACCGATGGTTTGGGCTACTAGCTAGCTAGCTAGCTACCCCATAACTTCATGGTCCGGTTCGAAACGATCTTGCATTTCAACGGCAAGGTGGAAGGGAATCTACTGGAGCGAGGGAATACGGAGTTGTCGGAGTACTCCCTTTGAATTTTTCCAGTCGGTGATGGTGGTATCGGCGACATTCTTTATTTAATATGATTTACCCCCACATGCCGCCCTCCTAATTCCTTGTCAAGTCGCGCGGTACGCATGACTCTACGTACATAGTACCATTAGTAAGTACTGTAGCAACCGTTCGTGCTGTAATTGAAGTACTAGTAGTAAAGTACTGTAGTACTAGTACTCGGAGTACACCGTTACGCGCAGAAGGCTCACTTGCTTGGGTTTGCCAAGAGCAACAAAACTACAATACGCTACATACTACCGATAGGCGACGATACCCTTCTTTCTTTTACACACGCACCTCAGCTAGCTAGTACTAGCTAGTAGTACCATAGCAACGTTAACGGTTCTTGTGAATCTCGTGGCTTTGGCAATAGTCACATTTACATACAGTACGTTAGTACAGTACTAGTACCTTCTCACAATACCTCTTCTTTCTCAAATCCATCTCAACAGACCTATTCAATATATCTAGATACCCAAGATGGACTCTGCCATTCGTTATGTGGGACCAGACGAGGTCTCTACGACAACAACTCCTCAACGACGACAACGAGAAGGCCATTTGATGGCATTATTGCCACTCACCAAAGTGTCGGATAACGAACGCGCCCTAGAAGACTTTCGAGTCTACAATGAATTGAGTGGATTCTTGGCGTTTCAGCATTTGCAACGTCGCAGTGGGAGTGTCTTGCCAGAATTGCCTGCCATTTTGGGCGAGTGTAACATGGACTTTTCGTATCGACATTATGACACTCAATTTTCGCCCTTGCAAGCGGCCAAGGAACTCATGGGAGTTATGGATGGCAAGGGTGAAGATCCCCATCGCATTCCCTTTGCTGTCCTTGGAGCGGCCAGTTCCACCGTATCGCAAGCCGTCGCCGTATTGGGTGCTGCCCTGGAATTGCCCCAAATTAGTTCGTCCTCGTCAGCCTCCGAGTTGGACGAATATCCCTTTTTTGCACGGACCGTGGGGGCCAACGAAGGCACGGCGGCCGCTCTGATTGTCTATCTCCAACATCTCCAAACCGTACGAAATGCAGCCAATTTGATGCTTTGACTCTGCGAATAGATCGGCGTCGTCACACAACAACTCTAGCTTAGCTACGTACTCTGGTGTATAATTCTGTTTGGTGAAACAGAAATTGCGTATTTTCTTATCGCGTTTCTTCTTTTTTTTCTTGGTGGATGCTTTCGGTTTTGATTTCTTCTTGTTGGTAACGCCATTACCCCCAGTTCTTGGAAGGACGTGCTGCGAAAAGCCTATGACTTTCAGTTGATTGGGAATGACGTACATCACTGGTTGTTTGGGGGCATGACGGCCGTGGTGACAGAGGGATTCACATTGGATGCGGAGACCGAAGGGGATTTGGCCTTGGCCTTGCATGGGGTAGGAGTCGTTGCACAAAAACTTATTCCGCATGACGCTTTTGACAGAGCACTGGCTGATATTGCAGACGACGTACGGCTGCAGCAAGAATTTATCTCTGTGCACAATGAACCGGATTTGTTGGAGAACTTTACCTTCAGTTCCGAGCTAGGTCAATCCAAGACACAGTACATGACCTACGATGCCGTTATCGCTTTAGGGATTACGGCTTGTCAGACTGCCGGGAACTTTACGGGAAGGGAATTCTACGACAATCTAGTAAAGGCAAATTTTACCGGCGTATCTGGTCGCGTCAATTTCCACCCTCTAACGGGAACCCGATTGGACGATGCCTTTGAGTTTGAAATCATCAATTTGCGAATATCGCCCCAGAAATCCAGCCCCGCCGAATTGGCCTTTGATGCCAATGCTTCTGTCCTTGTCGATTTTCCAATATCGGGTGGACCAGGTCGTGTCACGAGTCTCGACAACCCCTTTCTCTATTACGGCAACACTACCATCCCGCCTCTGGTGTTGCCACCCATCACGCAAGATCTGAATCTTATCCCGACTGCTATTCTTATTTTGGGCTATGTTTTGATGGCCATAGTGATGCTACTTTCCCTTGGTTGTGCGCTCTGGGTACACCGCCGTTCGGATTCCTACGTGGTCCGAGCGGCACAACCCTATTTCCTCTTTCAATTATGTCTTGGCACCTTTATCATGGCCTGCACCATTATACCATTGAGCTTTCAGGAGGACTTGCCCGGATTGGACCACGCCTGTCAAGCCATTCCTTGGTGTGCTTGCATTGGATTTTGCACGGCCATGTCCGCCTTGTTTTCCAAATCCCACCGCATCAATCAGCTCATGAACTCGGGCACAACCTTTCGTCGGGTCCGATTGGATCCGCAAGATGTCATGCGGCCCTTTTACATTATGCTTTTGATCAATCTCATCTTGTTGACGATATGGAGCGGATCTCCGTACCATTTCACGTGGCATCGAGAACCTGTGCACAATTACGATGAGTTTGGTCGGAGTGTGGAATCCATCGGCTATTGTTATCCCGGCGGAGGAAATGGAATGTATCTCATATTTTTGGTCCCTCTCGTGCTGGTCAATGTCCTTGTACTAGTTCTTGCCACTTTTCAAACTTACAAAGCAAAAGATCTACCCACCGAGTTTTCGGAAACCAGGTATCTGGCCTTGTCCATGCTCAGCATGTCGGAGACATTTATATTGGGAGCCACAACCATTGTGGCAGTCATGGACAACCCAACGGGATTATTTCTCGTCGTGTCGATTTTGATATCGATCGTGTGCCTGTCCATTTTGTTACCCATGTTTGTCCCCAAATACCATCAACGCAACAAGTCTGAACGAGAAATGAGAGAGAGCATCCAAAGCTTCAATGCTCGTCGCAGCGCCCTTGCCAGTGCTACCGATCGGGCCTCCCTCATTGCATCCATGCCTGTCCGCGGCAGCACGAATGTTCGTGGCAGCACCACTCTTCGTGGCAGCACTAGTGGTGTCGATAAAGCTCCTCTCTCCAACGATTCAACGCCTGATTTTTTCGAATCCTTTGCGGACGAAGGAAAAGGCACTGATACTTTCTGACCACTCTCATCGTGTGTAATTACTCAGAACATTAAAGGATTGTGGCAAGTGTGGATTTCGAATCCTCCCTTGTCTAGGAGGGCCTTCCAGGGCTACAAACACTGCAAAGTGATCCAACAGTGAGTGGCAATGGCAACTGTCAATTGGGAAAGCCTAGAGACCTACAGACAGCGGGGAAATGACATTCAACATGAACTAGTTTTATCCTTTGCAGCGATGCCGCCACTTCAAACACATTATGAAAAAGTTGCAGGTGCAATTTCTTGCTAGCTAGCTAGTTAAGTAGCGCAGTAGGGTTTGAAGGATAAAAGCTAAGAAATCATCCTCGTGCCATTCATTGTACTGTAGTTGTGCAGCTGGAAAACTGCATGTACTAATAGTAGCTAACATGTCATGCCCATTTTGGTGATAGACCAGGTGGAGCGTGATGGATAACCTTAACCTTGTAAATCAACCCTGTAACCAATTTTTGCACGCACCATGTCCAATCAAGCTCTTTTCAGTTTTCACACGGTGCCACGAGTGTTCAAGAGACATCATCCTTTCGCCAAAGTGATCACAGCCGAGCCGAGAAACTCGTCCACAGCGCAGCAAGACCGTAAGACATCAATATCAACAGAGCACACAGCAAGGAATATAGTAGTAATATCATCATGCCGGCTGTCACAACGGCTGAGGAGCTGAAAGAAGCCAAGAGTTCCAATCAAGTACGGATCCGTTTGAAAATAGGAGACGAATCGAATGTCGAAGAATTGATTGAAGTATTGACGTCGTTTGATACCACGTCGGAGCTTTCCAGCGTGGATGTCGTGGCTTGTTACGAAAATGACTTTCCGAATGAAGAAAGTGAGGAAATTTGCAATTTGATTGCTGCCATCGGAGGACTTGAAAGTGTAGTGCATGTAAGCTTTGAGAATTTGGGATCTGATGATCATGAGGTGCCCTTCCCGCTGGACTTTCTCACAGCTGGAATGATTCAAGCAAGTGGGCGCCTTGAGTCCCTGGTGTTTGATAGATGCAGTATGGCAGGAACCGAGGAAGATACTACCGAATTTACAGAATTCATCGAAAATCTAGTTTGCTTAAGGTGCCTCGAAATTGTAAATAACTTTTGTATATTTGTGGAGGACGAGCCAATCAACTTGGACGATTTGCTATCGGCGATTTCCAAGCTCCCACTCATTGAATCGGTCGAGCTATTAACCTACAGCTGGGAAGAGCCAGGTTATCCCACACAATTTACTTCTTCACATCCTATCCGTCAGCTGATATCTTCCCAGAACCTCAAGGAACTGACTGTTGGTAATTTTCATTTGAAAAACGAAGGTCTGAAAGATATCCTGCAGGCTCTCCATTCAAATACCAATCTACGAAAGCTCGTGATTCATTTCGCTTCAACTGAAGAAACATCATCGTTGAAAGCTTTAAAGTTGCTAACGAAAGCCATGCTTGCAAACACAACTCTGGAAGTGCTCAAGCTAGAATTTGATGAATGTTGCCCAAACATTGACTCTTTTTTGATGAATATGGCAGAAGCGCTGGCCAAAAACACGGTATCTGCGCTGCATAAATTCAAAGTCACGGCGCCTGTATACTATGGAGCCAAGGTTGAGCAGGCGTTTCTAAAAACCCTCCGCGACTCCAACTTCACTCTAAAAAAGTTAGATTTCGATACGGCACTCCCTGACGACGACGAAGACGAAGGATTCATTGTGGTAGGCTTGTTGGGAAGCAGGCGATCTGAAATGGACCTCTACCTTCGACTGAATGGGCGTGGAAGAAAGTATATCATGAACAATATAGCCTATGTAACGCGGGAGAAATGGGTCGATACTTATGCAACTCTATCCAATGATTTGGATGGTCTCTTCCACTACCTTCGCATGAACCCTATCATGTGCCAAGTTTCGAGGACAGCAACGCCAGAAAACGACAATTCAGGGCCAACGACGGTAAATTCACCATCAAAGGAACCGAACGTGGCTTCCATGACGGCTGAATACCAGGGGGTAATGGAAAAATTCCAACAGCAATTGACAACGTGTTTAACAGAAACCAACGACGAGATTCAGCGATTGAATCGTAAGCATTCTGTCGAAAAGACTTGGCTTGAAGAGGAGGTTCTGCGGCTAAGAGAAGAAAACGCTGTGCTCAAATCACGGATCACACATTGTAGTAGCTAAAATGTATAAATAATAATAATTAATGAAACTGCATTTGATTGTCAAACCCAACATAGTTTGTTCATTTCTATCCCGCTCATACTCTATATAGGAGGAGGACTTGGAGGGAGAGTTGCAGGTCTTAGACTCCCGTTTGTTCATAGAATTTCACGTCTCACAGCGTCTTGCCAGTGGTGCCTGTGTTAAGATTTATTTCGCAGGGTTGGAACGATATTGCTGTCTGCAGTTGCCCGTAGAAAACCTGGTTGGGCTGGCCAGCTCTCCTTTCGGTTTGTTGTTTTTGCGGTTATGAATGATGAATTGTTACGTGAAATCAATTAACGATAATACTGGTCCACAACCTCATCAATGCATGCTTCAATGTCATGCTGCGGATATCGGTCTCCCATTGCTGCCGGACTTCCCAATCGATAGTCCTCGCGCTGTATAGTACCATTCCGTGAGCAAGGAAAGACCACTTTTTTAGAACACGTTTCTAAAACAAACTTTTGCATTTTACGGAATTCCTCTAGAGCCTGCCCAAAGGTTTCTTGTCCAAGCTCAGCAATCGTGTGATCCAAACTCGCATGTGCAGCGCCCAGCAAGACATAGTCCCCAAAGTTGTTTGCATACCACATTGGTGACTGAAAATACTCATCCAGATATTGGACCAGAGAGTCAGATACTGCTGCTGATGATGATTGTTGAACCGTACTGTTGTCGCCTTTACGAGGACCTTTGCTCAAGTGTGGTAATCGAGGCGGAGACTTGAGCTCCAGACAGCCGGCATGCCGGTCGTACAAGTAACTTCCACCGACATGCAATGGCATGGACAAAATGTCCGACGTTTCCAATCCCATCACCAATTGCAATGCGACCAGGGACTCTTCTAATCGTTCTTGAACCATGACAAAGTCATAGTCCTGCATGGCACGTTTCACATTTGCCACTATTTGCTGTGGATTTTTTACTGTCACTGGATCGTTCCCTGTCCAAGCAGACCCGGGTGGAATGGTGGGAAAACTGATATAATTGAGTTGAAAGCCTCCTTGCCCATCACTGACACAACCGGTTTCCGTATCCTTCCAAGTAGTCAGCGCCCTACGGACCAATGGCATGTCGACTCCACCCTTAAAGTTGCGGGTGGACAACGTCCAATAGATGCGACTCAAAGCACGAGAGGCAGGATCTCGTAAGGATGTCACCAACAAACTGTGCACAGGGTGCCGGTGGCTGTACCACTTGGCAGGGTCTCCTTGAATGTGATGCCCGCGCAAATGACATTGACTGCTAGCGGCAGTGTCGCTGCTGTTCATCACGCGTGGTCCAACCTTTGCGACTACCCTCCTCAATATACGGTTAATACTTTGAGACTGCGAATGAATCCAAAAAAGTACGTTGGAAGGGTGAGTACAACAAAAACCTAGTTGTTCAACACAGATTCAACAACATCCGTCTAAACCAGCACCCATTCAAATACAGGCGAATTCAATATTGCTGAACCTACCGCCGTTTTGGGTGTCTTGACAAAGAATAAGCCTTCCGTGGTGGTGTTGGAGTTGGGCGTGAAATACTTTTGGCCGTTGGCCAAAGGCCTTTGTCGACACCAGAAATAGTGCGAATGATTGGTTGCTGGACGGCTACCACCAAGTTTAGCAGCAGCAGTAGCACTCGATGCTGCTGCTTTTACTTGTTGTCGTTTACGTTGAACTCGTGGAAAGAAGGAACGACCCAGTTGGGCGCCAATGGCTTTCATTCCTTCTTTGGTCAAGGGATAATCAATCATCATGTTGCCCGCGTTGTTACTGTCGAGTTCGCTAGGACTGGAATCAGCGATTGTCTGTTTATTCCTTGGTGCATTTTTGTGGCCATGGCTCGGCCCATGTTGTTGTTGTTTTTGTAGGTGGTGCTGTGGTGTCTGTTCCTGCTTGTTGTTGTTGGAAATGTACAAGTGCCCCGACAACGAAAGGTAAAGGCAAGCCAACCCGGCAAGCAGCAAACAGCGAGAAAACAGGCGAAAACGCAAAGCAGCTGCCTCGGCAGCCGCACGACGAGGAGATCCCGCACCGCCACCGGTTGTTCTTGGACTGATCCTCATTCTCTCCTGTTCCAGCGCTTTCATTGTGACAGGGTGTTGTAGCAAAATCTTGGTGGAGGTGCACATGCCTTATACTTCTATACAGCAGGTTGTGTTCCCATTTTGTTGGTCACAGTGATTCTCTTTGCTCAAAATAATGCTGTAGATCTAGCTAGATCTCGACGTTCCATCTATCAGAAAGTCCAAGAACTTCAATTGAATGCGTGTACTAGTACTACTGTAGTATGTTGATGGCAAGTTTCAAACTGAGTTCAAAACAAAACCTCGAAGCAATATTCAATTGCATGTGTAATAACAGCATGTTGATCACCAAGTTTGAATGATGAAAAAAGAAGATGTGTCGCAGTAAAATTTGGCGTGGAAGGTCGTGCAATTAGCATTGGCCAACGTCGAGAAATTTAGCCGATGCCGACAAATGATATATTAAGAAACGGTGTGCGTTCGGAAAGGCTAACACTGCTGTGCGCTACAGTCTGTGGCAATGCCTCCTGTCTCCTGTGTGTGCTGTGCTGTAAAACACTTGGACCATGTCAAAAAATGAATGACTATCTCATGAAGATAAACAACATTGTTCTTTGGCTGGATTGTGAGTCTGTGACATTTTCATTTGAATCAATTTCTGCATTTTGTTGGTTTTTCTTAAACCCAGCCAACATCGTAATTTTTTGTGTCCTTTGATGACACTTCATGAGCAACAGCAAGCATGAACCAAACCAAATAGCCCAGTGTGACAAATTTCATGTGAATTCCGGCATGATCATTGTCCTTTGTCAATTCTTTGTGTTCTCCGTCTTTCACATTGTTGTTGCAATTGAATGCCACATTTGCCCTCAAAACTCCAGCAACAGAGACATGGAGAGCACAGAACTCTGATTCGTATGAACTATGTCATTGCAATTAAGGATTTGCGAGCAATGTCCATCGATTGATCTGGTGCAGAAGATGAAACAAGAAGATCAATTGCATTAGAATCTAATTAATTTCCAGTGCATGCACCTAGCATCACCAGTGACATTGCTGCGCTCTGCAGCAGACCTAGACTAGTGCGCATCAGCAACAAATCCTGCAACCCTTGTTTCTAAACACTTGCAGAAGGAATAATAAACAGAGGCAGAAGACAGAACAAACTGCACACATCAAAGAAACTTCCCTTCCTTTTCTCCTGTTGAACTCAAAGGTGGCTATGAAAACATGAAATGAAGGATCCACATTTTTTGTTCTATTTCTTTGGAAAAATAACTTGTTGGGTTCAGTGAACACCTAACAAACAAATTATTAGCCATCTGTGCTCATTCTAACTGTGCGGAAGCTGTGGGCTCAGCCCATCGAATGTAAAGACACAAACCATTTGGAGTGCAATCAGTGCCACTGAAAGCAGCATGCCGTCACTGAGTACCTAACTAGCTCCTTCTTACAGGGACTAGCTACGGCCTTGCATAGGTTACAGACACAGAGGATGATCAGTCATTTCTAGCAAAGAAATGTTGTTTCCATGTAGAAGAGCGGTCTGTTGTTAAGGAACAACATCGAAAGCAAAGCCTACTACAGTGCTTTTTAGACTAGTACGCAAGGCAAAGGGTGCATGGTCTTTCCAGCTGGTACTTGTACCATCCTGAAACAAACAATCCAATATCAAAAATTCAGCGGCGCAGAAAGAACACACCTACTAGTACAAAATGCTAGATATTCATAAATAATTTCTCTTTATGTACAAACTATTAAAATGCAGAGTCTCCTGTTGAAGCCATCGCCATTGTCCCGACTCGAGTTCTCATCCTCGCTTTAATTTCGAAATTTCGTCTAGAGAGTTAAAACATTCCAGAAGCAGCCTTATCTGCGGCATCGGCGGCCAACTTGATGACTTGTTCTTGGAAAAATTGGTCTTCTTGAATGTTTTGCAAAGTGTCAATGACGACACCGCCATCGTCCAAATAATAGCCGTAACCTGCCATATTCAGCAACAATCCAAAACTCATGGCCACACCCAAGGCCGGAAAGACATAATTGGAAACGTCAAAGATCTTCCAAACAAAGGCACGAAGTCCATCGAAGCCGTCTTTCTTGATTGTCTCACCGTATTTTTGAACCAATCCCAAGTCTTCAACTTTCTTTTTTTCCAACAAGAGACGCTCCGTGGCTCCCAAACATTGTTCTTGCTCCACAAGATAGTCGTCTTCTTGGAGCGGTTCGGCGCTCATCGACAAACTGTGCTTGGCAAGCTGAGGTGGCGTCACCAACACAAAGCCTGTCTCTTATACACATCTCCGAGCCCACGAGACTAAGGCGAATCTCGTATGCCGTCTTCTGCTTGAAA
>ENA-ORBV01009137-ORBV01009137.1-microbial-mat-metagenome-genome-assembly--contig:-NODE-9137-length-16401-cov-4.051580_pt1 | contig 16401 bp, 15 predicted proteins | sample MGYA00237777_ERZ505514 | MGnify/ENA primary metagenome ERZ505514 (study PRJEB26160, sample SAMN06269048) | microbial mat metagenome | isolation source: Oligotrophic lake microbial mat | place... | reverse complement strand
TCGCGTGATATTGTTCGGCAGCGCCGAGTTTGAGCTTCATTGTCCAAGCGCGGCGTATCGTCAAGTTGCCTCCTGCATGCGCATGTTCGCCCCCGTTCCGGCATCAAAGCGATGCAGTTTTTCCGGCGCAACGCAGAGCTTGACGGCATCGCCGATGCGTGCGGTGATCCGCTCGCGTGTTGTCACCGTCACCGGACCTGACGCAAGATGAACGATCAACTGTGTTTCGGCCCCGGTCGGTTCGATCACAGAGACCCGTCCCTCGACGCCTGATTGCCCCATGACAAAGTCCTCGGGGCGGACGCCGACAATAATCGATCTGCCGTTTTCCGCGCCTGGAGGACCGGCAAGTACGGCGCCCGGCCCGATGATGACACTGCCATCTTCAATCGTTGCGGGCAAAAGGTTCATGGCCGGCGATCCGATGAATCCGGCCACAAAAGTATTCGCCGGGTTGTCGTAGAGTTCCAGCGGTGGGCCGGTTTGCTCCACAAAACCGTCTCTCATGACAACGATCTTGTCGGCCATTGTCATCGCCTCGATCTGGTCGTGCGTGACGTAGACGATCGTCGTTCGAAGCCGTTGATGAAGCTCCTTGATCTCGGCGCGCATTTGTACACGCAGCTTGGCATCGAGATTGGACAACGGTTCGTCGAAAAGGAATACCGCCGGGTCTCGTACGATGGCGCGGCCCATGGCGACCCGCTGGCGCTGCCCACCGGATAGCTGGCGCGGATAACGGTCAAGCAAAGGCGTCAAACTCAAGATGTCAGCTGCCCGCCGCACCTTGTGATCGATTTCGGCCTTTCCCGCTTTGGCGAGCTTCAGGGAGAAACCCATGTTCCCGGCAACTGTCATGTGCGGATAGAGCGCATAGTTCTGGAACACCATGGCGATGTCGCGACTCTTTGGCGGGAGATGAGTGACGGATCGGCCGTTGATCGTGATCTCTCCGGCACTAATCGTCTCGAGCCCGGCAAGCGCGCGAAGCAACGTTGACTTGCCGCAACCGGAAGGCCCGACAAGAACGACGAACTCGCCATCCTTCGCTTCGAGATCGAGGCCATGCAGAACCTCGACCGAGCCGAATGATTTTCGGATGTTCGAAAGAGTGACTGAACCCATTCCATACCTCTTGTTCCGATCCACGTCGACGTTGCAGAAGACGCGGGTTTCATCGACAATTTTCACGAATCCGATCCATAATGCCGTAGATTGGGGCTCGGCCCCTGATGTTGGGGCGTGCAATGACATTCGATTATCATCGAGCCCGAACCAGCGCCAAGGACTTTTAGTGAGCGAGAGTTTCCAAATCGGTCGCCCCGTCGAGGGCGCAGGCCGAAAGATGACACTAAAAGACGTGTCCATCGCAGCCGGTCTCTCCCTCATCACGGTTTCGCGCGCCCTGCGCAAGCCCGAAAGCGTCCAAGAGCACACACGCCAAAGGGTTCAACAGGCGATCGAAGAGATTGGCTATTTTCCAAACCTAACGGCAAGATCGCTGGTGTCGAACAGATCGGGGATGGTCGGCGTCGTGGTACCCATCCTCACCAGTTCGCTCTTTGCCGATTTCGCGCAGGGCGTGGCCGACACGCTGCGGGAAGAGAACAAGCAGATGCTGCTGGGCGTAAGCCAACGCTCCGGTGAGGGTGAGGCCGAGGCGGTGAAGACGTTCATTGCGCGCCAGGCCGACGCGATCATCGTCACCGGTTTCACCCATTCAAGTGCCTGCAGGAAGTATCTTTCCAGCTTCCATGGCCCTATCGTCGAGACCTGGAATCTGCGGGAAGAAAAGCTCGATATCGCTGTCGGCTACGACAATTTCCGCGCAGCTACCGACATGACGGGTTATCTCATCGACAAGGGATACCAGGAGATTGCGATGGTCGGAGGTGCTTTTGAAAACAACGATCAGGCGGTCGACCGGAGGAACGGCTACCTCCACGCCATGCGCGCGCGCAACCGACGCATCCGGGAGGAATTCATTGTCCCGGTGCCCAATCCGACGACGCTGGAAAGCGGCCGTGAGGCGATGGCCAAACTGATGTCTGGATCCGTGAAGCCAGATGCGGTGTTTTTTCAGGCAGAAATTCCGGCCCACGGTGCCATGATGTTCTGCTTGTCGCATGGCATATCCGTCCCGAAAGACGTTGCGATCGCCGGCTTCGGTGACCTGAGCTTATCGGCTATGTTTCCCGTACCGCTGACCACAATCAGGATAAAGGCGCGGCTAATTGGCGAGACAGCGGCGCTGATGGTGCTCAATCGACTCAAAGGCAATCCGGCGAAGGAGCGGGTCATCGATGTCGGATACGAAATCATGATGCGGCAGAGTGCATGATCCATTCAACCTCGGCAGCCCGGTTGCAGCCCGGATGATCAAGGCGGCCGTCATCGGTGCAGGCCATTTCGCCTATCGGGTCCACATTCCTGTCCTGGCGGCGAGGGCCGAGGTCACCCTCGACAGTGTGTGCCGCCAGGGGGCTTCTGAGCTTGAGCTGATCAAGAACGAGTTCGGCTTCAACTTCGCCACTGAATGCTGGCAGGATATTCTCGAGCGCGACATCGATATCGCCATCATTGCGACACCCCATCATCTGCATTTCGAGCAGGCGAAGGCCTTTTTGGAAAAGGGCTGCCACGTACTGGTGGAAAAGCCGATGTGTCTCGACCCGCGCGAGGCCTGGACATTAGTCGATGCTTCCAGGCGAGTGCGCCGCGAACTTGTCGTGTCCTATGGCTGGCACTACAAACCGCAACTCGCCAAGGCGCGCAGGCTGATCGAACGCATCGGCACCATCGAACACGTACTGTGCCACATGGCATCCTTCACCCGATCGGTGTTCGCTGGCGATGGCAGCGTGCCGAAATGGAAGCAGACGAAGATTCAACCCCTTGCCGAAACCTGGCAAAGCGCCAGCAATGGCGGCGGCTTCGCTTTCGGGCAGCTGAGCCATGCGCTGGGCATGCTGTTCTGGCTCAGCGATCTTCGTGCCGCCAGCGTGCGCTCTATCGCAGGCACCGCTGCAAACGGCATCGACCTGCACGACGCCGCACTGACCCGCTTTACCAACGGAGCGACAGGTGTCCTGTCAGGCAGCTGCGGGGTCCCGCCGGGGCATGGGTTCGAGCTCGACTTGCGCTTTTACGGCGAGCATGGCTCTGTGCTGATCGATATCGAGACCGAGAGACTGATACTCAAGTTGCCCGGCGGTGTGTCGGAAGTCGTCGACGTTCCCCCCGGTTCCTGGAAATACAGTTGCGAAGGCCCCGCCAATGCGCTGGTCGATCTCGCACTCGGCACTGGTGCCAACGAGAGCAGTGCGGAGATTGGCGCGCGCGCCGTTGAAACCCTCGCCGCGCTTGTTGGATCAGCACGAGCGGGGGGTCAAGAATTCCCAATCGACAATTTTGGGTGAGATGAAAAGCTGAACCTGTTGACTGCTGACGGCTCGTTCACCCGTCGGTACTTTTTAGCCGCACCGTGGTACCCGCAGCTTTCTCATGCATGACTAGCAGGCTGGAGCAGTCCTTTCGCCCCATCCCGGCTTCGACCGCCCGTGCCATGACGTCCATAGTTGCCTGGCCGACCGGCACCGCGCAATCGTAACTATGCGCGAGCCCGATGGCGAGGCGAAGGTCCTTGTGACCCAATGAGATCATGAATCCAGGCTCGGTATTTCCGACAAGTGCAAACTGCGGGTAGACCTGCAGCGCCTGCGCGTTTGACGCCATCGTCGAGCCAAAAACCTTCAGCATGTGTTCGGGTGTCAGGCCTGCTTTCTTGCCGATGACAAAAGCTTCTGCCGAAATTGCATTGCAGGCCATCGCGACATAATTGTTGATGCATTTCGTCGCTGTGCCGTTGCCCAATGGGCCACAGCGGATGAAGGTGTCCCCCAGAAGTTCGAAGACGGGCATCATAGCGTCGATGTCGACTGGCTCGCCGCCAATCATCAGCACGAGCTTTCCTTCCCGAGCGTGTTTTGTTGTGCGGCCAACCGGGCAATCGATCACCTTCACGCCTGCTTCGGCCAACCGGGCACCAACACGTCGCGTCGTGATCGGATCGATGGTGCTCATATCAATGTAGTAAGTCCCGGCCCTGATTCCGTGCAACACACCGTTCGCGCCCAGGGCCACTTCTTCAGCGTCCGGCGCATCGGGCACCATTGTGAACACCGCTTCGGCATATTCTGCCGCATCCTTGGGCGATGCCGCTTCGCGCGCCCCAGCCGCAACAAGCGAGGCCATCGCATCTCGATGTACGTCGAATACTGTCAGGTTGTAGCCGCCTTCCAACAAGCGTTCGGCAATCGGCTTGCCCATGGCGCCGAGTCCGATGAATGCGACTTCTTTCATGTAGAGTTCCCTTTTAGTCAAGTCTTGCTGAGGCTAGCCGCGTACCGCGCCGCCGCCAAGGCCGGTAACGAGGTACTTCTGAATGAAGAAAGTGAAGAAGACGACCGGCGCCATGATCATCGTGGCACCGGAAGAGACAAGGCCCCAGTCGGCACCCTCGTAGGATAGAAAGCCCATGATGGCGACCGGCAATGTCTTTGCCTCGCGAGTCGTGAGGACGAGTGCCAAAAGGAACTCGTTCCACGCCATGATAAAAGTGATGACCGCAGTTGCAGCAACACCAGGCGCGGCGGCCGGAAAGACCACGCTGATGAACGTTCTGAACGGCCCTGCCCCGTCGATCGACGCGGCCTCATCCAGTTCGCGTGGTACTTCATTGAAATACGTCCAAAGGCTCCACATCACCAAGGGAATGTTCAGGTTGGAGTAAGCAATGATGAGTCCGAGCGTGGTGTCACTCAATCCGACCAGCCGGAAGAACAAGAAGTAAGGCATCACGAAAATGACGGGCGGGATGATGCGGATGAACAGGCTGTATGCCAGTGCCCACATGACGAAGCGCCGCACGCGCGACCGCGAGATGACATACGCAGCGGGGGCACCGATCACCAAAGACAGCACAACGGTGCCAACTGCTACAACAACGCTATTGGCAAAATAGTGCAGGAACGAACCGTCGGCGAGGAGCCTCTGGTAGTTATCGAATGTCGGAGGAAAAAAGAACACCGCGTCTTTGTCAAACGCCAAGCTGCCCGGCTTCACCGACAGGAGGATCACCCAGACGATTGGCATCAAGGCGACAACAAACAGCCACAAGATCGCGGCGGTCGACAAGACAGCTTTCATCGGGAACGGTTTCACTCGGAATCCGCCTTTCTGCCAGAGTTGACGAGTGCCGGGAAAAGCGGCGCGCAGATGAGTCCCAAAACGAACAAGATGGCGACCAGCAAGGCCGACGAATAGCCGAAATCAAAAAAGCGGAAGCCGACCAGGTAAGCGTAAAAATCCATGTTCTCGGTCGCCTGCGCTGGCCCGCCGTTCGTCACAGAAAAGATGATCGGAAAGATTTTCGTGCTCTCCATGATCCTGAAGAGCAGTACCACCAGCAGCGTCGGCTTGAGCAGTGGCAGCGTCACGTATTTGATCTCCTGAAGAACGCCAGCGCCATCGATCCGCGCGGCTTCGAACACTTCTTCGGGTAGCGTTTCCAGGCCGGCCAGAATAAAGAGCATGACGAAGGGAGTCCATTCCCAAGTCACGATCAGGATGATTGCCCAGTAAGCGCCGGTCGCGGACTCCAGAAACCCGAAGAATGGAAGGCCCAGGACGTCCGTAAAGGCGTTCATTCCCCCGACGTCGCGGAGAAGGAATATCTTCCAGATGACGCCAACGACCACCGGGGGTAGCACCATTGGCAGCAGAAAGAAAGCCCTGAAATATTTGACGGCGCGAATACCCTTGTGCAGCAGCAAGGCTAGAGCCAGCCCGAACGCCATTTGCAGCAGCGTGGGAATGATGATGAACGAGAGCCCTCGCCAAAACGTCGACCACCAGCGTGGATCGTTGATCAGGCGGACATACTGTTCAAGCCCGACGAAACCCCAGGTTTTTGGCCGGGTGAGATTGAAATCGGTAAAGCTCGTCGCGGCCGTGAAGATGAACGGAACCAACGTCAGGATGACAAGGGCAATAATCAGGGGAGCGATCATCAAGCCCCGCTGGATTGATCCCTCATGCTCGGGCGATCTGCTCATCGCAGATGTTGCTCTGGCGCTGTCAAGGAAATGTGGCTTTGGTACTTTGCCGGCCCCCTAGGGGCGGGACTGATGCAGTCATTTCTTGGGGCTCAGTAATATTTGGCCCGGCGCAGGATGGCGTCCATGCCATTGGCTGCCGCCTTCATCGCTTCTGTTGGCGAGGACGAGCCCAGGGTTGCCCTCGACACTTGATTGCCGATGACATCGGCCAACTGGCTCCATTCCGGGAGTGCCGGGATGTAGGTGGGCTTGCGGCGCTCTAGCATCTGCTGCGTGGCGTCGAGCAAGTCACCATCGGCGAAGTTGTACTTGCTGCGGTATGCGGGATCGCTGACGACGCTGCGACGCGTCGCAGCGACATAGTTGCCGTCGATCGCGATGCGCAGTTGTACGTCCTTCGACGTCGCCCACTTTACGAATTCCCAAGCAGCTTCCTTGTTGCCAGAGTTCTTCGCAATCGCGATGCCATGCTCTGAAAACGCCGGGAAGAGGCCAGCGGGCCCGCTTGGAATTGGGGCGACCCCTGTGTTTCCAAACGATTTCGACTTCTCCTTGTTCAGGAAAACGCCAGCGAGCGGATGGCCGTCGAGGACCATTGCCACGCGGCCTTGCTGCATGTTCACGATCAGCTCTTCATGCGTAGCATTGACCATGCCAGGGAAGCCGTAGTCCTTGACCATCGTCGACCACATGGTGACTGCGTCGATGCTGCCCTTGTTGTCAATGGCCGGGCGCATGTCAGTGGGGAAGTCTTTGAAGAAATTACCGCCATACGAGTAAAGGAATATTGGAAACGGCCACATGTTGGCTTCGATGCCCGGTGCGCCGCGTAAACCGACAGGCGCGATGTCTGGTACCTTTTCCTTGATGACTTTCGCCGCAGCAAGCATGTCGTCCAAGGTCTTGGGGGGTCCTTTGAGGCCGGCCTTTTCGAAGACATCCTTGCGCCAATAAAGGACGATCGTCGCCGCGAAGATGGGAAGGTCGAACTGGGTACTCTTGGACCGCCCTTGCTCCAACGAAACGGGGAAAAAGTCAGCCTTGTCCCAGACGGCCGGGGTCAGGTTCGGGTTGTCCATGTAGCTGTTCAAAGGCTCGAGCCAACCAGCGCGGTGGTACTCCGCCCGATTGAAAGGTGGAATCTGATAAACGTCAAGCCCACCGCTGCCAGCCGACAGCTCCAAGCGCTGCTTTTGAATGTTGTCCAGCGTTCCGAGAAGATCGAAATTGACTTTGATGCCTGTAGCCTTTTCGAACTCCGGCGCAAGGGTCTTCAATCCCGCGCTGTAGGTGTAGTTCAGACTGATGAACGAAACCGTTTTGCCTGCCAGGGGCTTGCCCGCCCGCAATAAGTTTCCGCCGATGGTTTGCGCAACGGCGTCTCGCGAGGCTCCGGATGCAAGAATCGCCATCCCCGCAGTACCGGCCACGAGAGCATCTCGTCTTGTAAAGAGCTTCATTTTCTTCCTCTGTGAGTAACGCCTCGCGACCATGTTACGTGCGAATATGATCGTATGTCAACTATATGACGTTCGAATATCATTTTCCTGACCGATGCTTTTCTGGCGGTCGGAAGACAACAGTCCAACCCCGGCGCACGGACTCGCCGGCCTAGGCAATACAGGCGCACCTTGGAGACGTCCCCGATCCGTTCAATAGGTGGCACGGCCCCCCGACAGGTCGAACACCGCGCCGGTCGTGAACGAGTTCTCCTCGGACACCAGCCATGACACCATGGCGGCGATTTCCTCCACCTTGACGAAGCGCCCGCGCGGGATACGCGACAACATGTATTCGATGTGCTCGGGCAGCATCTGGTCGAATATTTTGGTCTTTGCCGCCGCTGGTGTGATGGCATTGACGGCGATGTTGTGTTTGGCGACCTCCTTGCCCAGGCTTTTGGTCAATGCGATGACACCAGCCTTGGACGCACTGTATGCGGCGGCGTTGGGATTGCCCTCCTTGCCCGCGATCGACGCAATGTTGACGATGCGACCGTAATTGCCAGCGATCATGCGCTTGACCACCGCCTGATTCACATGGAAGGTGCCCAGCAGGTTGATGTCCATCACCTTGCGCCATTCGGCCGCCGGGTATTCGGCCAACGGTGCGTTCATGCCGGCGATGCCGGCGCTATTCACAAGGATGTCGATCGCGCCCATTGCGTCTGCACTCGCACCGGTTGCGGCCTCAACCTGCTCCAGCGAAGTGACATCGACTGTGTAGGTGTACACCGGTGTGTCGGAGCGCAGTTTCGACTTCGCCTGTGCCAGACACTGCACGTCGATGTCCCACAGCGCCACACGTGCGCCCTCATCCAATAGACGTTGTGCTACAGCAAATCCGATACCTTGCGCGCCGCCGGTGATAACGGCATTGCGATCCTTCAAACGGCCCATAGACATGTTCAGGTCCTTTCTGGTGAATCGATCATGGGGCAACCGGACACGCCCATGTGTGGGGTGCCAGGCGCAATGACTGGTGCCGCGTCGTCCACGGCAGTTCCAGCTCAATATCCAGGGTCGCTGGGCTCAGGTTGGCAAACCATACCTGGCAGGTTTTGCCGTCGTCCACTGCCAGCACGGCAAGCCGATCGGGATCCGGGTTGCGCACCTTGCGCATCAGCGCTCCTTGACGCGCCACCAGAGCACCTAACGCATCGAAGACGCAGGCATGGGTCAGCGTCACCGATGCAACTCCGGCAGACGCCATTCGGCAAAGGTATCCCAACACCCAGGCTTGGCCGAATGCCGAGTGGTCGCGCGGATCGTCGCTTGCCATTGCAACCGGGTATCCTGGCTCCTGCCGGACATCGACGCCGAACGGATCCAGTGACATGCCGATCCCGATCGGGCCGACGTGCACTGGCACGCTGACACCGCGCGCGCGCAAGGTGGCAACTTGCTCGGTCAAAGTGGAAAGCGACTGCATGACGGAAGTGTCATCGGCCACATGGATGATCGGACAGGTGGTGTAGGTGACGAAGTCAAGCCGCGGCGGCAACACCATGCGGTTCAGGTGCGTAAAAAAATAGGGTGTGCCCCCGCCGATACGCGCGTCGGGGAAGCAACTCCTCGCGGCGTCCACGGCACGCCCGCTGGTCGGGAAGATCGCCAATTCGCTCACGGTCACATGATGCTCTTCACATGTCGCCGCCAACTTCTTGCAGGCAACCATGGCATGGGCATCGTCAGCCAATAACAGGTCCAGGCGCGATGGAGAGCCTGTGCCCGCGAAAGAATTCGTGGACGACAAGGGTATCTGCGGAGTTGCTGGTGACCAACGGCGCAGATCGACGCGCAGATGCGACGGTGTCTGCGCGCCGGTGCTTGCAGCCAGCTTTTCCGCAGATGCCAGCAATCTCATTGCCGGCAACTGCCCGTCCCTGTCGGTGGACACGATCACCTTCATCTGCACGGCGGCAGCAGGCCTGCGGACGATGCGCGGCCGCTGGTCCAACCGCAACGTTACCGACCGCCGCAACACGGCACCGGCATCCAGTCGGAAAGGGCGGGGCATGAAGTTCGAGCGGCTATAGGTCTTGAACGAAGCATCCGAAAAATTGCGCTGGTCTTCCATTTCGTAGTCGTCGCCGTCGAACTGACAGACGGCCCAGCCGCCCGGCGCAAACCGGTGCCGCAGCGCGCGGATCTGGGTGAACGGCTGCCAGGGCGAGATGCGTTCGGGAAACCGGGAACGCGAGACACGACCGTCAACGTGTTCGACCTCCAGCGCAGCGCCGGCCGCCGACGCGGGATGCAGCACACACAGGCCGGTACGACTGGTAAGCAGGTCGTCACCGACTTCGACCTCGACGCTGTAGTGGATCCGCCCATCCGCAAATCCCTGCAGGTCGGTGCTCCAGCGCAGCGCTGGCACCGCTGGACAGTTGCCAGCCAGACGCAGCGCAAAACCATCCTCGCGCACGTCGCTTGATCGGGTTGTCACCGCGTGGCGCGGTGTTGCCCAGGCCGGATCGCGGTACAGAAACATGACTGTGCGCCAGACCTCCACGCCACCGTGCCGGATGTCCACCAGCCGGCCATCCTGCAGCGCCAGATCTAGCCCGCCTGCCCGTAGCGGGATCGAGGCAGACGCAAAATCCGGGTCCGGATGCATCGTTGGCAGCGGTCAAGCACCCAGCGCCCGGCCGGTGGTTGGGTCCAATATCACGGCCCGCGCCAGATCCAGTCCCAGCAGCAGTGTGTCGCCCTGGCGCAGTCCTTCGCGGGCCGAAAACTCGGCCATCATCGGTACGCCGGCCCATTCAAAGTTGGTGAATACGCGCGGCCCCGCTGGTTGCAGCAAGCTGATCCCCACCTGCACCGACGCCGCTTGCGACCCATGGCGCAACACGAAATGTTCGGGGCGCAGACCGATGGTCACTGGCTGCTCGTCAACCTCGACCAATCGCGCCGCTCTCTCGGCGGGAAGGTCCAGCGTCGTTTGGTCGGGCAGTTGCAGCCGTACGGCATCACCTTCGCGCTTCAAATGGGCGTCCAGGTAGTTGATCGGCGGAGAACCCAGGAAACTCGCCACGAAGCGGCTCGAAGGCCGCTCATACAGCTCCATCGGTGGCCCTTGTTGCTCGACCACGCCCTGGTTCATCAGCACGACCCGGTCGGCCAGCGTCATCGCCTCGACCTGGTCATGGGTGACGTAGATGGTCGTGATGCGCAGCGCCTGATGCAGGCGCTTGATTTCGGTGCGCATGCCCTCGCGCAGCTGGGCGTCCAGGTTCGACAGCGGCTCGTCGAACAGGAACAACCGCGGTTTGCGCACAATGGCGCGTCCCATTGCCACGCGCTGGCGCTGTCCACCCGATAGCTGTCGCGGCGCGCGTTGCAACAGGTCTTCGATCTCCAGCAGTTGCGCCGCCCAGGCGATCTGGCGCCGGATTTCGTCCTCCGGCATCTTGCGGATACGCATGCCGAAGGCGATGTTTTCGTACACCGACATGTACGGGTACAGCGCATAGTTCTGGAACACCATGGCCACGTCACGGTCGCGTGGCCTCACATCGTTGACCGACTGCCCGTCGATCGAGATCTCGCCCTCGTCGGCATCCTCCAGGCCGGCAATCACCCGTAGCAGCGTGCTCTTGCCACAACCCGACGGCCCGAGCAGTACGGTGAATTCACCGTCCGGAATATACAGGTCGATGCCGCGCACGACCGGCACCGGGCCATAGGATTTGTGCACTTTCTCCAGACGCAGATTTGCCATCGACTCAACCCTTCAACGCGCCACCGCTCAGGCCACGAACCAGGTAACGGTTCATCGCCACCACCATGAAGAACACCGGCAGGCAACCCAGAATCGACATTGCGCCGATCCGAGCCCAGAACGCCGACATGGGCGAAAAATGGTGCGTGATCTGTACCGGGAAAGTCACCACCTCGGAGCGTGTCATCACCACGGCAAACGCAAATTCGTTGAACGCGTATACAAACGCGAACACGGCAGTCGCCAGCATGCCGGCACGTGCCATCGGGAACACCACATGCACCAGTGCCTGCCAGCGCGTGCAACCGTCGATGAGTGCACTTTGCTCCAGCTCCGGCGCAATGTCCTCGATGAAGCCGCGCATGACCCAGATCACATAAGGCAGGTTGACCGCGATATACAGAAAGATCAGGCCCGGATAGGTATCGATCAGGCCGACCGTGGCGAACATCAGGAACAACGGGAACGCCATCGCCATCGGCGGCACCATGCGCAGCGACATGATCCAGATTGACAGGCTGTCGCCACCGACCCGGTGCCGCGCCAGGCTGTAGGCCGCGATGCTGCCCAGAAACATTGCCACGACGGTGCTGACCGTCGCAATGACCAGGCTGTTGAAGATCGAACGCAGGTCATCGCCCTCGGTCATGCCGGCGAAGTTGTCCCAGGTCAGGCTGGACGGCACCCAGGTAGGTGGATTCGAAAAGATCTCGCTCGGCGTCTTGAACGCTGTCATGAACAGCCAATAGACCGGGAACACGAACACGATGGTGATCAGAAGCGCGATACACATACGCGACCACTGGCGAACCTGTTTGTGCATGCGGCGTTGGCGCGGGCTGCGGCTCATCGGGCAATGGATGCGCGCCGCATCAGCACAAAGATCAGAATCGACGTCACCACGATCGACACGAAGGCCAGCGCACCGGTATAGCTGGTGGCAAACTGCTGGAAGCCCTGCACGTACATATAAACCGAAATCGTCTCCGACGTGGTGCCCGGGCCACCCTGCGTCAACGCGTATATGAAGTCAAACAAGCGCATTAGATCGACGAAGCGGATCAGGATCACGGTATAGAGCACCGGCCGGATGGTCGGCAGCACGACACGGCGAAAAACCGTCCAGGGAGATGCGCCATCGATCTGGGCGGCCTCGATCAGGCTGCGATCAACCTGCGCCATGGCCGCCAGCAGCAGCAGGAAAACGAACGGCGTATGAGCCCAGACCTCAAGGATCACGATGGCCGGATAGACGAAGGACGGGTCCGTCGTCCACAGGATGACAGGGACCTCACCCATGAACCACCCCAGAATCTGGTTCACCGGGCCGAACTGGTGGTCGAACATCAGGCGCCAACTGGCACCGGCAACGATGGGCGAGATGACGGTGGGCAGCACCATCAGCGCAACGAACACCCGCTTTGCCGGAAACTCGGGCAGGAACAAAACCGCCAGCCCCAGTCCCAGCACGATCTGGACCGGCAACGCGATGGCCGCTATCAGAAAGGTGTGTCCCCAGGCTTCCCAGAACCGGGTGTCGGAGGCCAGCCGCTTGTAATTGAGCGCACCGACGAAGGACCGGTTCTCGTCCAGCATCGTGATGTCCTGGAAACTCACGAACAGGTTGTACAGGACCGGCATCGTCCCGAGCGCCAGCAGGAATACCAGCGCCGGCAACAACAGAATGTGCCGGAAATGCCGATCGACCAGCTTATCGAAGGTGGACGTTCGGTGCGCGACGGACGACATCAGGATGGCAGCAGCGGATGGCGAAGGATCCCACCCGTGGGTGGGATCCCCGCCTCACTTCTTCGGATAGGCGTTCGGGCTGGACGCCCAGATCTTGTAGGCTTCGCGCTGCTTGTCGACACCGGTGCGTTCGGTGATCGCATCCCATTCCTTGGCCAGATCATCGAGGGAGACCTTCGGACTGACGCCCGACGAGGCCCGCTGCAATGCACGGATCAAGGCTTCTTCGTACTGAAACGTGTTGCGGATGGACAGGTCCGGCAGGGCGGTTTGTGCCGCGATCTTGAGCAGGTCGAGATACTCCCCGGCGGTCGGCCACAACGCGCGGTACTGCGGGCTGCTGAAGTGCGACGAACGGAACGGATCGCGCAGCGAGTATGGCAACTGCACCCGGTCGATGCTGACCTGCTCGCTGTTGGCGAACTGGATGAACAGATACGCCAGTTCCTTCTTCTTGCTCGAACTGGCCACCGCCAGCGACCAGCCCAGTGCCAGTTCAGGGCGCCCGCCCGGAGGCAGGGCATAACCCACCTTGCCGGCAATCTGTGAACGCGGCACGAACGCCATGGCCTTCTCGCCTGCTTGCAAGCCCTCGGACCAGCGTCCCACCGGGGGCCACCACAAGGTCATGGCCAGGTTGCCCGACAACCAGCCATTGAGCGACTCCGGTATACCCCAGTCCTGCGAGCCAGGCGGCATGAACTTCTGGTCGGCGACCATACCGGCCAGCACCTTGACGCCGACATCGCTGTTGACCGTGGTCTTCATGGTCACAGGATTGAAGAACCGTCCGCCTTCGTTGCGGAACCGCTCCTGGAAGAAATAGTGCAAAAAGCTGGCGCGCCGGATCATGCCGGCGCCATACAACTTGGGGGCGAACTTGTCGGTGAAGAAGTGACCGATCTCGGAGAACTGCTGCCACGTGGTCGGCGGCGCCAGGTCGTATCCGTATTTGGCCTTGAATGCGCTGCGGTTGGCCGGGTCGGCAAACAGGTCCTTGCGGTAATAGAGGATCAACACATCCCCGTCGTCTGGAATTCCGTAGATCTTGCCGTCCCACTTCATCTGGCTGTCGCGGTAGGCCGGTTCGATCATCGCCAGTTCAGGGCCGAACTTGTACTTCTTCACGAACCCGTCAAGGGGTTCGATGGCTCCGGCACTGGCCAGGTCAGCCAGCTGGGAATCATGCTGACCACGTCATAGGCACCGGTACGGGCGCGGTGCTCGATCATGATCTTGGGAAACATTTCCGGCGGCGGCGATTCGATCACGTTGACCTTGACACCGGTCAGCTTCTCGAACAACGGCACCGTGTGCAACTTGGGATCGAGCGCACCCACCCCGCCGGGCCAGGTCATGTTCAAGGTCTGGCCACTGTACTTGCGCGCTGCCTCGACGGCGATCTGCGCCGCGTCGACGGTCTGGGCCGACACAACCGCACTGGCCGCCAATAAGACCAATGCGGCGGCGCCACGAAGGATGAGGAAAATTCGCATGTTGTCTGTCTCCTTTTGCGTGTTCTCGTCCACCAACCGGGTTGCAATGCAATCCCGGTCACATGCCCTCAGTCCGCGGTCGCTCCCACGTCTTTGGCTATCTTGGTCCACTTGGTGATCTCGCTGTCGATGAAGCGGCTGAATTGCTCCGGAGTTCCACCCACGGGCGCCAGGCCGGCCGCCATCAGTTTGTCGCGCACAGCGGGCATGGCCATGACCTTGTTGAACGCCTCGTTGATCTTCCTGGTGATATCCGGGGCCAGCCCGGCGGGCGCTGCGAGTCCTTGCCACGCGGTTGCCTCGAAGCCGGGCAAGCTCTCGGCAATGGTCGGAATGTCCGGCGTATTGGGCGACCGCTTGGCGGTGGCCACCGCCAGCGCCCGCAGCTTGCCCGATACCACATGCGGCATCAGGTTGGCCTGGTCCGCGATCACGACCTGGATCTGACCGCCGAGCAGGTCCGTGACCATCGGTCCACCCCCCTTGTAGGGCACATGCGTCATCTCGGTACCGGTGATGGCCTTGAATGATTCGGTTCCCAGGTGCGGCAGGCTGCCATTGCCGGCCGTGCCGTACGATACCTTTCCAGGATTGGCCTTTGCGTAGACGATGAACTCGGGCACGGTCTTGGCGGGAACCGAAGGATGCACCGCCATCACGTAGTTGACGTCCACGGTCCGCACGATGGGGGTCAGGTCCTTGCGCGGGTCGTACGGCATCTTGGCGTAGATGCCCACGTTGATGGCCAGCGAAGCGATGTTGCCAACCAACAGCGTGTAGCCGTCGGGCGCGGCCTGTGCGACCAATGCCGCACCCACCATGCCACTGGCGCCGGCCTTGTTCTCGATGATGACTGGCTGGCCCAACACCTCGCCCAAGGCGGGTTGCACAACGCGGGCATAGAAGTCGACCGCACCGCCTGGTGGGAACGGGACCACCAGCCGGATCGGCTTGTCCGGATACGCAGCTGCAGCCACCGTGGCCAAGGCTAAAAGGAGCGCGGCCGCCAAAGTGGATCCGACCCACGCCAGGGTGCGCCGACGCAACGGCGTACCGGTTTCGCGTGCATCGGGAAAACCCTTATGTGATAACTCCATGGTATATCCTACTAATTCGTCTGCGGGTTGCGGCGATCCACACAACTTTCAAGCGATTCACTTTTGAAGTGAGACATTATCAAGATCAATCGACGCCTGTGCATGATGAAATATCGCCATCTATTGATAACCAATGATTATCGATAAGACTCCCAGCCTGCAGTCCATCAGTGCCCGGCTACGATTCAAGCAGTTGGTGTTTCTGATTGCATTGGACGAGGCTGGCTCGCTGCACCAGGCGGCCGAACAACTGGCCATGACCCAACCTGGAGCGACCAAGATGCTCCATGAAATCGAGACTACGTTCGATGTCCGCCTGTTCGAGCGTTCCAAGCGCGGTGTGCAGGCAAATGAGCTGGGGCGGTGCGTGCTACGTTATGCACGCCTGCTGCAGTCCGATCTCACGCACCTGCGCGAAGAGTTCACTGGCGTGCTGACCGGCAAAGGCGGTCGGCTACGGGTTGGGGCCATCGGCGGGGCACTGCCCGCCGTGGTAGTGCCGGCATTGACGCTGCTGCGCGAGTCCCAGCCCGCGTTATCAGTCAACCTGAGGGAGGACACCAGCGCCGGCCTGCTGGCTGCGCTCGATGACGGTCGGCTGGACCTGGCGATTTGCCGAACCACCATCGCCACGCAGCCCGAACGCTATGCCTACGAAATGCTGCGCGACGAACGGGTTGCCGTGGCTGTCGGCCCCAGGCACCCACTGGTACC
>ENA-ORBV01009135-ORBV01009135.1-microbial-mat-metagenome-genome-assembly--contig:-NODE-9135-length-16402-cov-5.170842_pt1 | contig 16402 bp, 9 predicted proteins | sample MGYA00237777_ERZ505514 | MGnify/ENA primary metagenome ERZ505514 (study PRJEB26160, sample SAMN06269048) | microbial mat metagenome | isolation source: Oligotrophic lake microbial mat | place... | reverse complement strand
ACCTTCATCTTGTCCCCATATCCTCCGATCGCGTCGAATCGTTCAAAGGCAAACCCAACCGGATCCACGAGTCTGTGGCAGCTCGCACACGACGGATCTGACAGGTGCTGCGCAAGTCGCTCGCGGCTCGTCAAAGGCCGATCGCCCTCGAAGGTCGGCAGATCCATATTGACGCTCGGTGGAGGCGGCGGCGTCGTTTGGCACAAGAACAGCTCGCGTATGTACAACCCGCGAGCGGTTGGCGAGGTCTCACTCGGCTTGCTCGTCGCCACGAGGAAGGACCCGTGCCCCAGGATCCCGGTGCGCTCCGAATCCGGCGGATACGCAATGCGTGGGTTACCCGGCACCGGCGCTTCAAGACCGTAGATCTTGGACAACTCGGGGGTCGCAAACGTATACCGCGATGTGAAGAGCTCCATGAAATTCATGTTGTTCCAGACCAGATGCCGCACGAGTGCGCGCGTCTCTTCGGTCATCGCGCGCGCCACGTCGGCGTTGAATGCGCGGAACGTCCTTCGATCCTTGAACGATCCCATCACCCGGTCAAAGCGAAGCCACTGTGCACTGAACTCATCGATGGCCGAAACCGCTGCGGGATCGTTCAACATGGAACGGGTCACGCGCTCGACATCGTCGCCGTTCTTGAGTTGCCCATTTTTCGCAATCTCGAAGAGGGCTTCGTCGGGCATCGTATTCCACAAGAAATACGAGAGGCGACTCGCCCGGGCGTATTGCGATAACCGTGGATCGGAGCTGTCGAACAGGTACAGGAATGAAGGCGATTGCAGCATCGATTCGATCACGATGCGCAGACCAGACGCGAAATCGGGTTGGCCGGAAAACTGTCGTACGAATGCCTGCTCCTCGTCGAGAAACAATGGTCGTCGCATGGCGCGCCGGCCAAAGTGAGCGATGAACCGATCCCGACAGGCCGAATCCGCCTCGGCCAGTTTGCAGGGCAAAAGATGCGCCGGATCGCCGTTGGTGATGGCACGAACCGCGTTGTCGGCGAGGACTTGAGCCGCATTGTTGTAGGTCTCGATCAAAACCGGAGATGCGCCCTGGCCGAGGTGCTGATTCTGGAACCCATCGACGAAGTCCTCTGGAGGAAACGTACGACCGAGTCCCGAGCGGTCTCCCAGTAGCGCCTGCACTGTGTTGTCGTACTGACGGGCCGTGAGCCGACGCAAAACCCGACCCCCGGTTTCCGCAAGGGGTCGCTTGACCCAACCGAGGATCGCACTCGCTTCACGCGGATTGGCTGCCACCATCGCAACCCAGGCCCGCAACGCCGCCTCATCGGCCGTACCCGGTGCAATGCGCTTGCCACCGGCGTGTTTCATGCGCTCGGTGGGTTTGCGCAGCAGCCTCGAGTTCTCACTGTCTTTCGTATCTACGAGTTCAAGCAACCATTCCCCGAACTCGCGCACCCGTTCCTCGGACGATTCGTAGGCGGGAAAAACCAATCGGGTGTCGGACGCGACGCCGTCGGAGCTGTGGCATTCGATGCACTTGCCCGCGTCGAATACAGCTGCAAGCAGTTTGAAGTCAGGGGTGGCGTTTGCCGATGTCGGAAACAACAACAACGTCGCCAACCCGAACAAGTATGAATATCGCGCCACGGTGATTGATGGTGGGCGGCTAGCACGGCCCGTGTCAACGAACGACGGTGGGCAGTGCTTGCGCGCTGCGATCCGCATCACCGTCGCCGTCTAAAAGCGCACACCACATCACGTTGACCGGAAACAGAACCGGGTAGACCGCATCGGCTTGAATGCGCAATCACGTGCAAATTGCGGCTCTCAACCGTTCTCAATCTATTCTCGATCTATTGATATTCAATCCAGGCTCGGGTCAGCCGATTTTTCGGGTCCCGACGTCTATCACCCACGACCATTCCGCCCACTCCAAGCGATTCTTTCCGGAGGTAGCCAGTGCAATCAATGATTTCAAATACTTATCTGAGCTCAAGCCCCTCCAGAGGCGCCACCTTGCTGGCCCTTCTAATGGTGCTTTCCTGTAAAAGCGCCGGTGATGGAGGAGGTTCAGGCGGCAAGGGCCAGACCGGCGGGGACGGCGGCAATCAAGCCAACGGCGGCAATTCGGCCGGCGAAAACGGTGGGGGCGGCACGGGCGATACCGTTGGTAACGGACAAGGGGGTCAGGGCGGCGGCAAGACAGGCGGTACAGGCGGTGGCAAGGCAACAGGCGGCACAGATGGTGGCAAGGCGACAGGCGGTACAGGCGGCAGTGTGGCCACGGTTACCAACACGGCCCTTTGCAAACCACCGAAGCTAAAACTGACACGCGTCGCTGCGACCACGAAGGCCAACGTCCCCATGGCGCTCGCACAGGCCAAGGGCGATCCCCGCATGTTCGTGGTGGAACGCGACGGACGCATTCGCATTTTGAAGGACGACAAGATTGGTACCACGCCCTTCCTCGACATTCGAGCCAGCGTGATCACCACCGCCATCTCGGGTGATTCGGAACGCGGACTCCTGAACATGGCTTTGCATCCACAATTCCCGAGTGATCCACGATTTTATTTGTTCTACACGCGCCGGGCGAACGATCCCAACTCACAAGGAGCAGAGGGGCACATCGTCATAGCGGAGGGCAAACAAATGTCCGACACGGCGGCCTCGACAACATTGAAAGTACTTACCGTGGTTGCACTTCCAGAAGACCACCACATCGGCGGCATGCTCGCTTTTGGACCTGACGGCATGCTGTACGCAGGGACGGGTGACGGCGGCGGGATGGACACGCTGAAGAGCGGTCAAAATCCGATGACCAAGCTCTCGAAGATTCTCCGCATTGACGTGGACAATCCCACGGTCAAAGCAGCGGGAAACCTCGATCTGCCCGGGGCCGACATCCATTCCTGGGCCATGGGCATCCGAAATCCGTACCGTGGTACTTTTGACCGCGATACGGGAGACATGTACATCGGCGACGTCGGTTTCTCGGCCTGGGAAGAGGTGAACTTTGTGCCTCCGGGGAAGTCGCAGCTGAACTTCGGCTGGGGTTTCGACAAGAGCAAGCAGGGCATCGACCCGCGCAATCCCGGCAGGGGTGAGCAGGACGCCATCAGCGGGATGGAAGGGTTGCATCCCTTCCCATCGTGGACAGCTGTTCCCTGGGAGCCCTTCGGATATCTACCCATCATCGAGGTTCCGCACGATGGCAACGGCTGGTCGAAGAATACCAACGCCTATGGTGACGCAGGCTGGACCTGCGATGGGGGCTCCTGCGCGAGTGCCATCATGGGCGGATACGTTTATCGTGGTGCCGACAAGGATCTGTATGGTCGTTACTTCTTTGGCGACCATGTCAGAAACACCATCAGCTCGTTTATCGTGAAAGACGGCAAGGTCACCTGCCTCGAAGATCTCACGGCTGATCTCGTCACCCAGACAACCAACCTTCAAAACATCAATGGATTCGGCCAGGGTGGCGACGGCGCGATCTTCGTGCACGATCTCGCGGCAAGCAACATCTACCGCATTGAGCGCGAGTAATACGCTTCAGGGAAGGGCGTTCTCGATATCGACGAGCGAGACGCCCAGGACCTTTTGTGCGATGACGTCGAGCGCCTTGCGCTCACCGCGGAGGTGAACCGTGCGATGCACGTGCGTGAGGCTGTCCCCGGGCGAAAGGGCCGCAGCCGGAGAGCTTGATTCGAGCTCATAGAAAGGCCCAAGCGCAGCCCCGCCCGGCGTCGGACCGTCGTTGTAGGCGTTGGCTACATCGCCAGCAAAGGGTTCCGGTTGTGGACCCCACTTGGCGTTGACGTAGGCGAGCTTTTCCGGTACCAGGGAAAACTGAGCCAGCGTCAACACGCCGAGCGATGGATCCCAGCTGCCAATGACATCGCGAGCGCGGGCACGCGGTATGCCGATTTTGCCGCGCTCTTTGCCATCCGCTCGCATGACGACGACCCTGTCGTTGACCGACAGGCGGTTGGGCGGAAGCTTCCCGAAATAGTCATCGTTCACGGCCGGGCCAGGGCCGGATAAAATGGGCATGACGATGCGCGTTTTTTCGCCGGGCGGCAACATTCCCAAAATCCAGATCGACAGCATCCCGGAAGATTCAGTCCAGGCTTCCTTGCCCAGGTTGGTCAGCTGGTTTTCGCTTTCGTAAGCCACCATATCCAACGACACCGGAATATCTGCCGCAACCACCTGTGCAACGGCATTCCGGTCGAGGATGCGCACGGTGCGTCCGACCCGTACGTCGAACACAAAGCCAGACTGATTGGTGAGACGCAGTTCCTTGACGAAGGAAACGTGTGACGAATCGTTCTCCGCAACGGACCAGGCCTCGGTATCGATCACAGCCGGTACGCGCCAGTTGGGAAACTCGGCGGACTTGCCGGAATCAAAAAAGATCGAGAATTGACTGCCCTCGGGGCCCAGCCAAAAACGTTCCGCGCCACCAAACGCATTGAACTGCGGCGTGTGTTTGCCCGAGGCAATAAGCGGTAAGTTGACCCAGCCAAGTGACGGGCCCTCGTCTCCACCAAACGTGCTGGTCATGACGCGCCCTTGATACTGGGGCACCACGGCGACCCTTGCGGTTCCATCGTCTAGCACCACCACATCGGTATGTTCTTCCAGTACGGTCATGACTGCGCCGAACGACGGAACCACTGGCGCCGCGACAACGGTTGGGTGAGGTTTCGTCGGCGCACAGCTCCCGATCCCCAAAAGCAACACCCCCTTCAGCGCCACACGAAAGATCAACTTGACTCGGTTCATCACGAGAAGGTTGTACCTTGAATCCCAGCGCCGCGCTAACCTCCGGTGATGGCACGATTCGGCTGCGTGGGCATCTCGTTGGTGACAGGTATTCTGGTGTCTCTGCTTGCGGGATGCGACGCCGATGAGCCCGCGAAAATACCAGACGCCGCTGCGACCGACCTCGCCGACACCGATGGCGGTGCGCTCGGAAACAACGATGCCATGGGGACCCCTGTCCCATTGCTCGATGACGCCGGCATCCCGACCAACACCGCGTGCCTCGAATCTCCGGATGCCAGCCTCGTCCTCGATCTTGAGCTCGTCGAAGTCAAGGGCAGCATCGCCATCACGGGTCTGAATGCCGCGCCTGACTGCAAACAAGGCCTGCTGGTTTCGCCCGCCAGCAATCCGGCACGCATTCACCTCGTCGAAAAATCCGACGACTACGCCATCCCTATCGACTGCCGCGGCAATTTTCGCGCACTCGTACCACCAGGTGACTACAAGGTGTACGCGACGATTTTCCAAACCGTCCCCGAGGCCGGAAGCAGCTTCAGCTGGGCCGTCACGCTCGCAGATACGCCAATCGCGCTGCGCAAATCCACGACCCTTCTCGGACCGTACATGATTGCGTTCCACACCTTCTCCGGTAAGGTCACGTTCAACGATCAACAACCGTTTGCCCAGCTCGCAAACAGTGGTCAAGCGTGTTTCGCCATGACCCTCGACGAACGACGGACCGGTGCGGTGTTCGGTACGAGGGCGTTTTTTACGGCGGACTGCGCCGGAAACTTTTCGGTGCCCGTCCCTGCAGGACAGTACTCCGTCGACTTGATGGGACCCGTGGCAGGCAAAGAAGGACTGACGAGGGTTGCGGTCGGAAACTGGCCACTGAACGTCGACCCGATCGCGGTGAAAGGTGACACATCCATGACCGGCAACGTGCCACTCGTGAAGATCACCGGCGTGGTCAACACGAATATCCCGATGCCCTGCGAAGCGGGGCGCAGCCGAATCGACCTGCGTGCTAGCGGCGCCGGCACCCAGTTTTATTTGCCACTGTGCAACGGTAGTTTTGAAGGATTCGTAGGTCCGGGCAGTTACACGACTACCCTCGTACAAGATGTTGGCAACGGCAGCGTTCGGGCTCCCCTCGGAAGATCGGGAACCTTCAGCGTCGTCACCGATCGCGACAACATCACCATGAACGCGGCCTTTAAAACAGTCTCGGGCTCGGTATTTATCGACGATGTCTTGACCACCAACCCGCTCAACAGTGGAACCGCCACCGTCATTTTCCTCGGAAAACAAAGCAGCGGATTTACCGCATGGGTGCCGAGCGGACAGCCTTTGCATTTTTCGGCGCCTTTGCCAGCGGACGAGTACGCCATCACGGTCAATGCCGCCAAGATCCTGCCGGGTGGAACCTATGCGGAGGCCAAATTTTTTGACATCACAAATGATCCTCCGCCGATGCCACTCGACATACGATTGAAGTCGCTCTTGATTCGCGGCGAGGTTCAGTTCGGCGGACTTCCGCCACGCGCCGATGACTGTAGTGGGTACACGCTCAATTTCCAACCCGACCAGGCGTTTGGCGGAATCACGGTCATCCCCACCTGCGTCGGAGGCAAGATGGTATTTGAAACTCGGGTCTATCCGGGCCGATACCAGATCGTTGTTCGACGCGCGAACGCCGACACCGAGTTCCCGATTTCAAACATCGTGTTTTCGAGTTCAATGGACAACCTCATCGTTGGACTTGAAGCGCTCGACGAGCGTCCCGTGCGGGGCTTCCTCAGAATCAACGGCTGTTTGTTGCGAGAGTCCGCCACCACCTGCGCAAGCACCCATACCGTCACCCTGCGCGATGCCAAGCAGGGCGTTTCCTACGTGATGGCGCCGGCCTTTCAGGACCAGCCATTTTCGGGACGGGCGCTGCCCGGGAACTACCGCGCCTACGTCCGTTTCACCTCGACCTGTCCCGAGGCGCCTTTTGCGTCGGTCACCGACGAGCTGTCGCTTCCCGGTGTTGTGGTCATTCCCTGAGTCGACGCCTCCGAATAAACCTGGCATATTAGCCGGAAATGCACGGAAAACAGCTTCTGCTCGGTCACGCCGTGGCCGCCGGGACCCAAACCTTTCAGGCCCGCAATCCAGGGACTGCCCAAACCTTGCCCACCCCGTTTTTCGAGGCCACGCCCGAAGAAGTCGACCGGGCAATGCAGCTAGCCGCCGCCGCCTTCGCGTCGTTCCGTATCACAACCGGCGGACAACGTGCCGACCTGTTGCGTGCCATTGCTGAATCCATCGAGGCCATCGGCGATGTGCTGATCGAACAGGCGCAAGCCGAATCGGGTCTTCCGGTGGCACGTCTGCAAGGTGAGCGCGCACGCACCTTGAACCAAATCCGAATCTTTGCCGACATGGCAGCCGATGGATCATGGCAAGGTGCACGCATCGATACATCGATCCCGGATAGACAACCCGTCCCCAAGCCCGATGTCCGCGCACGGTTGACCGGCTTGGGCCCCGTCGTGGTGTTCGGCGCCAGCAACTTCCCGCTTGCGATCTCCGTCGCCGGCACGGATACGGTATCGGCATTGGCCGCGGGATGCTCGGTGGTTGTGAAAGCCCATCCGTCTCACCCCGGCACAAGCGAACTGGTGGGGGAAGCGATCGCCCGGGCGATCGCGCGCGTGGGTTTGCCGCCCGGTATCTTCGCATTGCTTCACGGACTTGGACATGCGACCGGCCTCGCGCTGGTGAAGCATCCCGCAACGGCCGCCGTGGCCTTTACGGGCTCCGAGCGTGGTGGCCGCGCCCTATTCGACGCTGCAGTCAATCGACCGGTTCCCATTCCGGTTTACGCCGAGATGGGCAGCATGAATCCCGTCTTCCTTTTGCCGGGCGCGCTTGCCGAACGTTCGGTCGGCATCGCGCAGGCGTTCATCGGCTCCGTCAACATGGGTGTCGGCCAGTTCTGTACCAATCCGGGCTTGCTGTTCGGCATCGAAAATTCGGACCTCAAGCGTTTTTTCAGCACCGCCGCTGAAGGGGCACAGAACACGGCGCCATCCACCATGCTGAACGCCGGGATCCTTTCGGGATTCGAGGCAGGTGTGTCACGGATGGCCAGTGTCAAGGGTGTCGAGGTACTCGGCAAGAGCACGGCAACTGCGGATGCGAACAAAACGCAGGCCGCTTGCACGTTGTTGTCGACCTCGTTTGAAACTTACGCCAGCCAATCGTCGTTGCACCACGAGGTCTTTGGTCCGTCTTCGCTTTTTGTTCGATGTGTTACGAAAGAACAAATTTTGCAAGCCGCACGCGACCTTGAAGGGCATCTTACCGCCGCCATACACGGCACCGAGGCCGATCTCGCCGAGTTCCGCGAACTGGTTGAGATCCTTGAAACCAAGGTGGGTCGCGTGATCTTCAATGGCTTTGGCACCGGCATCGAGGTTTGCGCCTCGATGCACCACGGAGGCCCCTATCCTTCCAGCACCTTCAGCGCCTTCACCTCGATCGGCCACGCGTCGATCTTCCGATTCACCCGTCCGGTCAGCTATCAATCGTTCCCGGACGCGGCATTGCCACCGGAACTGCAAAACAGCAACCCACTTGGCATCATGCGGGTCGTGAATGGCAAGCTGACGCGAGAGCCGCTCTAGTCGCTCTGGGTGAACTCCGGCAGGGCGATGGGCTCGCCCCCCTTCATCGCCGACTCGTGCGCGAGGATACCCACGCAGGTCCAATTGGCGGACTGTCGTGCATTCGGAAACGGCGGCCGATTGTTGGCGATCGCCGAAATGAATTCATGCGCAAGGTGCGGGTGCGAGCCGCCATGGCCACCGCCTTGCGTAAACGACTGGTGTTGGTTGTCACCGTCGTACACGCCGGCCTTTGTGAAGGACTGAATCTCCGTGGGCAGGCGCGAGGCAAAGTCAGGAACACTCACACGTTCGGGGATCTCCGGTTCATGCTTGCCTTTGGTGTGCACAATGGGATCTTCGCCGTCAACAAGCGGCCACTCGAAGGTTTTTTTCGAGCCGTATACATCGAAACTCTCGCGATACTGGCGCGCGGTGGCAAACAGCGAGCGGTAGATGCGCGCACTGATGTCCGAATCCTTGAACTGGATGTGACACGATTCGACAGCGAAGGGCGATCCGTATTTTTTGATCGAAGCCTCGTCGATGCGCCCCGAGCCGAAACAGGAAACCTTGGCGGCGGTTGCGTTGGTCAACGCCAACACGGGGCCCACGCAGTGGGTGGCGTAGTGCATGGGCGGCAGTCCCGTCCAGTAACCCGGCCAGCCGTCCATATCTTGCTGGTGGCTGGCTTGCAGGAACTGCACGCGGCCGAGCTCACCCCGGTCGTACAGATCTTTCACGAACAGGTACTCGCGGGCATACACCACGGTTTCCATCATCATGTAGTGCTTGCCGGTTTCGCGCACAAGGCGCACGATCTCGCGACACTCGTCGACGGTGGTCGCCATCGGAACCGTGCACGCAACGTGTTTCCCCGCCTTGAGTGCCTTGATGCTCTGCGTGGCGTGGTCGGGGATCGGCGTGTTGATGTGTACCGCGTCCACGTCGGGATCTCGCAAGAGTGCGTCATAGTCTGTGTAACGCTTGGCGATGCCATGGCGCTCGCCGATATCGTGACACTTGTCCCCATTGCGTTGGCAGATGGCGACCATGTTGGCCTGGGGATGACGCTGGTAGATGGGGATGAACTCGGCACCAAAGCCGAGACCGACGATGGCGATGTTGATCTTGCGTTGTTGGCTCATGCGCGTTCTCAGAATCCCAGCGTACGCCCATCGGGGCAGGACTCCATGAGGACCGTGGAAAAAGATCTGAGATATTTTCCCGAGAGCACCAAGCACAGACTCAAGTAATTACAACAGGTTGAGACGCACCTTGGAGGTCCCCCCGGTCAACAGAAGGTTTCACCTGCGTATTTTACCCAACAGCACCACACACAAAAACGGCACCTGACCTGCGCCCGATGCCGTTTTTGACCACCGTGTCAGAAGGACCTAGAACTCGGTCAGTGGCTTCGGATTCACGCGCGGATCACCGAAGGCGGTGAGCTTCGCTCCCATGGCACTCGCAATGGACAGGAACAAGTTTGTGTGCGGCGTTTGATTGTTATAGTCGATCAACTGCCCCGTTTTACCCTCCCACTTGCCGCCCGCCTGTCCTGCAACCATCCAGTGCAGATCATTTGTGGCATGCGTCGCACCACTACCAAGTTCGCCGCACCAAAGGACCACGCTGTTGTGAAGCATCGTCTTGCCGTCAGCGGTCGGGATATCCTTCAACAGCTTCAGCATGTTCGCGTACTGCGCGGCCATGTCGGTGTGGAACGGAATGGTGAGGTCTTTTCGCTGATCGTGGTGCCAGCCGTGAACGTCCGGAAACCCGCTGTCCTCGACCTGAACGGCTGCAAACCGAGTACGCCCACACGCGATACCCAGCTGGAGAAGTTTGGGCATGTATTCCTTCGTCGCCCCCCACCATCCGCTGGCACGCGACATGCCAGATACCGGGTCAACCTTCGGATTGGGCATTGTGCTGCGTTCAGGAACTTTGCAAAGTGCATTGGTCGTACCACCCGACGGGTCGGGAACGGTGCCGCCACCGGCTGAAAGCTGTGGTAAGCCCTTTTCGATCTCATTCAGCGCATTCGCATGCGCTTCCAGGCGGTCCGCTGTCGTTGCGCCGTAGATATCCGATACACGCGACTTCAGGCTGTTGAATTGGCCGCCCGCGTACTTGAGCATCAGCTTCCGCTGGGCGAAGCGAAGCTGTTCATTGCTGGGAGTTCCGCCTGCAACCGTACCACCGCCGCCGGGGGCGTAGGTTTCAAACAGGTTCTTCCAGGCCGTATCCGGAGATTGAACGGGCGGCTTGGAGATTGCGTAGCCGGACGCGCCAATGGTTGAGGTATACGAGATCCGTCCCAACATTTGGGTCGGGGGGCTGACGGATCTGTCCAAGATTTGCATCTGGATGGAGTCCACAGGCGTCAACTTTTTGAGAACCTTGGTACCGCCCGCCTGCGCGTTGAGATCCTCGTAGATTGCCTGGTCAATGGAAGGACCGGCCGGACCGTTTGCAGGATTGCCATCCCGGATGGGTTTCCCTGAAGGGGGTCCGATCGAGGTTGTTGAGTGCACTTGACCCTGAGGATGCCCGCTCGAGTTGTCTCCCGGCGGCGAAAGCTCCGCTGATTTCATGAACAGCCGCTTGGTCAGGATCAAGTCATTCTTGAAAGGCTCTAGCGCCTTTAGTGTCGGACTGAGCTGAAAGTTTCGGCCCGTACCCGAGGCCCACTGGTCGGGCCAGTTTCCCTGGTACGTATAGAAAACGATGAAGTTTGTCGGAACAGAATTCTGCGCGTACGCAACGTTGGTCAGTTCCGGAAGCAACTGAGCAGCCAGGGGGGACAATGCCGATGCCTTGAGCAGCGATCGGCGCGAAAATCGGAGTTTTTTTTCAAATTCCATGGTGTTTCTCCTAATTACTGAGCCGCGCTTCGGAAACGGAAGGGAGCAGATTTTGCCAGTTCAACCAAGAGCTCTTGCATGTCGCCGCCGCTCTTCAAAAATGCAGTGGTCAAGGGAACGATCGCGCAGCCGTCTTCTTCAAGCTCCGTTCGAGCGTTCGCCCACAGCCACCAGTTTTCAACCAAGCACTGCGCGGCCTGTTCGCTCTTTGCCAGCTTCTTCATAAACGGGATCGCATTGGGATAAGCGCCGTCGAGATCCAGCGTCCCGGAAATCGTGGACGATGAGTCAACCGGCAGCCGGAATGTCTCACCCTTAAAACGTGCCTGTTCTTCATCTTGCCAAGCACCAATCGGATTGTAGTTCTCGAAAAGAAACCCGAACGCGTCGAGTGCCATGTGACACGAGGCGCACTGGCCTTTCTCGGCGGTGTTTTCCACGCGCTGGCGATAGGTAATCGCCTCGGTTTGGCTGAACGGGATCTCGCGAACAATGTCCTCGGGCGGTGGCGGCGACGGCGCGCAAAGCAATCGATCCATTACAAACCCACCGCGAAGAATGGAAGCGCCCTCCGTGCCGTGAGACAACCCCGACATAAAACCCGCGTTTGTGATGATGCCTGCACGCTGCTCCGCGTTCAATTGCACCTCAACCAAGTCCTTGCTCCCCGGCTTTTCTACGCCGTAGATGGACGCGGTGTCGTCGTTAACAAAGCCTCGTGAGCTTGCGAAAAATGCCTCCAGCGAATGATCGCCATCGAAAAATGCAGACTCGACGGTCCGGTGAAAACCGGCCTTCAGACCTTCGGACTGCGCATCGCTAAAGTCAGGAAAGAAGGCCCGATCCTTGACAGGTACGGACACGTTCGCGCTGAACCGATCGAAATGCAGCCACTCGTTGTAGAAGGTCAGAACGGCTTGCCGAGAACGGTCGTCATTCAAGAGCCGACGCGCCTGTTTTTCGATCTCGGCCGTTTTCGACAAATCGCCGCGCTCAGCGGCCGCGAATAGGTCGGCGTCTGGCATCGAGTCCCAGAATAGGTACGAAAGCCTGGAGGCCATGTCGTACCCCGAGAGGGATTTGCCACCATTCTCTGTCACATCGCCTGTCCCTTCCTCGATTCGATACACAAATTGAGGGGACTGAAAGAGGGAGCCGACAACGGTTTCCAGCGCCATTGCGTGGTCAAAGTTATAGGGGGCCTTGCGGGCTTCGTCGTAGGCGGCCTGGAAATTACCAACCTCAACATCGGTCAACGGTCGACGGAAAACGCGCTTCCCGAAGTCACGAACAAATTTGCCAACGCACGAACCATCCGTGTTTGCACATCCAAGTTTCGCAAGATTGGAAACAGCCGCCGCGGAAGAACGAACCGCAAACTCTTCGAGGGCATCGGCGAACACGCGAGTCGGTTCCTGTCCGGCAACATTGTTCGTGTACCCAAAACGACCCGATTCCGGCGCCAGCGACGTGACGTGCGGAATCTGCGCAGGATCCGCAACGCCAGCCAACAAGGCACGAATTGAATTCGCGATCTCCACGTTGCTCAATCGTTGCATCGGCGAAGACAAAGTGTTTGTGGTCAGCGGCTCCGCGCAGGCCAGATCCTTCGTGGGATTGCGCTTCCACTCATCCGAATCTGGCGGAGGCAAATCGATGGGATCGTCCACGATGTCGGGTCTCGTACCACCCGATTCACCGCCGCTGCATCCGGCAAAGAGAACCGCGGCCGAAACCGCGAAACTGGCAAACTTATACGAGCGCTTCATGAATGCTCCCTCGAAGCAGATTGGTTCCTGCCTGGTCACCGACCCCCTCGGTCAGTGGCTCCAGACACAACACCGGCAAAAATTTGTACCATTCGTGCAATTGACGTTCCATAAGAAAAACGGGTGATTGATGCCCTTTATGGGTATATCCAACCGAAATTCCCAAGGATTCTCTTCATATCGAATGACGTCGGAAGCTCATTTTTCGGCTCGCTCCGCCCCAAACAACGCCGACGACGCGGCGCGTCCCGTAAAATCCGCGAGGATCACAAAAAATCGTCGGTTTGGCGCACCGCTCTTTGAGAGGATACTTGTTCCTTCGGTTTCGGTGGTTGTCTTAAGAGGTATCGGTTCAGCGACAACAAGGAGCGTGAGATGGACGTAACGATCATTTCGAGACGTGAGTCAGCGAAGCGGGAACAGCAGGCGGTCGCGAAGGAGCAGTCCGAACGACTGACCCGCTATTTCAAGAACATCGTCCGGATAGAGTGGCACCTGGACGACGACGGAACCTCCGCCCTCGTACAATGCCACCTTCATGCAGGACACGCGTTTTATCGGGCCACCACCGACGCGAACAACTTCGAGAGCGCAATCCATCTGGCGGCCGACACGCTCATCGAACAGCGCCGCCGCAAGAAACAACAGCGGGTACGCGGTCGCCGCGTACCGGTTCTGCAAGAGGTGGCGTAACACGAAACACGGTCGTTCGGGGTTCCAGGATTAGGCTTCAGCACGGGCAGGTGGTCACAGCCCTGACCCACGGTCCCACGTCCACCAATCCGGGGCCGCGCTGAAGCCTAACCTTGGGATTCCGGGCGACCGTTACCACGCTATCGTCAAAGCGTACGGCGAATCTGAACCTTCGACCTTTCTCCCCTCCACCCATACCGCGCGCACGCGAACAAAGTATTCGGACTTTCCAATCGCAATCGGGCCAAAACCTCCACCTTTGCCCCTGGGGCCTCGCTCGACCTTGAACACCGGACGACCAGAGTCGTCATACAGTTCTAGAATCACGTTTAAATCGGCCACGCCGGTCAGTGCGGCACGCACCTGCCGACCCAGCTTGCCGGCCGGAATCCGGTAGTAGTCAAAGTCCGGCGTGTCATCCGGAGACGGCTCGCCAATCTGGCCAAAAACCGCGATGCCGTTGCCGACCAAGTTTGCCGATGAGGCCGAATTGTTCGGCTCTTGTTCGGTGGTTTCGGGCTCTTCGACGGTCATTTTCTTCCAGAACCACCATCCCGAAGCGGCAAACGTCAGCGCAAACGCAACACCCGCGATCCCGACCCATCGTTTGCGGCGACGCATGCCACGCTCGAAAACATCCACGTCCTCGCGTCGAAGGCGAGCACCCTGCTCGCTTGGGGTTATGTCTCGTTCGGACTCCGATACCTCCACCTCGGGCAACGACGTGACCCACGACGGAACGTCCTTTAGGGAATGAAAGCCGCTGCGCGTGCGCGAGTAGGTCTGTGGGACACCGCCGGGTGAATCGGGCGTGGCCGCAATGGTTGCCGGCGAAAGGCGCGGCATCGGCGCGTCCGATAACGCCGGTCGCGCAGTGGACTCCGCACCAGAATCGCCAACCCTGGAAAGACGACGGGGGCCTTCCATCCCGAGCACGTTGACGATGAGATGATCGATAGCCTCTTTCATCTCGTTGGCCGTGGCAAATCGATTTTCGGGCGACTTCGCGAGCGCCTTCAGGATCACGAAATCCACACCGATCGGTAAGTTCAGCTCGGGCGCTCTCAGCGTCGGTGGTTGCGGATCGTCGTTGAGATGTCGGTTCAGGATCGCCATGGGAGAATCTGCCAGAAAAACCGGCGTTCCTGTCACAACCCGGTACAGCGTCGCGCCAAGGCTGTAGAGGTCAGAACGGCCATCGGTGGGCTCACTGCGCACCTGCTCTGGTGACATGTAATACGGTGTGCCGATGAGGCTGCCCGCCCCGGTTACCTCACCCATGCCTTCGCGTTGCTGCGAGAAGGTCGCAAGGCCAAAATCCAAGACCTTGACAACCTCTTCCTGACCTCGCCGCAGCAGACACACGATGTTGTCGGGTTTCAGATCGCGGTGGACGATGCCGTGGTGATGCGCTTCGTCGAGTGCCGAACACACCTGAGAAAAAAGCGGCAGGGCACGCTCAAGTGGCATCGGTCCGTCGCGTTTGACGATCGCCGACAGGTCCTCACCTCGAATGTATTCCATCACGAGAAAGAGCAGGCCGCGCCACTCACCGAAGTCGAAGGTCTGAATGATGTTGGGGTGATCGAGGCGGCTCACGAGCTCCACTTCGCGCCGGAATCGTTTTACCGCCTGCAGGTCATCGGCGAGATCCCGTCGCAACACCTTCATCGCGGCAATCTTGCCCATGCGAACATGCTCGACCTTGTAGACGACCCCCATGCCCCCGGAGCCAACGCGCTCCACCACGCGATAACGCCCTTCGACCGTCTGGCCGATCAAACCATCGAACGGATCTCGGGCCACCGGACGCGACAAATCATGGCCGCAGCGATTGCAGTATTTTATGTCCGGTTCTTCGAGCCGGGAATCACAAGACGGGCAGGCCGACGGCACGGAATGAGGACCTTACCACCACCGCGGCACAGCCGGGCAATTCGTCATGAAACTCAGCGATCGGTTCCGCGCAAAACACCGGAAACCGCGGCGAACGCGCTCGACTCGGCCGCTTCGCCTAACTTCAAATGGGCATTCGCGATGGAATCGGCAGCGTCGGCTGCCTGAGTGCGAAAGTACCGGCTCCATGCATCGGCGGGAGCGTCCTCGATGGGCAATTGTGCAAGCGCGCGCTGCAATCGCCGAGACAGATCGGCAAGTTCCGGGAACGGCTCTTCGGGTGGCAAAACGCGATACAGAAGTCCATCGGGATAGGTGGCCTGAGGCGGCAACAGCGGCCGCACCTCCGCGATGACATAGGTGGGGACTCGCCGCATCAGTTGCGACACTGCCGTGAAAAGAGGCGCCTTGCTGGGATCATGGCGGAGGGACAACTCTGGAACCTCGGCGTGCGCGCGCGCGTGGTACCAACGATAGGGCAACAGGCGAATGTCGACATACCGAACATCGGGGCGAATCCCTTCCACGTGTCGAAGGTAGGCGTAGCCGAAGGCGGAGGCATCTCCCTGACCCAAAATTACGGCATTCGGCTCGGCGTTCTGCAATGAAACCCGCAACGACGCTTCGACGAAACGATCACCCGAGTGATTGGCGTTCGGAAACGAGCGAACCGCAGCAACGGCCACCGCCAGAGGCAAGACAATTCGCAACACGGGTGATGACACATACCGAGAAAGGAATTCGATCCCCCAGACCGCCATGACAAAAACCAG
>ENA-ORBV01009133-ORBV01009133.1-microbial-mat-metagenome-genome-assembly--contig:-NODE-9133-length-16405-cov-17.050343_pt1 | contig 16405 bp, 17 predicted proteins | sample MGYA00237777_ERZ505514 | MGnify/ENA primary metagenome ERZ505514 (study PRJEB26160, sample SAMN06269048) | microbial mat metagenome | isolation source: Oligotrophic lake microbial mat | place... | reverse complement strand
GGGGGCGGCGGAGAGGGGGGGGAAGAGTCATCGGCCCACGCGATCGTCATGGGCGCAGCGGCACTGTTCAGGTCCTCGCGGGTCTGGTTGTCCGAGGTGTCCGCAACGCCGACTCCATCGGCCAGCAACGCCGCAGCGATGTGCGCAGCGAGACTCAGAGCGATTGAGCCCGCGACCAACCGAACTGGCTTGGGACCATGCATTCGATCGAATAATAGGTTCGATCAACTCCTGGCCATTGCTCCGCCCGCTCGGTGTTTGATCGGTTGAGGATGCAGCGTGTTTCGGTTTCGCGCATAAACTTGGAGTGATCGTCGGTCCAGCGCGGAGCCTTGCCCGCTCCGTTCAAGAGGTGGAGGAGTTCGGGCGCGCGTGGAGCACGGATTCATGATGCATTTGTCCCCCGTTGTGCTTGCCTGTCTCGGCGCGATCTTGACCGGTGGTCTATCTGTTGGGGAACTCCGCCAACCACCCTCGGGTCCGGCCGCGCCAGAGCGTGTCCCCTACGAGCCGACGCCCGTAGCGGTAGATCATCCCGCGCTGGAGGTGGGCGTGAAGGCCCCCCGCCTTTCGCTCAGCAAGTGGGTACGGGGCGATGCTGTCGGCGAGTTCGAGCCGGGCAAGGTGTATGTGATCGAGTTCTGGGCGACGTGGTGCGCGCCGTGCCGACGGGCCATCCCGCACCTGACGGACCTGCAGAAACTTCTCGGCCCCAAGGGCGTCACCATCGTCGCCATTGCAAGCCAGGAGCACAAGGGCCTGGCCGACCTCGAGCGATTCGTGGAGCGGCAGGGCGAGCGGATGGGGTTCTCCGTGGCGTGGGACAACGAGGGCCGAACCGACCGCGACTGGATGGCGGCCTCAAAGTCCGATGGCATCCCCACCGCGTTCGTCGTCGATCAGAGCGGGCGGATCGCGTGGATCGGCCACCCTGCTTCCGGCCTTGACCGTGTGCTCGAGCAGGTGCTCGCCGGCAAGTTCGATATCCAGGTCGAGGCGGTGCTCGCGCGCCGGACCCGCGACATCCGCGCCCGCACGCAGCCGCTTGGCGCGGCGTTCGCCGAGGCCCAGCGGGCCGGCGACAACGCCCGCGCCCTCTCGATCGTCGACGAGATCCTGCGGCTTGACCCGAAGATCAACGGCGAGTGGTCGCTCGCGAAGTTTGAGTTGCTCGCCACGGGCATGAAGCAGCCCGAGAAGGCCTACACCTTCGCGAGCCAGTGCATCGAGTCGAGCATCAGCGAGAACTCCGATGCGCTGCTCAATCTGGCGTGGACCATTCTCGGTGAAACGGCCGTGCCCGCTCGCAACGCCCAACTCGCGATGGTTGCCGCGAAACGAGCGCAGATCCTGACGGGCGGGCGGTCGGCGGTGGCGCACATGGTCGAGGCGCGGGCGCTGTTCGCGCTGGGCCAGAAGCAGGAAGCGATCACCCGCCAGCAGTCGGCGGTGGACCTATCAGATGCCGGGACGGATCGGGAGGAGCAGCGCAAGCGGCTCGAAGAGTACAAGCGTAAAGCGGCGGAGTAGCCCGCTAACCCGCCTTTCGCCGCAGGTTGGGCATCGGCCCCACGAGATCGCCCACGCCCATGCCGTCCATCGGGTAGTACACGCCCAGCGCGCCCGCGAGCGCATCGGGCGTTGCGAGCACGAAGTAGCACTGGATGGGGATCTGACGGGCCGCGAAGTTCATCGCGCGCACCAGCGATTCCTGGAGCGTGCAGACCATCAGTTCCGAGCCGTCGTAGCCCATCGGCAGCACGCGGAACTGCCACGCCTGCCGGCGCGTGACCATCTCCCGCACGGCCGGATCGATGCGCTCCGTGCGCGGGTCCACCCACCGGGTCGTCGCGGCGTACTGCTCGGCCCACGCCTTCTCAACCGCCGAGGATTCGACGCCGAACATCTGCTCGGCGAGTTCTCCAAAGGGCCGGTGCGTGGCGTGCTGCCTCTGGAGGACCTGCTCGCATTGCTCGCGGGTCAGCACCCGCTCGCGCACCAGCAACTCGCCGATCGGTAGCCGCATGTTCACGCCTCCTGCCGCGCCCCGGCCCCGCCACAACACACGGCGAAGCCTGGCCAACGAGCATCGACCATCGGCCGTCACGGCTGCCTCGCATCGGCCAATCCTGGCCGCGGAGATCATGCGACCCTGCATGTTGGTGGGATCAGCGGTCCTGCGCCTCTGGCGCGGGTCGCGAGGATGAGGAGGGTGAGACTTCCGGGCGGCGGTAATAGACGTCCGAGAACCGGCCGAAGTACATTCAAGAAAAAACGAACTCAGAAACGCAGAAAATGCAGAGATGAGCAGAGAAGCCAACTGTCGGCATCGCGGCAGCATCGCCCTCGACACAACTTTTCAATCCGTCTCCCCTTTGCAAAGTCTTCCTCTGCTTCCTCTGTGCTTGCTCCGCTCGCTCTGAGTTCCTTCCGGACGATCCGCAGTCAACCCGCAGCCGGCTCGATCGACACCTTCAGCCGCTTACCCGCGAACTGGTCCTTAAAGAGTTCCGCCCGCTCCTTGTGCGTGACGAGCACCAGAGCCGATCCCCTGGCGTGCGCGGTCTTCATGATGTCCAGCGCGCGCCCTGAATCCAGACGCGTGAGTTCCATGATCGTCCGTACCACATAGCGCATCTCGTTGAAGTCGTCGTTGTGCAGCAGGACGCGGTAGGGCGGCAACTCGCGCGAGCGCGGGCTGGATGCCGCGGGCTTGCGGCCCGCCACGGATGAGGCTCGCGCGCCCGGCGCTTCCGCCGCCTGCTTGCCCGTGTTTTCGGCCTCCGCACCCGTACACATCGCCGTACTCCTCGGTTCGCCGCCACCGCGATCATCCTTCCGGGCCACGCCTCGCCGGGACCGCATCGTACAACCCTACCCCGGGGCGACGGGAGGGCAAGCCAGAATGCGCCCCCAACCCACCCGAATTGCAGCCGCGGCCACCCGCCGGACGAATAGTGAGTGTGGCACCGCTCGCCGGGTGGCACCGCTCGCCAGAGCGGTGCGAAAACCCCGGCCTCGGCACAAAGGGCTTTCATGTTCCGCGTACAAGTCCAATCCGATCGCGGCGTGACGCTGGGGAACTTCGACCTCCCCGCCAGCGCGGCCGCCCCGCGTCTGCTCATCGGGCGGGCGGAGGACTGCGACCTGCGCATCCGGCACGCGTCGGTATCGCGCCACCACTGCGCTATCGCGCGCGATGAAGACGGCGACTGGGTGCTGCTGGACCTGGGCTCGACGATGGGCACGTTGGTCGATGGCGTGCGTGTCTCGCAGGTGCCCGTGCGGCACGGTCTGCTGGCCCGAATCGGCCCGGCGGTGCTGAGGTTCGAGGCGGCCCCCGTGGCGGCGATGCGGGAAGACAAGCAGCGTTAGCGGGCGTGGCTGCTGTGCCCGCCGGGGAGCGCAAAGTCGGCCCCTCCCCCTCTTACAGTTCTCCATGCCGCACTTCCTGACCATCGAAGCAGCGCCGCGATCGCTGATCCGCCAGATCCTCCAGCGTGCCATCGACCTCCGCGCCCTCCCCGAACCTGTGGCCCTCAAGGGCAAGACTCTCTGCTGCCTCTTCGAGAAGCCCAGCCTCCGCACCCGCGTCAGTTTCGAGCAGGCGATGCGCCACCTCGGCGGCGGCGTCATGAGCATGGCCGCGAACGAGGTCGGCATCGGCGGGCGTGAATCCCCCGAGGACATCGCGCGCGTCCTGTCGTCGATGGTCGAGGCGATCATGGCCCGCGTGATGGACCACTCCACGCTCGACCGCATGGCCGCGGCCAGCACGGTCCCGGTCATCAACGGCCTCTCGGACCTTGCGCACCCAGCGCAGGCGTTGGCGGATGTGCTCACGATGATCGACGAGTTCTCGCCGGGCGAGATCGACGGGCTGGCCGGACGCACGCTGGCATTCATCGGCGATGGCAACAACGTGGCCAGGTCGCTGCTGGAAGTCTGCGCGAAGTTGGATGTGAAGTTCGTGCTGTGCGCCCCCAGCGGCTATGAACTGCCGGAGGAGTATGTGCAGTCTGTCCGCGCGCGATCCCCGGGCTTTGAGGCCGCGGTCGTGCTCGACCCCGTCGAGGCCGTCCTGCACGCCGATGCCATCTACTGCGATACGTTCGTCTCGATGGGCCAGGAGAGCGAGAAGGCCGAGCGACTGGAGAACTTCCGTCGCTACCAGGTGAACCAGGAACTGGTGTCGCAGGCGCCGGCGCACGCGATCGTCCTGCACTGTCTCCCGGCGTACCGCGGCATCGAGATCACCGATGAGGTGATGGACGGGCCGCGATCGCGCGTGTTCCAGCAGGCCCGCAACCGGCTCGATGCGCAGGCGGGCCTGCTGGCGACGCTGCTCGCCCCGCGCAGCGCCTGAATGCGGTACGCTCGCCAACATGCCGGACATCAACACCGACAGGCTGGTTCTCGTGGTCGTAGGCGCGCACATCCGCGCGGAGGTGTACGACCGCGCGCCCGCCATGCGGCTGCGAGAGGCGATTGATGAGACGGTCGCGGGCCGCTGGCGCGATGCCGGGCAGGGAACAGATAAGCAGGGTGCGCCGCAGGTGATCGTGCTGACGGACCTGTGGCGGCTCAACGACCCGCTGCTCGCCCCGCTGCCGCAGGTGAGTGTCGGGCACCCGGAGGTCAACGCGCTCTCGGCGTTCCTGGCCGACAAGGTTCCCCCGGCGTATGTGGTCGATGGCGAGTTGGCTGTTCAGTTCGATGCCGCCGCGCCCGAGGCCGTCGCCCTGTGCTGGGGGATCGACCACGCGGCTACCGACCGCGCGGTGGATGAGTTCATGGCGCGCTACCTCGGCGCGTTCGCGGACGCGGTGGTGCGCGAACTGGGGGAGTAGTGTTGCGCGCCGGCTCGGAGTGCCGGCCCACCCAAAGACCGCCAAAAGCAAACACGGCCCGGGCAGTGCCCGAGCCGCGTGGAAGTTCATGGAACCAATCTGCTCAGTTGTTCTTGGCCGCGCTGCTCAGCCACGTCGGACGCGGCTCGGCCGCATCGGTGGGCTCGACGCTGATCTTGCGTCCCTGGAACACCACCTTGCCCGCTCCGATGGAGAACAGGGTGTCGTCGCGCCCGCGCTGGACCATGAATCCCGGCTCAAAGACCGTGCCGCGCTGGCGGACGATGATAGAGCCCGGCTGGGCGACTTCGCCGCCGTAGAGTTTGATCCCGAGATACTTGGGGTTGGAGTCGCGACCGTTGCGGGTCGAGCCCTGTCCCTTTTTGTGTGCCATGACGAACCCTTCAGCAAAGCCCGGCGCGATCGCCGCGACGGGCCACAACCTTAGGCTCCCACCCGGGGGCCTTCCACGACCAACGGCTATCCGGCGGGTTTGCCTACCGCATGATCCACGATTGCTCGCGAACCGGGACTTCCTGAGACCGGATCCCGGCGAGGTCTCCGGGGGTGTCAAAGTCCAGGCGCATCGTCTTCCGCAGCACGAACCGCTGGTCAGAGTTGGGCGGCTCGACCGTCGCCGTCTCGCCCGAGAACCCCGCGGCGTAGATCGTCAGCCGCTCCGGGTCGGTGTCCGTGACCGGCCAGATGACCACCCCGTCCTTGCCGTTCTCGCGCCCTTGCAGGAGTGTTCCGATGACGGAAATCTGGTCCTCCGCAAAGGAGTTCTGCAGCGAGTTGAGGATGACTTCTGTGGCGGCCTGGGGAACATCGCGCCCGGAACGCAGGATTTCGCCCTCGCCGTTGGCCAACTCGAACGCGGGCGCGAACAGCAGGTCCGTGCCGGAGTTGTTCACCACGGAATACTCCATGTACAGGTACATCCGCTCGCCGAGGCCGGGAACATCGATGCTCGCAACGCGGAGCATCCCGGGCGTGACCTCGAGTTGCCAGCGACGGGGCACGGGGTCGGGCTCGGGTGCCACGCCCAACATCGCTCCGCACGACGCCAATGCCGCAACGACCGCCGCGAGCCGGACCAAAGGACCCCCGCCGGCGCGACCGGAAAGGCTGGGAGTACACTGAACCGTTGGGGCGCGTGCGGGCATGTCACCAGTCTCCTGATCGCGTTGGGGCATGGTCTGCGGGCTGAGAGTGTACGGAAGGGGTACGCGGCGGGAAAGCCGGGGTTCCTTGGTATGACCACGTTCGTCGGCGACATCGATTCTGAGTCCACCGGGCGGCGGCCCTCGCCGCGCCGGCCCGTCGCCGTACGCATCCCCTCCAACTTGCTTGTCGCGGCCTGCGCCCGCCTGGTGGCGACCCATTCCCCGGAGCCTCAGGCCGCGGCTCATCGGTTCATAGGCGCGGCCGAAGAGCATGGGATCGACCTGTCCCTTATGTGGGGTGTGCTCGATTCCGCGCAGACTGAGGTCCGGCAGGCCTGCCTGGCCGTTCTGGGCGCAGGCCGAACCGCGATGATGTTTGTCTCCGCCGATTCGCGCCGGATCGGCCCTCCGGCCGAGCAGGCGACGCTTGAGCGCATCGCCACTATTGACGCGGCGTGTACAGCGCTCCTCACGCCCATCCCGGGCAAGTCCACCAAGGGTGTCCGGCTCGCGCAGGCGCTTCTGGAAACACGCGAGACGGGGGCGCTCATCGCCCTTCGGCGATCGGGTTTCCGGCAACTCGGCGACCTCGCGTATATGCGTCGTCAGCCCGGGCCCCTCACACGCGAGGTGCTTGGACGCGCCGCCAGCCCGGAACTTCCCGCGCCGTTCCGGATGGCCTCCGTCGCCGACCTCACGATGTCGGGCCGCACAAGCACGGCGATCGACGCGATGCTCCTGGAGGCTCTGGAAGCATCCTACATCGATACCAAGGACTGCCCCGAACTCTGCGGTCTGCGCGATGCGAGCGATGTCCTGGAGTCGCACAAGGCCGTAGGGCGCTATGACCCCGCGTTCTGGTGGCTGCTGCTCGATAGCGACCGTCCCGTCGGCTGCTCGCTCTTTTCAGTCTCGCCCGAGCACGACTCCCTCGAACTCGTGTACCTGGGCCTGGCCCCCGCAGCGCGGGGCAAGCGCATCGGCGCAGCGCTCCTGCTGGCATCGCTGCGGCAACTGGGCGATCGGATTCTGATGACCGGAGGTGTGACCTGCGCTGTCGACACGCGCAACACCGCCGCGCTGCGGCTGTACCAGCGGGCCTCGTTCCGCCGGTTCGGGGTGCGCATCCCGATGGTCCGGCCCCTGGCGACAACGTGATCATAGTGACACGGGAATTCCAGCAGCAAATCGACATTTCCACAACGTTCTCCACGCGTTGCTCGAGGCGGTATGCGAAGACGTGGAGAAACTTTTTTCATCGCGCAAGTCCCGTCTTTTCCAGCACTGCGGCCCGAGTGCGCGGTTGCTCGGGCTTCCGACGCCTTGAGCACCGCGCTCGCTTCCGATACGCTGTGCCTGTCGGCCAGGGATTCGGCCGCACGTTCCTCGTCACGATGATGACCCGATGAGTGTCCGCTGGCGCAACGGCAATGGTGCCGAGCACTGGCCCCCGGCTATCGCCGCATTCTGATGCGGCGGCTGGGCACTTACCGGGTCTTCGCTTCCTTTGGCGATCGGCCGGAGCGCCGGTCGCGCTGGCGGCATCATCGTGCCCTGGTCCGCGTAGGAAGGACTCCGCTTACAACTCGGCCACGTTCGCCGTGGTTCATCGGAGCCCTCACACGCGCGGAGATGCGCTGTGCCCGGGCCTAAGCACAAAAAGGTGGTGTGGCCTGTGGAGACACGTCACGCTTCAGCAGTGATTCAGAGCGAGAGACTTGAAGGGGCGGTGGGCGAGAGCGGAGGAACGGGATGCGACGGAACTGAACACGGAAACTCTCGCACGCACGACTGGCACGGCCCACTCGGCGCGGGCTCGGCGCGCTCCGCCACGTTGGCGGACAATCGCCACGCGACGGCTTCGGTCGAACCCTCTCCTACCCCCGGCCGATTGCTGACCGAGCGGCTCACGCGGATCATCGGCCAGGTCAGTTTTGATCGCCACTTCCGCGGGCGGGTGGAGATCCGTCTCAAAGACGGGGGAGTTGAGGTGTACGCCCCCAGCCGGGCCGCGGCGGATGTTCTGCGCCGGCGATTCGGTGTGGCGCTGCGGCAGGCAGGCGCGGACGATCTGGGTGCGCTGGGACGCGCCCCCGAGGTGGTCTTCATCACGCCGCCCGAGGCCGCCGCGCCGGACGCGACCGCGCAACCCGAAGGCCCCGCGCAGCATGTTCCATCTCGGTCCGTTGCGACCGCCGCGGAACACTTGCGCCCGCACCCGCATCGCAGTCCGGCTTCATCGACGCGCTACCGGCTCGAGGATTACATCGTCGGCGAGTCCAATCAGGTCGCCTACAACGCCGCAGCGCAACTCGCCAGCGGCGATGACGCGGGTGCCGCGCGGACGCTCTTCATTCACGGCCCTTGCGGCCTGGGCAAGACGCACCTTCTCCAAGGGGCCGCGCAGCGCTTCCGCGAGCGTCTGCCCGGCGCGGTTGTGCGCGTGACGAGCGGCGAGTCGTTCATGAACGACTTCGTAGCGTCCATCCGCGCCGCGGGTGCGGAAGGGTCGGCGGGCCAGGGCGGCGTCGCCAAGTTCCGGCGCGCCTACCGGCGGGCCGACCTCCTGTGCATCGATGATGTCCACTTCCTCGCGTCCAAGCAGGCGACCCAGGACGAACTCCTGCACACCTTCGACGAGATCGAGCGCGGCGGCGCGCGGGTGCTGCTCGTGAGCGACCTGCACCCCCGCGCGCTGCGGAAGTTCAGCCCCGCGCTCGTCTCGCGCTTCATGTCGGGCATGGTCGCGAGCATCGCGCCTCCCGAGAACGCGCTCCGCGAGCGCATCACGCGGGCCTTTGCCATCCGCCGCGGCCTCTCGCTCGATGAATCCGGCATCCGCGCTGTCGCCACCCGCGCCGCGTGGACACCTGGTGCGACCACCGGGCCATCCATCCGCGACATCGAGGGGATGCTGACCAAGATCGATGCGCTCCGGCGCGTGGCCCCGGAATATCTCGGCCCCGCGGGCACAATCGGCGCGGGCGCGATCGAGCGGGCGCTTGGCGGACCGGCCGGTGGATCGGCCGGAACAATCTCTAATCAGTCGTCCGGCGGCGGCGCGCTGGTGCATGTCCAGCGACCGGCTCGCCCCGTACGCGTGCATGTCATCATCGCGCAGACCTGCGCTGCGCTCGCGGTTGAGGTGGGCGAACTGTCCGGTAAGACGCGCCACAAGCGCGTGGTCCTCGCCCGCGCCCTCGTCACCTATATCTCCCGGGCGCTCACCACGCAGAGTTTCCCCGACATCGCGCGGGCCCTGGGCCGCCCCAGCCACTCGACCGTTATCACCGCGTACCAACGCTTCTGCAGGCAACTCGCCGTCGATGAGGCCGTGACGCTCGAGCACGCCTCCGAGCCGACGACGATGACCGTGCTCACGCGCCAGTTGATCGAGGCGGTGGTACACGCATCGGCCAAGGGATGAAGCAAATGCGGAATGCGGAGTGCGGAGTGCGGAGTGCGGAGTGCGGAGTGCGGAGTGCGGAATGGGCCGGTTACCAACTCTCTAGCGTTGCAAGTTGGTAATCTGATCTGCATGAGCCACCAAGACCTCAAGGACCGCACGAAAGCCTTCGCGCTCCGGGTGATTCGCCAAACGGACGCGATCCCGAAGAATCGCTCAGGTGACATAATCGGCCGCCAACTACTCCGATCCGCGACCTCGGTCGGTGCGAACTATCGGTCTGCTTGTCGAGCACGTTCCCGCGCGGATTTTCTGAGCAAGATGGGCATCGTAGAGGAAGAAGCGGACGAGAGCGGGTACTGGTTGGATCTGCTCGAAGCAGCGGGTTTGATCAAACCGAACCGAATTGCCGATCTGAAGACCGAGTGCAACGAACTCACAGCGATTATCGTTGCATCGATCCGCACGGCTCGGAAGTCACAGGCCGCTGAACCGAAGCGAACACGCTGACGAACATTCCGCACTCCGCACTCCGAAATCCAACATGCACGAAATCCCCCTCTCCCGCCCCGACATCTCCCCCGCCGACATCGACATCGTCGCCCAGACGCTGCGGTCCGGACGCCTCGCCCTGGGCCCGATGGCCGAGCGGTTCGAGCAGGCCGTGGCGGGCGCTGCCGGGCGGGCCCACGGCGTCTGCGTCTCCAGCGGCACCGCCGGCCTGCACCTGGCGATGCTCGCGCTGGGCATCGGCCCCGGCGATGAGGTCATCACCACGCCCTTCTCGTTCGTGGCCTCGGCCAACTGCATCCTCTATGTCGGCGCCAAGCCCGTGTTTGTCGACATCGACCCGCAGACGCTCAACATGGACCCGGCGCGGCTCGAAGCGGCGATCACGCCGCGGACCAGGGCGATCGTCGCCGTCGAGACCTTCGGCAACCCGGCCCACATGGACGCGTACGAGTCGATCGCCAAGCGCCACGAGATCCCGCTCATCGAGGACTGCTGCGAGGCGTTGGGGGTCCGGCTGGGCTTGCGCGCTGCGGGCAGTTTCGGGCGCATCGGCGTGTTCGCGTTCTATCCGAACAAGCAGATCACCACCGGCGAGGGCGGGTGCATCGTCACCGATGACCGGCGGCTGGCGAACCTGTGCCGCTCGATGCGCAACCAGGGGCGCGCGATTGTCGATCCGCAGGACACCCGCCCGGACCTGTCGCACGCGTCGGCGGGGGCGATCGGCGGCGGCGGCGGGTCCGTGGGTTCGTGGCTGAGCCACGAGCGGTTGGGATTCAACTTCCGCTTGTCGGAGATCAATGCGGCCCTCGGAGTGGCGCAGATGCGCCGGCTTGATGAGATCATCCACAAGCGCCAGCACGTCGCGAAGATGTACTTTGACCGTCTCTCGGGCCACCATGATCTCGTGCTGCCGACCCTGCTCGCAGGGACCGAGATGTCGTGGTTCGTGTTCGTGGTGCGCCTGGGCGGCTCGGGGACGTGGGGCCGCGACGAGCGCGACCGGATCATCGCGGGCCTGCGCCGGCATGAGATCGGCGCATCGGACTATTTCCCGTGCATCCACACGCAGCCGTTCTACGAGGCGCTCGCGCGCGAGGGCAAGGTCCGAGGGCGCGCGGGCGACTTCCCCATCGCCGAGAGCGTCAGCCAGCGGACCATCGCGCTGCCGTTCTACAACGACCTGACGGAGCGTGACATCGAGATCGTCTGCGACACGCTGGAGTTGATGATGACGCGCGAGAGCCTCGGGCGCTAAGCGTGCCACGGAACGCCTGGTAGGTATTCCTTTGTCAAAGGGCTGTGCCACCGGCGACCTGTTTGTCAGAGCCCAGAGCGCAAGCGACGGGTTGTGCCGGGTGCGATCCATGCACCCGACAAGACGCGTGTGCAAGAGAGAACCTTCCTTCGTTCGACACAGGCCGCGCAAATGCGTCGCTCGCGCTCCGGGCTCTGGAGAGCAGTGGTGATCAACATCTTCACCAGCCGCACTGTGCCTTGAACATGGTTGAACGTCCGGGTTTGCGCGAACGTCCGCCCGCGGCACTCACCGCCGCCTGCGGCGAAGCCCGAGCAGACCAGCCATGCCCAGCAGCGCCGCACCCGACGGCCCGGGCACCTGCACGACGGAAATGTCATCAATGTGGAACTCGCCGGGGAAATTCATCTGCCCGAACTCGAGGAGCGAGCCGGTGATGTTGGCGTGGAGTGGGACGGTGAACTGGGTCCATGTTCCGCCCGGGAGCGGATTCGTGTGGTTGAAGACCGTCTGCCCCTCCCACCGGACTGTGAAAAACGCTGGGGGGGGGGATTTGATGAATGCCGCAGCCAGAACGAGAGTTCATAGTCCCCGCCCGCCTCCGTCGGCAGCACCTGGCTGATGAACCGGAGTTGAGTGGAGGACAGCCGCCCGTAGAACTCGCCGGAATGCCCGCCCCCGCCCGAGACGAAGAACAACTGCGGATTCGGCGCGGGCGGGAAAATGGCCCCCGGCGCATTCCAGGGGAAAAACTGGCCCGTCTCAAAGCCGCCGTTGACCACGAGCTCGGCGTGCGCCCCGGCGGTGGCCACGCTGATAAACACAAGCCCCAGCAGGACTTGACGACCGTTGGCAACGACTGGCATCGTGGACCTCGGATGTACGAGTTTGGCCGGAGAGAGAGCGAGAGAGATACCACCATACCACACGGCCTGATTCTCGGCAAGCGCTTCCCGGTAGCGATGGCCCGGCGAGCTGCGGGGCCGCACGCGATCTGCACGCCGACCATGAACGATTCTGGCTGTGCATACCTTGCTTCATACTTGCGGCCCATCCCCTCCGTCCGGTAACCTCCCGATCAGGATTGCCGCTTTGTGCTCGTCGCGGCAAAAAGGCCCCAAAGCGCCTTCGTGGAGGTACCCAATGCTCAACCGACCGAACTGTCGCTTCGCGACCATCATCGTTGCGTCCCTCGCTCCGGCGTTGCCCGTCGCCCCCGCCGCGGCACAGAACGACGGCTCGTGCTGCATGCCCGACGGCTCGTGGCAGACGCTTTCACCCTACCACTGCCACACCGCCGGGGGCATCTTCCAGACCGGCGGCGAAACCTTGAACACGCCGTGCGACCCGCTCGGCCCCGGCATCGGCATGAGCCAGACCGCGGTGCGGCGGCTCGTCCGCGAGGGCGTGGTGCACACGCTGTGGATCAGCAACCCTCGGGAGTTCTACGAGTTCGAGCCGACCAGCAACCTGTGGCAACTCATGGCCCCGCCCCCCGCGGGCTACGGCCTGGTCGTCGCGCTGCAGATCCCCATCGACCCGCGGCAATACGCCGGCGAGTCCATCACCGCCTCCGCCGCGCAAGCGCGGCTAAGCCCGCTACGCCCAGCACTGCGGCCCCAGACGGTGCGGGAACCGGCCGGACGGAGACATCATCCAAAAGAAATGCAAGAGGAAAGTAGTTCTGCCCGAACTCCAGGAACGAGCCGGTGATGTTGGAATGCAGGGGGACCGTGAAGTGCTGCCATTGGTCAAAGTCAGAGTTAGTCATGAACTGGCCCCAAGCAAGAGAGCCTTCCCATCGCACGCGGAAGGTCGCCGGAGCGCCGGAACTTCGCCTGAGCCAGAACGACAACTCATAGTTCTCGCCCGCGGTCGTCGGCAGGACCTGGCCTATGTACTGGAGGGAGGTCGAGGACAACAGAGCACATTCGTTGCCCGTGTGAGCCAGGCTACCGGATTGAACAAAGAATGTCGACTGGTTGGGGATGCTTGGAGGAGCCCACCACGGGAAAAAACTCCCGGTTTCAAACCCGCCATTTTCGACAAGTTCGCCCGCGCATGACACAACGGGTGTGACACCCATAAGCCCAACCGCACACAGCAGTTGCACCGTCGAGACTGGACGTCCCATTTCAGTTCTCCGGGAGTAACGCGAGCGAGAGTTCTCCACAATACCACAAAACGCCCACTGGAGCAACTTGCGTATCCGTTTCCGCTGGTTTATACCGGCATCCACGGGCAGCGCGCTCCGCGCTGCCGACTTCTCGCGTCTCTTCTCGTGGAAGGTCCCATATGCCATTGTCCTGGGTCCGCTGCGGTGTCGCGCTCGCTGTATCGCTCCTCGTCCTGCTCGCTATCGCACGCCCCGCCTCTGCGCAGGGACCGGCGTTCTGCTGCCTGCCCAACGGCGACTGCGAGTCCATGACGCCCTACCAGTGCCTTGTCCTCGGCGGGATCTTCCATCCCGGGTCCGACGCCTGTGCTGCGCCCTGCGACCCGCTCGTGCGCGGCATCGGCATGAGCCAGACCGCGGTGCGGCGGCTCGTCCGCGAGGGCGTGGTGCACACGCTGTACGTTGATGACGCATTGGCCGTGTACTCGTCTACTGCCCAGTCCATGAACGATCTGTGGGCGCTGCTCGATCAGGGCGCTGTCATAGCCCCGCACATCGCCATCGACCCGCGCGGGTTCATCCACACCGATGCGGAGGCCAACGCCCAGGCCGCCGCGGCGGCTGTAGTTGCGCGCGTGAACGCAGCCAAGACCGCCTGGGACGCCAACCCTGTGCATCAAGGCTACGGCCAGCCTCTGCCGTTCTACTGGACGCTCCGACTCGACGGCCTCGGCGCTTCGTATGTCGGCCAACTCGGCCCCGATTCCGCGCTGCCCGACTTCACCAACCACCCGCTGGACGTGCTCGGGGGCAAGGTCTCCAGCCGCGACTACTTCGGTCGCGACAGTGCCGAATATGAGCGGATCGATGCGGACACTTTCAAGCCGACGGGGGACGAACTGACTTTCCTGAGCCAGTTCGATGAGGAGTACTTTCTGCTGTCCTCTCTCGCTGAACCCCTCCCGATGCATGTGTAGATCGGCGGCAACTGGCTCGAGGTCACGGGCGTCGAGAACGGTGAGTTCACCGTGGACGGCGTGCTGCCAGCCGGTCCCGGCGAGTTCATCATGCGGCGCAGCGATGTTCTCGAGGGCGGGGCGCTGCTGCCGTGCTACTTTTTCAAGAACGGCGCGATCGAGATGGGGGCGTGGGTCGAGGCCTTCTGCGATGCGCTGTTCACGGCAACTGAGAACGAGGAGTTCGTGACGGGGGTGGGCGCGCCTGTGGCGGTGGTCGTCAGCGCTGAGGACATCCGTGAGGCGTCGGTGAACTGGGAGACGTACGGCGAGTACCTCCTCGACCCGTACGACCGGGATACGAATAGCGAGTACCTGATCGACCCCTCGCACACCCTGGCGCAGTGGAACACGGACTTTGCGAAGACCCGTTCCGGCGCGACCCTGAGCCTGACGCCGGTCAACGGCGCTCCCTACAGCCCGGAGAACGAGGATCTGCACTCGTACCTGCAAAGCACGCTCCAGACCGCGTACAACCACGCGCGCGAGGAGTCCACATGGAGCCACTTCCGGGCACTCTGGCCGCGGGCGCACCTGAGCCAGTATGTCCTCGGCAACCGCTACGGCGTGACGGTCGAGGTGGAGGAGGATTATGTCCCGGTGCCGGTCGGGCCGGGTGAGTCCTACTACCACGGGACGCGCAACTGGCAAGGCCCGGTGGCGTGGGACGCCTATTACTGCCTCACCAACCCGTACCACGGGACCTCCGCCGAGTCATCGCCGGACCAAGGCCATGTGCCGCTGTACCAGCCGTCGGCGACGTTCATGCGGGGCGTGGCCGATGGCGGAACGACAACGACCGTGGTGGTGGATCACTTCACTCCTGACACTTTTTTCAACCCAAGTTACTACATCACCGAGAGCCTGCCGGTGTTCGTCCAGTTCACCACCGGCGCGAACTCCTACCCGGTGACGATCTATCCGGTGGCCTCGTGGTCCGGCTCGACGTTTACGCTGCCAACGGGTACGTCGCTGGCGGCAGCGCCATCCGCGGATGACGAGTTCGTTGTTTACTTCCCGAGCGGGCCTGGCTACGAGTTCCTGCACGATGAGATCGAATGGCCGCTGATGAGAACATTCTGCAACCTCTACTTCGACGACGAGGAAGCGCTCTCCAGTTCAATGTTCCTCGAAACCTCCAAAAAATGGGCCGCGGAGTGTGCCCGGGCGCAGACGCGCGCCCTGCCCGACAACCCGTACACTCTCTACTACGGCCCCGGCGCGTACCCCGCCGTCTACGGCAACGTCAGTGGTCTGAAAGTCTCGTTCCTCGCCACCTACCCGGAGCCGTCGTTCACAACCACCGACGGCTGGCTGAGCGGCCAGGACTGGGGCGATGTGGGCAAGCAGGCGATCAAGTACGGCGTGAACGACTTCGCGTGGTACTCGCCGCCCTTTGTCTATGGCACCGCGCCGAACTATGTCGCCAGCGATACCGTGCCCGTGGTCGCCGCGGCGATCCAGGCCATGAACGACATGTACTGGCAGGATGTGGATATCTATGAAGCCATGGCGTGCATCGCGGACTGGGACCAGAGCGGCCTGCTGAACCACGACGACGTCAAGGACTATTACACCGCCTACTCGAACGCCGATCCCATCGCCGACCTGAACAACGATGGCGAGTTCACCCAGGCGGATGTGACCATCTTTGATCAGGCCGACGGCTGCGGCCTGGAAATCGACTGTGACGGCAACGACATCGCCGACTCAGAAGAGATCGCACTGGACCCCCTCCTTGATACAAATGACAATGACAGGCTTGATATCTGCGAAGGCTGTGTGGCCGACTGGTGCGGGGACGGCGTTGTCGGCGTCCCGGACATCTTCTGCTTCCTGAGCGCCTGGTTCGCCCAAAACACCCAGGCCTACTGCTTGGGCGGAACCTGCGGCGTGCCCGCGATCTTCCATTTCCTGGCCCTCTGGTTCGGGCACGGCAACGGCCCATGCGTGACGTGAGTAGATGCGCCGAACGTCCGCCATGTTTGTGTCTCTCAAGGCCCCGTCCCGCGACGGGGTCTTTTTTTTCGTTGTCATAGCGCTTGCACAAGTCCCTCCCTCCTGTCTCTTATACACATCT
>ENA-ORBV01009130-ORBV01009130.1-microbial-mat-metagenome-genome-assembly--contig:-NODE-9130-length-16408-cov-6.401629_pt1 | contig 16408 bp, 15 predicted proteins | sample MGYA00237777_ERZ505514 | MGnify/ENA primary metagenome ERZ505514 (study PRJEB26160, sample SAMN06269048) | microbial mat metagenome | isolation source: Oligotrophic lake microbial mat | place... | reverse complement strand
CCGCGCGTGGACCCCGAACAACGTGCCCGGGCAACGGCCCGCGTGCGCGAAGTCCTCGACGCGCTGGAGAGCGAGATGGCCCAGGGACACGGCAAGGCCAGTGCCGAGGCCGCCGCGGCGCTGCGCAACGCACTGAAGGAACACGGCAAGACGATCAACGACGCGCTGGAGAACCAGGCCCATGTGGCGCTGTCGGCGGCGGGCGAGATGGAAGGCTGGGAGCGATGGCGCGCGGACCAGTTGCGCCAGGAACTGGTGACCAAGGCCGAGGCGCTGTTGGCGCGCCCGCCCGGACAGGCCATCGGTGGGCGCAAGATGCAAGAGACACTGCGCCAGTTGCGTGAGCAGTGGAAGCAGACGGACCAAGGCGGCGCGCCCAACCACGCGATGTGGAAACGTTTCGACCATGCCTGCAATGAGGCGCACAAGGTCGTCGAGGCCTGGGTCGACAAGGTCAAGGCCGACGCTGCAGAGCATCGCGGCCAACGTTTGGCCTTGATAGAAGAGGTCAAGGCTTGGGCCGCCGCAAATGCCAGGGCCCTGGACGACGACTGGCGCGGCTTTGGTCGCATCCTGCACCAGTTCGGCGACCGTTGGCGTGACGCCGGACATGTCGGCGAAAAGTTGTTCGCCGAGCTGCAACCCTTGTGGAAGGCGGCCATCACCCAGGCTGCTGCGCCGCTGGAGGCGCTGCAACACGCGAGCATCGAGCGACGCCAGGCCATGATCGAAGAGGCGAGCGTGCTTGGCGCGGCACCGATGTTGCGGGTCGACATGGTCAAGGCCTTGCAGCAGCGTTGGCAGGCCGAAGCGCATGCCGTGCCGATGGATCGCAAACACGAACAAAAACTGTGGGACGCGTTTCGCAAGCCGATCGACGAGGCGTTCGAACGCAAGTCGGCGCAACGCCAGCAGGAAGAGTCAGCGCTGGGTGAGCACGACCGATTGGTGCTGGACGCCTCCAAGGCCCTGGACAACGCCAACAACACGGGCGATGCGCAGCAGATCCGCTCTGCCATGGCGGCGCTGGAGGTGGCCTTGCGTGGTCAGGCGCAGGCACGCGGCGCCGAGCAGGCGACAGCGGTGCGTGACATGGCGGTGAGCAAGGGCGCGGGGGCTGCTACGGCAAACGATGCGAGCCCGACCGACCCCGCGGCCCCGTCTGCGGCGCCGCAGCCCGGCCCGGATGCGGGTGAGGAGACAGGCCCTGATGGCGCCGATGCCAAGCAGGCGACAACGACCGATCCGGCAGCACAAGCGCAGCCGACCGCCAAACCCACGCCCAAGCCAGTGGTCGCCGTGCGCGGCGACGATCGGCCTGGCATGAGAAAGGCGGAGGCGCCAGCGACCGGGCGTGGCGGCAAGTTTGGTGACCGCAAGGATGGCAAACGCGGGTCATTTGGCGCAGATCGCGGCGCCGACCGGCCCGATGGGCCCCGTGGCGGTTCCGGGAATTTTCGGGATGAACGACCCGACCGCGGGCTGCGGGACGATCGGCCCCCTGCGCCCAGACTGGGCGACGCCGCATTCCGGGCGCAGCGAGACGCGTTGGAGCGGGCGCAATTGGCGCTGCGAAAATTGGCGTCGCAGGCGCACGGTGAGGCGTTGTCGCAGCTTCTCGGGGCTTGGCAGGCACGCGATCCGGAGCAATTGCCGCTGGCACAGGAGTTTGGTCCCCGCGTGGGGGCAGGCGCACGCTCGGCCTGGGCCCAGGCCTTGGGCAGCGTGCCAGGACAGGTGCCCGACACCGCGTTGTTGCGTTTGGAGATGGCCGCCGAGGTGCCCACGCCCGCTGAACACCAGAATGCGCGTCGGATGTTCCAGTTGCAGTTGCTGACGCGGCGCAACGATCCTGCGCCCGTGCAGACCTGGGCCCAGGATGTCGGCCAGGTCCTGCAGGGGTCGTTCGATGCGGCGGCCGAGCGCCGATTGCGTAGTGCGCTCAAGGTGCTGCTCAAACCTTGAACAAGGTCCGATCGTGATGTGCCCGGCGCCGGATTCGGATCCGCCCCCGATCCCTGCGACAATCGCTCGGCAATGCGCGATTGGGGCCGATGGGGCATGCCGGGGCGCTAGGGGAGGCTGACCTTGGACTCCGTTGACGACCTGCTGCGCCGCCTGGAGCAACTGAACGAAATCGGGGCCTCACTGTCCAAGGAGCGCGACATCACGCGCTTGCTCGAGAGCATCCTGCTTGCGGCCAAGGCGATCACGAACGCCGATGGTGGCACGCTGTACCGCATGGTCGATAACCAGAGTGAATTGCGGTTCGAGATCTTGCGCACCGACTCGCTTCGGATCGCGATGGGTGGAAGCTCAGGCACGCAGATCAGTTTCCCCAATCTCCCGCTACTTGATGCCAACGGCGCGCCGAATGACTCGCTGGTGGCCGCGTACGCCGCCATCCACTTGCAGACCGTCAATATTGCCGACGCATATTCGGAACCCAATTTCGACTTTGCCGGCACGCGTCGGTTCGACGAACGCACCGGTTACAGGTCGAAGTCGTTTCTGGCCGTGCCGATGAAGAACCACGAAGGCGAGGTCATTGGCGTATTGCAACTGATCAATGCGCAAAAACCCGGCACCACCGACGTGGTCACGTTCTCCACGGCCGACCAAAGCCTGGTTGAATCGCTGGCTTCGCAGGCCGCAATCGCATTGACTAACCGGCTGCTGATCGGGCAATTGGAGGCGCTGTTCGAGTCCTTCATCAACCTGATCAATCTGGCCATCGATGAGAAGTCTCACTACACCGGCGGCCATTGCCAGCGCGTGCCCGCGTTGACGATGATGCTGGCCGAAGCCGTCAACAACACCCAGAGCGGGCCGTTGGCGGATTTCACTATGGACGACCGCGACCGCTATGAACTCAAGATCGCAGGCTTGTTGCACGATTGCGGCAAGGTCACGACGCCGGTGCATGTGGTGGACAAGGCGACCAAGCTGCAGACCCTTTTCGATCGGATCGAGCTGATCGACACCCGGTTCGAGGTGCTCAAGCGCGACGCCGAGATTGAAGCGTTGCGGCATCAACTCGCGCTGCGACCCAAGACCGATGCCAGTGCGGAGGCACGGATCTGGGACCATTACAGAGCCGAGGTTGCATCACTCGACGACGATCGCGTGTTCCTGCGCACCGCCAATACGGGGGCAGAGAAGACCGATGACCGGGACCTGGCGCGTGTGCGACAGATTGCCGCCAATCGTGTCTGGCGCAATGTCGAGGGCATGGAAACCGAGTTTCTGACGGCCGATGAACTCGAAAATCTGACGATCCGCGCCGGTACCTTGACGCAGGCCGAGCGCAACACCATCAACCACCATATTGTGGCCACCATCCGCATGCTCGAGAAGCTGCCCTGGCCCAAACACCTGCGCAACGTACCGGAATATGCGGGTGGGCACCACGAACGTATGGACGGCAAGGGTTACCCGAAGGGCCTCACGCGCGATCAGATGTCGGTGCAGGCCAGGGTCATGGGTATCGCGGACATTTTCGAGGCATTGACCGCCAGCGACCGTCCCTACAAGCCGGGGATGAAGTTGTCGCAGGCCATGGGCATCATGCAACGCTTCAAGCACAACGGGCACATCGATCCGGATCTGTTCGACGTGTTCGTGGCCGAGAAGGTCTACCTGCAATACGCGCAGAAGTTCCTCGACCCGTGGCAGATCGACGCGGTCAATCTTCAGGCTGGTGCGGCCTGAAGAAGGCGTCCATCAAGCGCAGCAGTGGCGCGTAGTCGTTGGCGAAACGCGGGCGATTGACAAAATAGGCCTCGCTGGCAACTGCAAAGAACTCGTCGATGGAACTGGTGCCATAGGCGTCCAGCCACGGCGCGGTGGCGCCAAAACGTTCCGCCATGCTCCATTGGTCGCAAAAAGCCAGATAGTGGCTGTGCAGCGTGTCATGCCAACGGCGGCGCGCCGCGCTGCTGGTGGGCGCCCCCATGAATCCGGCTGGCAACGGCGGGCAACCGTCTGCGGCGCCATCGCGCATGTCGATCTTGTGGACAAATTCATGGATGACGACGTTGTACCCGTCCGCCGCCGACCGCCCTGCATCGGCGACGTCCTGCCAACTTAGTGTGACCGGTCCGTCCTGCATGGCCTCGCCACTGAGCACCTCGTCGTAACAATGGACGACGCCATCGTCGTCCATGTTCTGGCGCGACGCCTTGACCTGCCCGGGGTGGACCACGATGCCAACAAAGTCGTCATACCAGGCGATACCGCGATACGGCGCCTGCAGGTGCAACACCGGCAGACAGGCTTGCGCGGCAATAGCAACCGCCATCTCGTCGCTGATGGTCAGGCCGGAGGCACCATGAAACTCTTTGCACGCCAAAAACTGCAGCGACAACTGGCGCAGCCGCAGCAGATCGGCGCTGTCCGTAGCGCTCAGAAACGGGTAATGCGCCAGCGTGTCTGACCATAAGGTGTCAGCCAGGTCGCGCCGGCGGCCGGCAGGTCTGCTGCCCAGTGCGCGCAACCAGCCCATCATGACGGGGTCAGCCTGGTGTCAACGACTCGCACCGAGTGCAAGCCGATGTTGTCGAACCTGACCGCTGGCCCGATCCAGGCTGAGCCGCAATACCTGGGCGCGCGGCGGATCGGCCATCAAGTCCCAGTCGCTCAAGACGACCTGGCGCAGACCATCCTCAAGTACATGGTCCGCCGGTTGGTGTGTGTGGCCATGGATCAGCGTGTGTGCGCCCACCTGGCGCAGCGACGCTGCCGCAGCGCCGGCATCGACATGGGCTGGCTCAGGATGTTCCTTCTTGTGCCGTTCGCTGCGTTCACGCAATCCGCGCGCGATGTCCAGGCGCTGCGCGAGCGGCTTTTGCAGGAAATCGGCCTGCCACCCCGGGCTGCGCACGACATGTCGAAACTGCTGGTAGGCGGTGTCGTCCAGGCACAAGGCGTCACCATGCGAAAGCAGCCAGCGCTGGCCGCTCAGTTCCAGTACGCAAGGGTCATTCAGCCACAACACGCCGCAATTGGCCAGAAACTGCGCGCCGACCAGAAAGTCGCGATTGCCACACAAGAAATGGATGTCGATACGCGTGCTGGCGTGCCTTAGCACCCTGGCACATCGCAACTCGAAGCTGTCAGTGGCCGATGGCTCGCCAGCCACCGGGCCTGCCGCGTCATCGCCAATCCATACGTCGAACAGGTCGCCGAGGATGAATAAAGCCTGGGCACTGGTTTGTTGCAGATAACTCTGCCAGGCTTCGAACGTCTGCGGGTCGGCCGCATGCAGATGCAGGTCGGATATGAAATCCACGATCTGCCAATGCGCGGGCGCGGTCACCTGGGCGCGTGCCGGGCCGGCGGTGGTGCCTGTTGGGCGCTCGTGGGCTCGCACGCTTGCCATCGACGAGAGCGCTGCCTGGACTTGTTTGTCGGCCCTAGAGCGCGACGGCCTTGTCGATCACCACGTCGTCGTTCGGCACGTCGTCGTGGTATCCCTTGCGGCCGGTCTTGACGGTCTTGATCTGATCGACGATTTCCGTGCCGCCGACGACCTTGCCGAACACGGCATATCCCCAGCCTTGCGCAGACGGTGCAGTGTGGTTCAGGAAGCCGTTGTCGGCCACGTTGATGAAGAACTGCGCGGTCGCCGAGTGCGGGTCATTGGTGCGCGCCATCGCCACCGTGTAGTTGTTGTTCTTCAAGCCGTTGCCCGCTTCGTTGTCGATCGGCGTACCACTTTTCTTTTCTTTCATGCCGGGCTCGAAGCCGCCACCCTGCACCATGAAGCCAGGGATGACGCGGTGAAACACCGTGTTGTCGTAATGGCCCTTCTTGACGTATTCAAGAAAGTTGGCGGCCGACTTGGGAGCCTTGTCCATGTCGAGTTCAAGCGTGATGACGCCGAGTTTGCCGATATGCAGTTCTACCTGTGGGTTGCTCATGTTCATTTCACCAGGGTTGCAGAGTTGATGATGATCGCTGTCCGGGGGACATCCGACGGGAAGGGGCCGGCAGCGCCAGTGGGCACGACTTTCATTTTCGTTACCACGTCCATGCCGCTCACGACCTTGCCGAAGACGGTGTAACCAAACAGCTGGGGTGCGTTGATCAGATTGGCGCGCGGCGTGTTTTCGTAAACGCGCCCCTGGTACTCGAATTTCGGTACCGGGTCGCCCGGCGGGATCAGTGTGGGATCGAGGAACGCATTGTCCTTCACGTTGATGAAAAACTGGGCGCCGGCCGAGTGTGGGTCGTTGGTGCGGGCCATCGCCAGTGTACCTACGATGTTTTTCTCCCCGCCTTTGGCCAGCGCCTCACGCCCTTCATGCGCGACCGGTGCGCGTGTTTTCTTCTCGGAATATCGCACATCGTAGCCACCACCCTGAACCATGAAGTTCTCGATCACGCGATGAAAGATCGTGCCGTCGTAGTGCTTGTCTTTGACATACTGCAAGAAGTTTTCGACGGTCTTGGGCGCCTTGTCCGGATGGAGCTCGACGACGAACTCGCCGGCAGTGGTGACAAAACGTACACGGGGCGCGTCTTGCGCATGAGCGTGCGGCGCAAGGCCTGCCATCGCAACAAACAGTGTCGCAACCGCGCGACGTGTCATGGGCTTACCGAACAGATTCACGAAACGAGTCCTTTCGAGGGCTTTGACTGGCGCGTTGCGGCCAGTCGATGGGGTGTGTCAATTGCGCGGCGCTGCGCCGGGAGCGATCGGGCCTGGAAATGGAGCCTTGCGGCTCGATGCCGGGAAGTTGATCAGCTGACGGATCAAGGCCAGCTTGGGTGCCAATGTCGTGTTTCCTGCATCGAGTTGCACCGCCTGGGTATAGGCTTCACTGGCCAGACGCGCGTAGACGTCGCCCAGATTTTCGTGCGCGGTGGCATAGCTGCGACTGTTACGGGTCGCCATCTCGAGCGCGTCTCGGGCTTTCGCGAATTGCCCTTGGCCGGCATATATCACCGCCACGTTGTTGTAGGGCTCCGGCAATTCTGGATAGTCTTGAATCAAGCTCGTATAGGTCGCGACAGCCGCATCAAGGTTGCCGCCATCTTGCTGGATAAGGCCGCGCAGGAATCGCATTTGCGGATCGCGCGGGTTCTTTGCCAGGTATTGGCCGGCGCTGACCATGGCTTCAGCCAAGCGTCCGTCGCGCAGCAGGCCGTTCACCGTTGCATACTCGTCGGCATATGCACACGGCGCGAAGAGCGTCAGGGCCAGAAGCACGACGCGCGGAAACTGGCCAATGCTGCTGGTCTTGTGCATCATCGAGGCTCCTCTACCAGGTGCATTGCAATCCCGGATTACGGGGCTTTATACTGCCTAACATTGTAGCCCAGGGTCCCAATCCAGCGACCTTGACAAGGTCTGCAGCGCACCTCCAAACTCCCATGTCCTTTGCGTTTCCCGCCGCTTTCCGGTGCCGCATTGTCGGGGCACACATCCATCGACCATGAGCCTTCGCATCTACAACACGCTGTCGCGTGCCGTCGAGCCATTTTCGCCCATCGAGCCCGGCCACGTCCGCATGTACGTCTGTGGCATGACCATCTACGACCTGTGCCACATCGGGCACGCACGCATGATGATGGCGTTCGATGTGGTGCAGCGCTGGTTCAAGGCCAGCGGTCTGCGCGTGACCTACGTGCGCAACATCACCGATATCGACGACAAGATCATCAAGCGTGCGTTGGAGCGCGGCATCACCATCCGGGCTCTGACCGACGAGATGATCGACGCGATGCAGCGCGATATCGGCGCCCTCGGTATCGAGGCCCCGACGCTGGAGCCGCGCGCGACCGACTTCGTGCCGCAGATGCTGAGCATGATCGGCGTATTGCAGGACAAAGGCCTGGCCTATCAGGCGGCGAGCGGCGACGTGAACTTCTCGGTGCGCAAGTTCCCAGGTTATGGCAAGTTGTCGGGCAAGTCGCTCGACGAGTTGCGCGCAGGCGAGCGCGTTGCGGTGCCCGATGGCAAGAACGACCCGCTTGACTTCGTGTTGTGGAAATCATCCAAAGCGTCCGAGCCGGACGATGCGAAGTGGGGCAGCAGCTATGGCCCGGGCCGCCCCGGATGGCATATTGAATGCTCGGCCATGTGTGGACAGACGCTGGGCCAAACGATAGACATACACGGCGGCGGCGCGGACTTGCAGTTTCCGCACCATGAGAACGAGATCGCGCAAAGCGAAGGTGCCAATGGCAAGCCGCTGGCCCGGTTCTGGGTGCACAACGGCTTTGTGCGGGTGGACAACGAAAAGATGTCCAAGAGCCTCGGTAACTTCTTCACGATCCGCGAAGTGCTGGAAAAGTACGATGCGCAAACCGTGCGCTTTTTTCTCGTGCGCGCCCATTACCGCAGCGCCTTGAACTACAGCGACGTGCATTTGGACGATGCCCACGGCGCGCTCCGGCGCCTGTACACGACGCTGGACCTGGTGCCGCCACTGGCGCAGGCCATCGACTGGGGCACGCCGTTTGCAGCGCGCTTCAAAGCCGCCATGGATGAAGACTTCGGCACGCCGGAGGCGATGGCCGTGCTGTTCGACCTGGCCAGCGAAGTCAACCGTACGCGCAGCGCCACATTGTCGGGTCAGCTCCAGGCCCTTGGAGCGTGCCTGGGCTTGTTGCAGCTGAACCCAGCGCAGTTTCTCAAGGGGCGTGCGGGTGAGGCGGGCGCGCAGGACGACACGCAAGAGATTGATCGCCTGGTTTGCGAACGCAGCAAGGCCAAGGCGCAGCGCGACTTCGCGTTGGCTGATCGTATTCGCCAAAGCTTGTCCGACAAAGGTGTTGTTCTCAAGGATGCTGCATCCGGCACCAGTTGGGAGCGCGTGCGATGACGCGGCAAGGCAAACTCCAGCATGCCTGGTCGGCCAGGTTCTGAGATGGCCACAGCTTCCAGGAGTCCCGTTCCGTCGTTGGTCCAACCGGGCTATTGGGAGGATGCGTGCAAGCACCTGTCGCGCAAGGACCGGGTCATGAAGCGCTTGATTGCACAGTCCGACGGAGCCTGTCTTCAGACCCGCGGCGATGCGTTCACCACGCTGGCGCGCAGCATCGTCGGGCAACAGATTTCGGTCAAGTCGGCGCAGGCCGTATGGGACCGATTCGTGGTATTGCCGCGCAAGTTGACGCCGGCCAACGTGCTCAAACTCAAGGTGGACGATATGCGCGCGGCCGGTTTGTCGGTGCGCAAAGTGGAATACCTGGTGGACCTGGCACTGCAATTCGACAGCGGTGCAATCGACGTGGCTGGCTGGCAATCGATGGACGACGAGACCATCATTGCCGAGCTGGTTGGAATCCGTGGCATCGGGCGCTGGACCGCCGAAATGTTTCTGATCTTTCACCTGATGCGTCCCAATGTATTGCCGCTGGACGATGTCGGGCTGATCAATGGCATCAGCCACAACTATTTTTCGGGTGAGGTGGTCAGTCGCAGCGACGCGCGGGAAGTGGCTGTGGCCTGGACGCCGTATTGCAGTGTTGCGACTTGGTATATTTGGCGCTCGCTCGACCCGCTGCCAGTGGCGTATTGAGGGGTCGGATGCGCTGGCGCGGGCCGACCGCGTGCTTGATCGGTCGGTCATGCGCTTGACAGAACAAGGAACCTGGACGTGGCAAAAAAGACATTCCTCGATTTTGAACAACCCATAGCCGAGCTGGAGTCCAAGATCGAAGAGCTGAGGTATGTCCAGACCGAATCGGCAGTGGACATATCGACCGAGATCAGTCAGCTGACGAAAAAGAGCCAGCAGCTGACCAAAGACATCTACAGCGACCTCACACCGTGGCAGATCACCAAGATCGCGCGCCATTCCGAGCGTCCTTATTCGCTTGACTACATCCATGAGGCATTCACCGGTTTTGTCGAGATGCATGGCGATCGGCATTACGCCGACGATCTGAGCATCGTGGGCGGATTGGCCCGCTTCAACGGCACGCCATGCATGGTGATCGGACAGCAAAAGGGGCGCGGCACGAAGGAGCGCGCCATGCGCAACTTCGGCATGTGCAAGCCCGAGGGGTACCGCAAGGCCTTGCGTTTGATGAAGACCGCCGAGAAGTTCAAGCTGCCGTTGTTTACCTTCGTCGACACGCCGGGCGCCTATCCCGGCATTGACGCCGAGGAGCGTGGCCAGTCGGAGGCGATCGGTCGCTGCATTTTCGAGATGACCCAATTGGAAGTGCCGATCATCACCTGCGTGATCGGCGAAGGCGGGTCCGGTGGCGCGCTGGCGATATCGGTAGCGGACCAGGTGTTGATGCTGCAGTATTCGATCTATTCGGTGATCAGCCCCGAGGGTTGCGCGTCGATCTTGTGGAAGACGTCCGACCGGGCGCAGGACGCCGCCGACGCCATGGGTATCACCGCCCACCGGCTCAAGGCGCTGGGTCTGATCGACAAGATCGTCAACGAACCGGTCGGTGGCGCACACCGCGACCACAAGCAGATGGCGGCGTTTCTCAAGCGGGCGCTTGGTGACGCGTACCGCCAGGTCAGCGACCTCAAGGTCAAGGAACTGCTGGACCGGCGCTACGAGCGACTGCAGAGTTATGGCCGTTTCACCGACACCAAGTCCGACGCCAAGGTCGGCAGCAAATAGCGCGGGCCCGGCATCGACCGCGTCGGCGCGTGCTGATGCACGCGCACGGGTGCGCCAAGGCGAATCGGTGCTGTGAGCCAGTCCCTGCCCGAGGCGATCGCGTCGTTCGACCCGCAGCTTCCATTGGCGGTTGCATTCAGTGGAGGCGCCGATTCGACGGCTTTGCTGCTGGCCTGTTGCCGCCGCTGGCCAGGTCAGGTTGTCGCGGTCCACGTGCACCACGGGTTGCAGCCGGCCGCCGATGCGTTTGTCGACCATTGCGTGGCATTCTGTCTGCGATGGAACGTGCCGCTGATCGTGCGCCGCGTCGATGCACGCCATGCCCGCGGCGACAGCCCGGAAGAAAGTGCGCGGCGGTCGCGCTACCAGGAACTGGATGCGGCGGTCCACGATGAGACGGGGGCCGTGCTGTACCCGTCTGTGGCCATTGCCCAGCATGCCGACGATCAGGTTGAGACCATGTTGCTGGCCCTGAGCCGTGGCGCCGGATTGCCCGGTTTGGCCGCGATGCCCAGGCGGCGCGAGCGCCGGGGTGTGGTTTACCACCGGCCGTTGCTGGCGGTGTCGGCAGCCAACATCCGCGCGTGGTTGGCCGGGGAGGGCGTGACGCACATCGAAGACCCGAGCAACAACAACGAGGACCTGACGCGCAATCGCATCCGCGCTCGCGTGTTGCCGTCCCTGCAGGCCAGCTTTGCGCAGTTTCGCGAAACGTTTGCCCGCAGCGCGCGCCATGCCGCGCAGGCCCAGCAAGTGCTGGACGAAATCGCACGCGAGGACATGGAGCGTATTGCCAACGCTGCGGGTCTTTCGATTGCGCCATTGCGGGGCTTGTCCGAGCCCCGTCAGGCCAACCTCTTGCGCCACTGGCTCAAGTCGGACCATGGCGCGACCGCCAGTGCCGCGCAGATGGGTGAGTTGCAGCGCCAACTGGCCGCATGTACAACGCGCGGGCACCGGATCGACATCAAGGTGGCCAATGGCTTTGTGCGCCGCAATGGTGCGAATATGACTTGGTACAATGGCGCGCCTGATCCGATCGCATCTGATTGAATAGTCAAGCCCGGATCCGGTTCGATTTCAGCCGCTGCAACAGCGGCGCGGGCACACAAGACTCCGACTTTTTGCACATCCAATGGCTTTGATTGTTCATAAATACGGCGGCACGTCGATGGGTTCGACCGAGCGCATCCGTAGCGTCGCGCAGCGCGTCGCGAAGTGGGCGCGCACCGGACACCAGATGGTGGTGGTTCCGAGCGCGATGAGCGGCGAGACCAACCGCCTGCTGGGTTTGGCCAAGGAGCTTGCGCCAGAAAAACCGTCCGACAACTACAGCCGCGAACTCGACATGCTGGCCGCCACCGGCGAGCAGGCCTCCTCCGCATTGCTGGCGATCGCACTGCAGGCTCAGGGTCTGGTGTCGGTCAGTTATGCCGGCTGGCAAGTGCCGATCCGCACTAACAGCGCCTATACCAAGGCAAGGATCGAGTCGATCGACGACAAAAAGGTACGCGCCGATCTGGCCCAGGGCAAGGTGGTCATCGTGACTGGCTTCCAGGGCATGGACGAGATGGGCAACATCACCACACTTGGCCGTGGTGGCAGCGACACATCGGCGGTGGCCGTGGCGGCCGCATTGAAGGCGCAGGAATGCCTGATCTACACCGACGTGGATGGCGTCTACACCACCGATCCGCGGGTCGTGCCCGAGGCGCGCAGACTCAAGACGGTCAGTTTTGAGGAGATGCTGGAGATGGCCTCGCTGGGCTCCAAGGTGCTGCAGATTCGAGCGGTCGAATTTGCCGGGAAGTACCGGATGCCGTTGCGCGTGTTGTCTAGTTTTACACCCTGGGATATTCCTATCGAGGAAGAAGCCGAATCCGGCACCCTGATCACTTTCGAGGAAGACGAACACATGGAACAAGCCATTGTTTCGGGCATCGCGTTCAATCGCGATGAGGCAAAAATATCGGTACTCGGCGTGCCGGACACCCCCGGCATTGCGTACCAGATCCTGGGCCCGATCGCCGACGCCAACATCGACGTCGACGTCATCATCCAGAACGTCAGCAAGGACGGCAAGACCGACTTCAGCTTCACCGTGCACCGCAATGACTTTGCACGCGCGATCGACCTGCTCAACGACAAGGTTGTCGCCAGCCTGGGATCGCAAGAGGTGATCGGAGACGCCAAGATCTGCAAGGTTTCGATCGTCGGCATCGGCATGCGCAGTCACGTGGGGGTCGCCAGCCGCATGTTCCGCGTGTTGAGCGAAGAGGGCATCAATATCCAGATGATTTCGACCAGCGAGATCAAGACCTCGGTCGTGATCGACGAGAAATACATGGAGCTCGCGGTGCGTGCCCTGCACAAGGCCTTCGATCTGGACCAAATTCCCACTGACACCGTCTCGCAGTCGTGAGACAATGGGTCTGCTTTCGAATTGACAGGAAACGTGACCGAGCGGCCGAAGGTGCTCCCCTGCTAAGGGAGTATGGGGTGTAGAGCCTCATCGAGGGTTCGAATCCCTCCGTTTCCGCCAAACATGGGTTTTGTGTAGTCCAACAAGGCCCCCCAAAAGCCCCGCAAGCCCAGTGTTTGAGGGGCTTTTTTGTTGACCCTCGATTTCAACTGCAGCTGGACGGCGCTGCAGACACGTCACCGGCAGAACCCACCACCCCAGCGAGGCCGACGAGTAGACTGTGCCTTGGAGGTCACTATGGATGCATCACTTGTCAGCCGCGACCCAGAGGTTATGAGCGGCGCGCTTTGCTTCATAGGGACACGTGTGCCGGTAAAGAACCTATTCGACTATCTGGAAGGCTCGTCGTCCCTGCAAGAGTTCCTTGAGGACTTCCCTTCGGTGTCACGCCAGCGAGCCATAGCGGTGCTCAAAGCCGCCCACGAGCGCCTCGCAGCCGATGCGCCTGCTGCTTGACGAGTGCGTCCCAGCGCGACTGCGCCGCGTACTTCCATCGCACGAGGTGTCGACCGCCGTTGCAGAAGGTTGGTCGGGCATCAAGAACGGCAAGTTGCTTGCCCTTGCAGCGCAACGCTTCGACGCCTTCATCACCGAAGACAAGAATCTTCCGTACCAGCAAAACACGGCAGCGCTTGCGGTGGCTGTATTCGTTTTGGACGCGGTGTCGAACGAACTGCCTTCCCTTCTGCCGCTGCTGCCCGCGCTTGAAAACGAATCGGGCAAGCTCGTCAAGGGCAGCTTCGTCCTCATTGGCTCTGATGCTTCACCATCGCGTGAGCAGTATCGGGCGCACGCGCGCAATTGCTGATCGGTAGCAAGGGTAGCAATGGGCAGGCGACAGACGCCGTGCACAGCGGGAAAGACCTGCCGCTTCATGCCTACGGCGTTTGCCATTCGCCTGCCATTCGGGTCCCGCGCGCTATGTGCTGTTGCCTGAATCATGTGGTCCGTGATAATTGCGCACAGCTCATCGGTGCACGGCTGCGACGTGCTGTGACGGCCGGATCGCCGGACTGACCCTTTGGGATGATCGTTTAGCTGCGTGCTCGCCCGACCTGGAGGGGCCTTGATCTATCGACGCGACTGGCGGGAATACATCGCTGCGATCGGTTTCGCGGCTTTCCAGGGCCTGGTGGTCGGCCTGGCGGTAGGTGCCGCCATGATCAAGCCACCGCTTGCGGGCGCGCTGTTTGGCGCGGTCAGCGGCGTGACTGAATTCGTCACTGGCATGGTGATGATCGGTGCCCTTGAAATCTTTTTACCACGTTCGGCCTTTGGGCGCCGACTGCTCGCGCGACCGTTCCTCATAGTGGTGCTCGGCAAGGTCGTGGTATATCTGGCGATCGTCGCTCTTGTAGTTGGCGGCCGGCTTGGGCCGCAAGTCGCGTTTCTGCTGGCGAGCCCGGAGCTGGCACCGCAACTGGCAGCACAGGTTGCTACCGGCTTGCCACGCGATCTTCTCGTAGCAGTCGCCGCGCTGGTGACATTCCTGCTTGTTGTGCTACACCATTGCGTGCAACTCGTTGGCGACCGCAACTTCCGTGACATCATGCGCGGCCGTTACCACCGGCCGCGTGCGGAGGAACGCTTCTTCCTGTTCATGGACGTGGTGGGTTCGACGCCGGTGGCCGAACGGTTGGGGCCGCTGGCGGTGCACCGATACCTCGATCGCGTATTCCAGGTCGCATCCGAAGCAACGGATATGCACTACGGCGAGGTCCACCAGTATGTGGGCGACGAAATAGTGGCCACGTGGACGCTTGCGGACGGTCGTCTCGACGCGCGGCCCCTTGCGTGCCTGTTCGCCGTCCAGGCGGCACTCGACGCACGGGCACCCGAATTCGAGCGCGCATTCGGCACAGTGCCGAAGATCCGGGCCGCGTTGCACGCGGGCGAAGTTGTGACCGGTGAGATCGGCGGCAGCCGGCGCGCAATCGTGTTCCACGGCGACGTGATGAATACGACTTCGCGCATCGAGAACGCGACGCGCACGCTGGGGCACAACTACCTTGTCTCCGAAGATGCGCTTGCGCGTTTGGAAGACACCGGGCGATACGCGACGCAGGACCTTGGGATCCAGCAGTTGCGCGGACGTGTCAACCCGATTCGCGTTTACGCCGTATCTGCGGATCGGGGTCACTGCGCCTTGCGCGCCCGGACCACCGCCCACGCAAATCGCCAGAGCGGATAGTCGGCGGCGAGCTTGCCGTCGGCTTCCTCGATGAGTTCGGAGGCTTCGCGGTTCAGCTGGAGAGTGTGGACAACACGGGCGACGTCGCCAAGCGCTGGAGTGTCTCGAGTCCGAGTTCCTAAGCGCGTGAGAGGCAATCCCCTGCGCCCTCTTTTGCCGTACAAGCACTGGTGTGGCGTGGGGCTGCTGCTCGGCCAAGTAAGATGTGGCGATGCAACTCCCTTCCCGGTTCTGGGCTGATCTGACGACACGCCATTTTGCGCAGCTTGCCGCGAGCAGTGCGATTGACAAGGTGGTGGCGGTGTTGCCGGTGGCCGCCACCGAGCAGCATGGGCCACACCTGCCGGTCAGTGTCGACACCACCCTCGTCAATGGTGTGATCGACGCCGCTTTGCCACATCTGCCACCTGAATTGCCGGTGTTGTTCCTGCCTACCCAGCAGGTGGGCAAGAGCAATGAACACATCCGTTTTCCCGGTACCTTGACCCTGTCGGCGCAGACCTTGATTGCGGTGTGGATGGAGCTGGGCGCCTGCGTGGCGCGCGCGGGCATCCGCAAGCTGGTGCTGTTTAACAGCCATGGCGGCCAGGTCAGCGTGATGGACATCGTGGCGCGTGATCTGCGCAGTGCGCATGACCTGATCGTGTTCTCCGCGAACTGGTACACCCTGCCGCTGGGCGACGCAGCCAACGGCTTGTTTTCAGCGCAGGAGCATCGCTTCGGCATCCACGCGGGTGACATGGAGACTTCCATGATGCTGGCCTTGCGTGCCCCTTATGTTGACATGGCCCAGGCACAGGACTTCCATACCAGCGCACAGGAGCGCGCACGCGACTATCCCATTCTCGGCAATGGAACTGCGGCAAAGCTGGGCTGGCAGATCCAGGACTACAACGCCTTTGGCGCGGCCGGCAATGCGGCGCTGGCCACTGCGGCGAAGGGGCAGGTGGTAGTGGATGCAGCCGGCCTTCAGCTGGCACGCCTTTTGCAAGAAGTGAGTATGTTGCCAAGCTCCACCTTGAATCCGACGCCGCAGTTCGATAGGCCCTGATGCGCACGCTGCTGGAGTTGCGGTCGGTTGAAAAACGCTACGACAACGGTACGCTGGCCCTGCAGGGTGTGGACCTGGCCATTGGT
>ENA-ORBV01009128-ORBV01009128.1-microbial-mat-metagenome-genome-assembly--contig:-NODE-9128-length-16415-cov-6.605766_pt1 | contig 16415 bp, 16 predicted proteins | sample MGYA00237777_ERZ505514 | MGnify/ENA primary metagenome ERZ505514 (study PRJEB26160, sample SAMN06269048) | microbial mat metagenome | isolation source: Oligotrophic lake microbial mat | place... | reverse complement strand
ATGACTTACGCACTTGCTTGCCGGAAAAATCACCGATTCCGCGACAAATCGGCACACTCCATAAGAAACTTGGGTTAAGGAAAGCCAACCTGAAACCCGACTGACTCCTGCTTGCTGCTCTGAGCCCCCCACTCCGCCGGAGCCCGCCATATTCAGCTTGTGACACCTGCCGCGGTCACTCGCCGATCATTCCGAAGGGCATTGTTCGAGGCGGTGCTGCGTCCAGTCGCGCCGTTGAGGTGACGGTAGGAGAGATCTGCGAGTACCGGAAAGTGGTCGGATGCGACTCGGGCAAGCGAATCCGTCAGCACCGCTGCCGAGAGGACTTCCACCTCGGGGCTCGTGTAAATGTAGTCCAGACAGATCCACGGGAGCCAGGTGGGGAAGGTTCGTTCAAGAGTGGTGCCGGCCCCCGGCCGCACCCTGCGCAGTTGGCGGGTGAAAAGCGCATGAACCACCGAGCCGGATCGCGAATTGAGATCGCCGCAGAACACGACCGGGCGATGGAGCGAGGCCGCCTCGATCCAGGCTGCGAGGGCACTGGCCTGGGCGAAGCGGGCCGCTCTCCCGATCCCGAGGTGAGTGTTGATGACCTGCCACCGGACCTCTTCCCCCTCGATTTCGACCCATAGCGCTCCGCGCGGTTCGAGAGCTCCCCACGGGCGTGGCAGCTCTCCGGTTCGCACGACTTTGAGCGGATATCGGGAGAGGATTGCATCGCCATACTCCTCCTGCGCGGCGCGGATGACCGGGAAAAAGTGAAACTGCATCTCGAGCATCCCCGCGATAGCCTTGGCCTGGTGCAGGCCTCCCGTGCGAGCGTGGCCTGCGTCCAACTCCTGCAGACACGCCACATCGGCCCCGGAGCTGGCAATCAGGCGGGCGATTCGTTCAGGGGACAACTGGCCGTCCACGCCGCGGCACCGATGAACATTGTAGGTGAGGAAACGCACACGTCCAATTCGCACGAAACGGATGGCGTGCGTGTAGTAATTCCCCTTCGGCACCCGGATCTTCGGCAGACCTGGACTGGCGCGGTCGGAGCCACCTTCCCGACCCGTCGGTAAGGGGGAAACCCGAAATTCTGACGGCCAAACGCCCTCGCAAACACGATCTCACCCTGAACCCATGATTACCATCGAACAATCTGGCATCCAACAGGCGAATGGAACCAAGCGACTGCTTGTGGTGGATGATCATCCGCTGCTGCGCCATGGAATCCGGCAACTACTCGGACGGCTTCCCGACGTGTCTGTGTGCGCCGAGGCAGAGAACGCTCAGTCTGCGCTTCATGCAATGCGCCGACACAGGCCCGACCTGGTGCTGGTCGATGTCTCGATGCCCGGGGCGGATGGGCTCGAACTGATCAAGCTCATGCTTGCCGAACAGCCCACGCTGATCATCCTGGTTCTGTCGATGCACGAGGAGGCCCTGTATGCTCTGCGTGCCCTGCGGGCCGGGGCCAAGGGGTATGTGATGAAGCATCAGGCTCCTGAGCACCTGCTCGAAGCGCTGCAGAAAGTGATGGCAGGGGGCATTTATGTCAGCGCCAAGTTCAGTGAAAAACTGGTGTTCCGGGCAATTCACGGCAGCAGTAGCGAGCTTGGAGTGCCACTGGACACGCTCTCAGACCGCGAACTGGAGGTCCTGCAACACTTCGGTCGTGGCAAGGCAACGCGTGAGATTGCGGAGGCCCTCCATCTCAGCGTGAAAACCATCGAAACGCACCGCACGCATATCAAGGAGAAGCTCGGTTTCAAGAATGCTGTTGAAATGGTGAAGTTCGCGATTGAGTGGCGGACGCTCGTCGAGGGCTGAGCGTCCTTCGCGGACCCAATCGGATGGAGCCGAAGCCAATCCGCGGTCTCGAATTGATGCTCGATCAGAAAACGGAAGAAGCTCCCCGGAGTCCGGGGAGCTTCTCGGTTCGCAGATCGGAATCTGCAGGGTCGGGAGTGGTGTTCAGTCGTCGATCTCGACGCGGCTGATCACACGGTTGTCGCCTTCGCTCATGTAGTGGACGCTCACGGGAACGCCGACCTTGATGCGGGTCCGGACGTCCGCTTCGCTGAGTGCCTTGCCGCTCTTGGTGACGTAGGTCACCTTTTTTCCGTAGCGGTAGGTCATCGGTCCGCTGGTTTCCTTCACAATGAAGGTGGAGCCCGGAGCGTATTCCGAGATGGTCCCGGTGCTGGTGGTGGTGGTGGTGGTGGACATGGTATCGTCAGCAGCAATTGCTGCGGACGCGATCAATGCAACCATGGTTGATACGAGTAGTGCTTTCATACACCGTTTTATCGTGCGCCCACGCGTCGTGCGCTTACGGAACGTGACATTTGAGATCAGGCTCCACCCCGAGGTGCTTATCGGAGTGGGCACGCGTTCGATTGAAAGGATTTCGGTCGCAACGGGAACGCCCGCCCGTTTTCCCCCGGCGAACGCTCATGGGCCCGGCTGAACGGTTTGCTGAACTACTGCCTTCGAGCGGGTCGGCGCACGTTGCAAGCGCGCTCCTGCTTCGCGATGCCAAGTCCGCGCAAGGCGCAGGAGTAACAATGGGCCAACACCGACCCGAGCAGTGAGCCGCTGACCACATCGCCTGGATAGTGCGCCCCAAGATGGATGCGGGAAAAGGCGACCAACAGCGCCAAACCGAAGAACCCGCGCGCACCGCCGGGATATTCGCGTGAGAGCAACAGGGCACCGGCAAACGCCGCAGCGCTATGGCCGGAAGGGAAGGAGTAGCTGCCCGGTCGGCGCCCAACGATGATCGCGTGGATGAGTGAAATGAACGGTCGACGCCGACGGAACCATTTCTTGATCGGGTACTCGACGGTGGAAGTGGCGAGCCATAGCGCGGGAGCGACGGCGCAGGTGGCCCGCCAACCACGCTGGCGATTCAGCACCATGGCCACCACCAGGAACAGCAGCCAGCCGGTGCCGCCAGTCATGACCCAACTCAGACGACTCAGCAGGGCGTCGGACAGCCGGGTGTGCGGAAGTTGATTGATCTGCACGAAGGCGAAAGCATCCAGCGCTTGTAACGGACCGAGGCGCCGGATCAGTTCGTCGCGCAGAAGGCGCCTCCCCCGGCGAACCCTTTCCGGGGGTGCGTCGGCCTCATCCGCGCCACCCAAAACCTGCGAAACGGCATCATCTACAAGCGGCTTCCCCTCGGGGGGCGACATCGCGGATTGAATGGCGACCGCGGCAATGGCGCCGCCGCTTTCGGGTGGTTTCGGGCCGCCGGGGGCACCTTCGATGGCCAACTGCCCCTCCTGAATCGCTGGTTCGTGAGTGGTGCGGGCAACATCCGCCTCGATCCACCCAGCCGCCGCCTGCTCCAGCGAGGCGAGGGTTCGCGCCGCCTGCGCGGCCGTTTTGATTTTTCCGACGCTTTGTTCGAGTGCTGCGGCCGTGCGTTCCCGGGTGTCGGGCTTATCGGGGACCTGCTCCGGCGTGCTCATTGGACTTTGCCGGGGAGGGCCTTCGCACGTTGGGTGCGGCATTCGGGGCTGTGCGCCGCTTCGTTTTTGCCGGGATGCTCGGGCGCAAAAACCCGCAACGCGCCGGGGAGGGCGCGCAGTTTAACCGGCGTGGTGCCCAGGAGTTGCCCGTCGAGATGGACCGCGATGGGGTTCGGCGAGGATAGCTCGACCTGCTCGGCGGCGAAGGTTTCGATCTTCGGTGAGAACCGGTGGCGCCCGCCGGAGATGGATTGGAAATGCCGAAAAAGTTCCCATTTGCTGAAGCGTCTGTAGATGGAAAGGGTCAGTTGTCCGTCCCGCAAGCGTGCACCGGCGGCCACGGTGAATCCACCGCCGTAATAGGGGCCGTTCGCGACCACCACCAACAGCGCCTTGCGGTGAATGGTGTTTCCGGTGAGGGCGTGGCTCGTCATCCGCTTCGCGCGCGATGGAGGCAGCACCTCCGACAGGGGGCGCCCGAAGCGGATCGTGAAGGGTTGAGGTTGGTATCGGAATGCCAGCCGTGCGGCCTCGACGAGGCGCGTCCAGCGCCCGCTCTTGATCTCTTCACCCACGGGAAACAGCGCTGCATCCAGCCCGGCACCCGCAGCTTCAAAGAAATAGTCCGTGTCATTGGCAACCCCGACATCGATCTGCCGCACATGCCCCGCGGCGATGATAGCCGTGGCGACCGGCAGATCTGCAAGGACGCCAATGCTGCGGGCGATGTTGTTGAATGTGCCAATCGGCAAAATGCCCAACGTCGAGGGGGTTCGAACCAGTTCCCGCGCCACCTCGCTGACGGTCCCGTCACCGCCGCCGACGAGCACCACCTCAACCCCCGCGGCCACGGCCTCGCGTGCAATGGATCCCGCACTCCTTTGCTCGCTCGTATATAAAACCTCGGGGATGAACGGTGCCCGCGTCAGCCACTCCAGGATCGTTGCCACCTTTTCGGAGTTCGGCTCGTCATCGCCCGAGACCGGATTGATAATTAGAATGGCGCGCATTCGGCTGCCCCTCTCTCACGGGAGCTGCAAAATTTGGGTGAGTGGCCAAGGCAGCCGCCAAAGAAGCGAGCGCGGAAACTTTCGTTCCCGCGCTCGCTCGATAACCTCAGGTTCCGGGTTATTTGCCGTCCCGGTCCGAATCTCCGGGGATGGCTCGTTCGATGCGATCCCACGCAGCCCGGGTGGCGACTTTGGCCTTGGTCCAGCCGAGCCGCGAGGCCCCTTTGGTCCGTTCGTAGTCGGCTGCGAGAGCACCCTCAGCGGACTCGAATGTGCTGCCGACCACCCGATGCCGGGCAGCCCCTTCATAACCCGCACGGTAGGCGGGCGCATAGTCGTCGTAGGTGTAGTCGCGATCCGCGAAGGGCTCGTTGCCGTGCGCGGTGCGCCAATAGGCATCCTCCGCGGTTGGGTCGATCGCTTCCGCGACGCCTTTGCCAGCAAGACCACCGGCGATCGCGCCAACGGCTGCTCCCACAACGGCCCCGACAGGGCCGCCAACTACCGCTCCGATGGCGGCACCGGTCACACCGGCGCCGGTGGCTCCAACGCCCGTCCCTACGGGATGGGAGCCGGGTGCGCCGGTGATCGGGTCAGGATTGGAATCTTTCTGTGTTTGGATATTTGGATTGTTCATGCAAAGGGATTCGCGATGCGCTGCTCTCGCGGATGTATGAAACTTGTCTCGACGAGCACCGCCGGCATGGCTTTCACGGACGACATGTCCGGCTTCCTCGCATTCCCTGATCCATCCGCACGGTGGCGAGCGGTGTTGCGACGAGGCGGGGAAGAGCGCGGATCAGTCCGCCGGGGGGGGGCGCGCGGAAATGAACGGTCAGCCTGGAAGGCGACCGAGTCGGGAGGCGAGGCAGGCAAGAGGGACACCCCCGACAGGTCGGGGCGGGCTGGCCCCATCGACAGCGGAAAAGCGCTTCGACCTTCACCCCCTTCGAATGATGCCCGAGTTTCGCGGGTTTCCGCTGTGGTGGTTTCCGCTGTCGGTGGTTTCCGCTTGCCGCATCCGGCCCGCTCCTTACTGTGAGCGATTGCATCGGTGCCGGACAACCCGGCCGAAACCAATACCAACCAGCATGGCCAATACGATTTGTGTGGGCGCCCAATGGGGCGACGAGGGCAAGGGCAAGATCATCGATTTCCTCACCGAAAATGCGGATGTGGTGGTCCGCAGCCAGGGGGGAAACAACGCCGGGCACACCGTCATCGTGGGGAAACAGACCCACGTCCTCCACCTGGTGCCCTCGGGCATCCTCCATCGCGGCAAGACCTGCGTGATCGGCAATGGCGTGGTCATCGATCCGGTCTCGCTCGTCGGCGAGATCGAGGGTCTCCGCTCCCGGGGGGTGAAGGTCACCCCGCGCAATCTCCGAATCAGCGATCTGGCGCACATCGTCCTTCCCTACCATCGGGAACTCGATGCCGTCCGCGAATCCAACGCCGGCGATCGCAAGATCGGCACCACCCGGCGGGGCATCGGCCCCGCGTATGCCGACAAGGCCTCTCGGACCGGCATTCGGATGGGGGAACTCATTCGCCCCGAGGTGTTCCGTCCGCGATTCGCGGCCCGGCTGAAGGAGGCGAACGTCCAGCTTCGCGCGGCGGGTTCGCGTGCGTTATCCCCCACCCTCATCGAGCGGGACTACCTTCGGGCGGCCACGTTCCTCGCCCCGTTCGTGACCAACACGGTCCTGTTTCTGGATGCCGCCCGCCGCGAAAAGCGGGAGATCCTCTTCGAGGGGGCGCAGGGCACCTTCCTCGACATCGATTTTGGGACCTATCCGTTCGTCACCTCCTCCAACACCACCGCGGGCGGAGCCGCGACCGGCAGCGGGTTTCCCCCGCACCGGATTCATCGCGTGCTGGGCGTCATGAAGGCCTACACCACGCGGGTGGGCGAGGGTCCGTTTGTGACAGAGGACGCAGCCATCGGCGATCTGCTGCACGGGATGGGACGCGAGTTCGGCTCGACCACCGGGCGTGCCCGCCGGTGCGGCTGGTTCGACGCGGTCGCCGTCCGCTACGCCGCCATGATCAACGGGATCGACGCCTTTGCGGTGACCAACCTCGACGGGCTCGACACGCTCGGCACGTTGCGCATTTGCGTGGCTTACCGGCTCGGCAACCGCACCCTGGAAACCCCGCCCACGCACACCCCCGATCTCGCCCGGTGCAAGCCGGTTTACGAGGAACTGCCCGGCTGGCTCACCCCCACCACCGCGGCTCGTGCCTTCTCCGACCTGCCGCCCAGGGCCCGCACCTACCTGCGCCGAATCGCACGGCTCGGCGGCGCCCCCTTGCGCCTCGCCAGTGTCGGACCCGCCCGCGACCAAACCATCGTCGTCTGAGCATGAAGCGGGGCATCCAACCGACCGAGCCGGATCGCCCGCTGCGCCATGTGGCCGTCATCATGGACGGCAACGGACGCTGGGCGAAGGAGCGCGGGCTCCCGCGCCTGGCCGGGCACCGCAGCGGTGCCGATGCCGCCGTGCGAGCCGTCGATGCGTGCCCCGAGTTCGGGATTGAGTTTCTGACGCTGTATGCGTTCTCGACCGAGAACTGGCGTCGGCCGCGCGCGGAGGTCGAGGGTCTCATGAAGATGCTCGAACAATTTCTCCGGACCAAGGGCCCCGAGTTCGACAAACGCAACGTGCGATTGCAAACGATCGGGCGGACCGATGACCTGCCCCGTTCGTGCCGGGCTCAACTCGACAAACTCATCGCCCGCACCTCGGGCAACACGGGACTCCGTCTCATCCTGGCTCTCAGCTACAGCGGGCGTTCGGAGATCGCGGATGCGGCCCGCCGCATCGCCGTTCGCGCCCTGGCCGGCGAAATCCAGCCCGACCAGATCGATGAGGACGCCGTTGCCGCGCATCTCTACACCGTCGGCCTCCCCGACCCCGACCTGCTCATCCGCACTTCCGGCGAACTGCGCATCTCGAATTTCCTGCTTTGGCAGCTCAGCTACACCGAGATCCATGTAACCCCGGTCCTGTGGCCCGATTTTTCCCGTGAACATCTCGCCACCGCGGTGCAGGACTACCGGCAGCGCCATCGGAGATTTGGAGCCCTGTGAGCACGCCCGTCCGATCCCAAACGGTCCTCGTCGTCGATCCGGAAACGGATTTCCTCGACTGGATTCAGCGCCAGCTCCAAACGCCCACCACCGCGGTGCTGGCCACGACGAACGCCGAGCGGGCGCTCGCGCTCTACGACGCGCACCAGCCCGATCTGGTGATCTGCGAGGCGAAACTCTCGCCGTTCAGCGGGCTCGACCTGCTGGTGCGCCTCCGCCAGCGCGACCCCAACGCGATGGTGATCCTGGTCAGCGCCTTCGGCACCACGCAATCGGTGATCGAGTCGATGAAACTCGGTGCTTACGATTTCCTGCGGAAGGAATCGCTGCCCTTCAACATCAAGATCGTGGTGGACGAGGCCCTGCGCACTCAGGCCGCCATGCGGGCGGCCACGGCGTTCGATCCGCGGCTCACGGTCGAGGAAACCCGCGAGACCCTCGTCGGACAATCCCCCGCCATGCAGCAGGTGTTCAAGATGGTGGGCCGCGTCTCCCACAGCGACGCCCCCGTGATGATTACCGGCGAAAGCGGCTCGGGCAAGGAACTGGTCGCGCGCGCCATCCACCACTACAGTCCGCGGAGCGGACGCAACCTGCTCGCTCTCAACTGCGCCGCGATCCCCGAGAACCTGCTCGAAAGCGAACTGTTCGGGCATGAGAAAGGGGCGTTCACCGGCGCTGTCGCACAGCGGATCGGGCGGTTCGAGCAGGCGGACAAAGGCACGCTGTTTCTGGACGAGATCGGCGACATGCCGCTCATGCTCCAGGGAAAACTGCTGCGGGTCCTGCAGGACGGCGAATTTTCGAGACTCGGCGGCAACCAGGCCCATCACACGGACGTGCGTGTGATCGCCGCCACCAATCGCAACCTCGAACAGGACGTCGCCGACCGCCGGTTCCGCGAGGATCTTTTCTACCGGCTCAACGTGGTCCGCATCCAGTTGCCACCGCTCCGCCAGCGGCGCGAGGACATCCCGCTCCTCGCCGAGCATTTCCTTCAGAAGATCGCGACGCGCAAACATTCCCCGCGACTCCAGCTTTCCGAGGAGGGTCTGGAAGTGTTGCTCGGTCACGACTGGCCCGGAAACGTGCGCGAACTCGAGAACACCCTGGAACGTGCCGCGGTGCTGGTGACGGGGGAACTGCTTCTCGCCAAGGACATCCCACTCGGGCTCACCACCCCGTTGCTCAACAACACCCCGCCCGCCGATCCCACCGCGTTCGTCACTCCCGGATCAGGGGGGACCGCGGCGGATCTCGACACCGCCGTCCGTCTGCTTTTTGGCGCCGCCACGGCCGACCCCGACTTCGAGCTGCTTCCCTGGCTCGAACGCGCGTTTACCCTCGAGGCGATGCGCCGCACCAAAGGCAACCAAGTGCACGCCGCCAAGCTGCTCGGCATCACCCGCGCCACCCTCCGCAAACGCGTCGAGCGTTTCGGCTTCGACCGGGACGCGTTCCGGGAATGAACTCCGCCAGCCTCCTCTGGACCGGGGAAGGCTTCGTCCCCAATGCCACCCTGCCCGTCACGGATCGCGGCGTGCGCTACGGGATGTCCCTGTTCGAGACGGTGCGCGTCCGCAATCATCGGGCGGAACGCGTCGTCACACATCTGCATTCGCTTCGCGCCGCCTGCGCGCTTGCAGGTTTTCCCGATCCCGCCACGGCGCTTTCCGAGGCGTGGGCGCAGTTGGCGTCGGAAGTTTTGCCCGCGTTGATCCCGCCGGCAATGGCGGGGGGGGAATCCGGGACCGCCCGGATCTACGTCACTGCGGGCGATGGCGGACCCGGCGCTCCGGCAATCGAACCCCGGCTCTTTCTGCTCTTTGAACCGCGCCCTCTCCCCGCCCCCGGTCGTCCACCCTTTGCAGTGACGGCACCGCGAATCGCACCGCCCGGTTACCCGCGCGGCCTGAAATCCGGGGCTTACTGGGCAAACGCCGACTCGTATGCCCGGGCCCGCGCAGCCGGCCGGGACGAAGCGCTGCTCGCCAACCCGGATGGGACCCTGCGCTCGGCATGCATGGCAAATGTGTTCGTCCGGATCGATCGGCGATGGCTGACTCCCAGCGCGGATTCGGGCGCGCGCGCCGGCACGGTCCGGGCCTGGGTGCTCGACCAGGGATTCGCGGGGGAGCGCACGATCGACGGAGCCGAACTCGCGTCGGCCGACGCCGCGTTTCTCACGAATAGCTGGATCGGCATCGAGCCCATCGGGCAGATCGGGGAGCGACCGATCATGGCTTCCGAGGAAGTGATCGAGCTCGCGGCAGCGTTTGACCTCGTCGACGAGTAGATCAAGCGCCAGGCCCGCGCCCCGGTAACGCGACCGCCGGGCTCGAGGCTTCGCCCTATAACCCCGCCGGATGGCGGATCACGTAGCCCTTGGCCGGACGCGACCGGGTCGTCCATTGCGGACCCCGCTGGCCATTGCCGTAACCGGTGTCGAACCGCAACCCGGCCACGACCGCAAACACATGACCCTGGCGCGCATACACCGAAACCCAGTCGCCTTCGCCCGCCGCCCCGTAACGGCGGAACCCGGCGGAGGGCATCGAACCCCGCAGCACGCCGCCGGCTCGGAGCAGGTGCGAGAGCGCGCCCGAACAGTCGTAAGCCGCGTCGTACGCCCGTCCGTGCCCTCCCCCGCGCCGATACGGAAGTCCGGCGATCTGGTTGCCTGCCTCGATCATTGCCTGCACCTGGGGGGGCGCGCCCAGCGGGGCAATCGCCACCCCGTTCTGCGGAAACGCGGTGCGCCCGGGCACGAACCGATATTCGTAATCCGCGGTCCCGGCGCAGCCGGACAATATCGCCGCAGCCACGGCCCCCGCCAGAAACCGGAAGTCCCTCCGCCCGCGTTCGGTGCCGCTGGTTATCGCGCGCATCCGCGAATTGTGCGAGCAACCCGCCCCGAGGTCGAGTGCGGAGCTTGGTGGCAGGTCGCGACCGCCGGGCGCCCCCGGGGTCAGCGGGGAATGGCACTAACTTCAGCACTGTAGGTCGGACGTGTCGGCCGATGGCGGGCGGTTCGCAGATTGGCGGACACGGCCAGCAACCTGCATCCCAAACTCGCCCTAAGTTAACGCCATTCATGTCAGCCCCTCCGTTGTGGCGGCGGCTCTCCCGAAGGGGTGCCGCCGGGGGCACGTTCGCACACCACCCGCCCGGACCGGTGGCACGTCCCTGGCTTCGCAAAGCTCCGCCAGGGACAGAGCCACCGCTACAAACAGAAGGGATTCGATGCTCGGGTCTGACCCACAGCCTTCTGATCTGCCCCTTGACCCCGGCCGGTGGGGATGACTCGGTGCGCGCAGCCGGCTTTTTCCAATACGCAACGGAAATCCAAGGCGAGAAGGAAGGAGACATCTCCCGCGCGTATCTGTGGGTGCCGCCCGGCGCTGGGAAGATCCGGGGAATGATCATCGCCGGCAACGTGCTGCTCGATCCCAACCGCACCAGCGATCCGGCGATTCGCGCGGCCTGCACCGATGCGGGCCTTGGTATCGTGTATTTCTCGTCGCATTTTGCGGCAAAATTTGAGTGGGAACCGACAGACGCCGAGGATCGCCTCACCTCCACCCTCGCCCGGCTCGCGGAGCTCTCGCGTCACCCGGAGCTGGCGGACGCCGGCATCCGCCACCCTTTCGACGGCAAGGAACCGGGCCCTGACTCCCCCATCACAGGCAACACCCAAAGTGGAACCCCGACCCGGCCTGGCATCTTCACGTTTCAGGTGATGGTCGGCAAAACTCCGGAAATCCCTCGATACGCCCGCGTGTACGTGCTCAAAATCGAGCCTTGAATTCGCACCCCGCCCCCTTCCCACTCTCATCACCACATGAAGCGATCCGAAATCAACGCCCAGCTCCGCGCCGCGGAGATCTTCTTTGCCCATCATCATTTCCATCTGCCACCGGTGGCCCGGTGGACGCCCGAGGATTGGCGTCATGCGGGACCCGACACCGCCGAGCTTGCGGAAGTCGGCATCGGATGGGATCTCACCGATTTCGGCCGTGGGAACTTCGCAAAGGAAGGCCTGCTCCTGTTCACGATCCGGAACGGAAAAGCCGATGACCCCGGCTACCGCAAGCCGTATGCCGAGAAGATCATGATCGTGCGCGAGGGACAGCTCACGATCACGCACCATCACATCCGCAAAACCGAGGACATCATCAACCGCGGCGGCGGTCGCCTCCTGCTGGTTCTCCATAACTCGACCCCCGACGGTGGACTGGCGGATACCGAAGTCCGCGTGGTGGTCGACGGGCGCCTGCGCGTATTGCCGCCCGCTGCCATCGTGGCGTTGAGCCCCGGCGAAAGCATTACGCTCGAACCGGGGCTCTGGCACAGTTTCTGGGGTGAACAGGGGGCGGGCGATGTCCTCGTCGGCGAGGTCTCCTCAGTGAATGACGACCGCACCGACAACCGATTCCTCGGAGCCCAACTCCGGTTTCCCGAGATCGAAGAAGACGAACCGCCTTACCGGTTGCTCGTTTCCGATTACCCGAAGTAGGCGCCCCGCCCTGCGGAACCCCGAATCGGTTCGCTCCATGACCAAACGTAGAGCGGGAGATACACGAACAGGAGACAACACCCTCTCATGCAACCCTCCCATCCCGCCAGGATGGCCAGTAATTGGCGCCGACCGGGACGAACGGGGCGTTGCGACGGGTGAAATGTCCCGTTCGCGGCGATGGCGACTGCGGGGTCGAGATGTGGCAGGCCTGGCCGGCCGATGAGATCCAACGGGATCTCGATCTCATCCGGTCGCTCGGCTTCAAATAGAAATCCGGCCGGCTGCCGAATTCGCCAACCCGGACCCCGACAAGATCGAGGTCGGCCCCCTGGGTTCGCCCACCACCCGATCCCTGGGTCCGAGCCGCTCGACTCACGGCCGATACTTCACCACCAGTTGAATGAACCCCCGGCCTGCATCGGGAAACAGCCCCTCAAACCCGGTGTAGCGAACGGTTTCCGTCCCATCGAGGTTATCGGTGATCTCCGGAACAATCCCCGAGGGAGCCCAGCTTGCCGCGGTCAGATCGGAGCTGATCTGGACCTCATACAGGACATCGAAGTGGATCAGGCCCGGACGCACCCACCCCAACGCGCCGTGAAGCGAGACTCTGGCAGCCTAAGCCCCCCCATCGAGGATGCAGGCGGCGTGGCGGGGAGCAACGTTTTGCCGCCCCGAATTTCTCACCTCCCGTGAGAAACGCGCACTGCGCCGCCGCTACAACAGAACCACCTCCATCCTCCCGGCACCCTCCGTTGTAGCGGCGGCTCTCCCGAAGGGGTGCCGCCGGGGGTGGGTCCGCACTTCGCCCGCCCGGTGGCACGTCCCTGGCTGCGCAAAGCTCCGCCAGGGACAGAGCCACTGTTACAACAGAAGCACCTCAACCCTCCCAGGCACCCTCCGTTGCGGCCAGTCGCCACGGGCTTCATCGAGATTTTGCACCCATGGGGCAAAACTGGCGCTGGTTCACGGATCTGCGGGGCAGGCAAATTGCCTGGGGGCGGAGCCTCGTGTACCGCTGGACACCCGGTTGCTTTTGGAGCGCCTGTGCCTGCACCCACACCGAAGTCCTGACCTGGCCCGAAACGGCTTGGTGTTGGAGATCGCAGAAAGCCTTTTGGTCCGGGCAGGACATTCTGGGAGCCGGGGGATGCCTGACCCTGGGCTACACCTACCCCCTCGACCGGTTGGGGGAAGTCTACATCGCCCACACCTCACCGTACTGGTTGTCAAAAACCTGGCTCGCCTTGCGCCAACCCGAAACCCACCCCTTCTGGTCGGGTCCTGCCCATCCCCCTTCGGACCGGCCCGCCATCCTCCCGCTGCACACCTGCGGCGGGATGCTCGCCGGCGGAGCAGACCATCCCTTGCTGCTGCTGGCCGGCCAATACGGCCCGGAGTGGATGGTTGGAGCCGCAGCCCGCTACAGCAAATTCGCCTACGACACACGCCATGGATTCAACCTGCCTGCCGACGGCGAAGATCCCACCCCCGACAATGCCCTGCTCGTCCGGATCGAGGGAACCACGCGCTGGTTGACTCGCCGCGCTCCACGATGCTGGAGCGTGGGGAAGACCTCGGTCCGTGTGGAATGGGAACCCCTGCCCGGCGTCCACATCCGCACCCTCCTGCGTCCGTGGAAGGGTGGTCATTTGCGGCGCCATCACATCACCTCTCAGCATCCTCTGGAGACGATCGAGGGTGGATTCCCCTGCCCGCCGGGCTCCTCCCGCCTGACATCGCGATCCATCACGCTGGAGGGAGGGGGCCTCCGCAGCCACCTCCAGGCCCGTGACCACCGCATCGCATCGAATCACCCCCAACCCGAATCCAACAACCTGATCCACCACCACACCTCCACCCCGGTTCTCCATGGGAAAATCCCACCGGGCCGGTGCATTCTCAGGACCCTCGTCTGGGGAGGCGAGATCAGAAGCGGGTGAGCGCCGCCCGGCCACATTGGGTGGCCGGAGACAGTGTTTTGCTCCCTGCCAGTCCGTGCGGGAGAACTCCGCTCCCGGTGGCACACGGCCAACGGGGAGCCGATCCTCACCGACCACGTTGATGGATCACGGCGCTGTGGGCGATGGGGGCGACGCCGGAGCCGTCGCCCGGCTTTTCTCGTAAAACACCCGCACTTCCCCATGCTCGCCCCCGAGAAACTCCTTGGCCCGCAACAGCGCCTTGCGGGTGGCGGCGGTGAGATTCTCCTCGGCCGGGAACACGGTGTCCGGCTGGGCCCGCTTGAGATAACCGCTGCCGCGCAGCACCCGCATCACATCGGCCGACGCCCCGCTGATCAGCAGCAGGCGCTGATCCCCGGATAGAAATTTTCGCAGCGAATCGAGCGCCATCACCGCCGTGGCATCAAGGTGCCGGGCGTTCTTCATCCGCAATACCACCACCCGGATATTCGGGTCGCGGGCCAGTCGTCGCACCTGTTCCTCAAACAATTCGGCCGCACCGAAAAACAGCTCCCCTTCGACGTGGATGATCGAGATCTGCGGGTGACTGCGCTGGCCCGGACCCCGGATCTCCCGCAGCAAGTCCCCTTCCATGTCGTATTCGACCAGGTGCGGCGCACTCGCCTTGCGCAGGAAGAGCACGAGCGAGGCAATCACCCCGATGTAAATCGCCGTGTCGAGATGCAGCACCAACGTGGCGAACAACGTCAGCAACATCACCACGGCGTCACTCCGGGTGGCGCGCAGCGAAATCCGCATCTCCTTCCAATGAATCAACCCCGCCCCCAGCACGACCAGCAAGCCCGCCAGCGAGGCCTTGGGGATGTAACCCGCCGCGGGTCCCAACGCCACCACCGCAACCGCCACCCACCCCGCACAAACCAACCCGGCCACGCGCGTCATCGCCCCGCTCTGATGATTCAGCGCGCTCCGCGTGAAACTGCCGCACCCCGGCATGCATCCGTGAAACGCCCCGGCAATGTGGGCGATCCCGAGCCCGAGAAAGTCCTGACTGCTCCGCACCCGTTGCCCCGTGGACACGGCGATGGTCTTGGCAATCGACAGGGACTCGATGCAGCCGAGGATCGCGATGGCGAGAGCGTCCCCGGCGAGATCGGCGACCATCGGCCAGCGGATCTCGGGCAGCGCGAAGCCGGGTAGGGCGGACGGAACCGCCCCAACCAAAGCCACCCCGTACCGATCGAGTCCATACCCGTACACGATCCCCGCCGAGGCGACCACTGCCGCCAGCGCCCACGGAAAGCTCGGCTTCCACCGCCGCCCCAGCCAGATCACCACCACAGTGAACAACGCGATCCCCACCGCATGAGGATTCCAGGTGCTGGGATCTGCAAATGCCACGGCGAGTTTGCCGATCAGCGTGTCGGCAGAAACCTCAATGCCGAAAAACGCGGGCACCTGGCTCAGGGCAATCAAAAGTCCCGCCCCCGCGGTGAACCCGACCAGCACGCTGCGCGAGACGAACTGCGAGAGATTCCCGGCCTTCAGCAACCCAAGCGATGCCTGGATCACGCCGATAAGCAGCACGAGCACCGCCACCCCCGCCGCAGGGTTGTCCCGGACCACCGGTGCCGCGTTCGCCAACGCACCCGCCGTGACCAACGCGATTGCGTTGGTCGGACCGCAGATCATCTGGTTGCTATTGACAAACAGCGAACTCACCGCCGCCAGCACGATGCTCGAATACAGCCCGTAGGAGGGCGGCAACCCCGCGATCCATGCATACGCAATAGCCTGGGGAACATCCAACAGCGCCACCGTCCCACCCGCCACGAAATCGCGCCGAAACCATCCCCATCGATACGTGCGAACCGTCTCGACCATCGGGATCTCGCGCCAGGTGTCGCGGGCAAACCGCCCCAGCGCGCGCGCAGAGAACCGGTCCCGGAACCCTTTGTCCGGCTCCTCCGGGGATGCCCCCTCGTGTTCGCCCCGGCCCTCGCTCATCGGACGGATCTGCCCTTCTGCAAAGCGGCCGCAGCCCCATCAGCGGCACTCACGAACGACTCAACGCCTCAAACGCGACAATTGCATTCATGTTGACGTTCCCGATCATTCCCCCGCCATTTCCTACTGCAAGCGGAATCTCCGGATCAATCCAACCGGAATGGGATCGATCAGCCCAAGGTTGGAGCGCAGCGACTGCCCCGGGTCAAGCGTGGATCGGGCAATGCTCGCTCCTCGGCCCCCGCCCCTTCTGATTCCGATCCGCAAACGCACTTCCCCTCCCGACCCGACCCCGCCAAGCTGAAGGATCGGCGTATGGCGCTCTCGGCGATATCGGCCGGAATACCCATGTGGCCTACCCACTGCGCCAGCGTGTCCGGTCCAAGTTGGATC
>ENA-ORBV01009127-ORBV01009127.1-microbial-mat-metagenome-genome-assembly--contig:-NODE-9127-length-16419-cov-7.126606_pt1 | contig 16419 bp, 9 predicted proteins | sample MGYA00237777_ERZ505514 | MGnify/ENA primary metagenome ERZ505514 (study PRJEB26160, sample SAMN06269048) | microbial mat metagenome | isolation source: Oligotrophic lake microbial mat | place... | reverse complement strand
TGGGAGATTTACGCGACAAATGCACAGACAAAGCAGCATCCGAGGGGTCCGGGCAATCGAAAGGGGGGGGGGACAGACATTTGGCAGGCAGGCAGGTGCACGGGAGACTCTCATTCAAGTTAATTGGTTCTTGTTGTCGTGTTGTGGTGGCAGAGAGGGGCAAAAAGAGGGGGGATGACAGACCATCCTGGTAGGAATTTTGCGAGGCAGCCACCAAATCCGAACTCCGCATGCAGCGCCAACTCGTCTTGAAGCACCATCTTGACTCCATCTAGTTGCTGTCCGACAGCGATCAGCTCTCCTGTGCGCTTAGCACCCATCCTTCTTGTTGCAAATGCGCGACGCGCCACTCAGCAGCTGTGACATGTTGGTCCCTTTAGACTCACGGCAGGTCACACCGTGATCAGGGCACAGGCGTGGTGGTCACCACCATCAACGCTGAAACTGGTGAATCAAAAAAACCAAGTGACGAACTGATGAGAGCGATCACACCAGCAGATTTGAGAATCAACGCGCTGGGTGGGTGCACGTGGTTCCAAACCAAATCTTTTTCAATCGCCTTTGGTCCATTCAGGTTCAAAGAGGAACAAGCAACACTTGCACATTTGAAGTTGTTGCTTGCATCTCATTTGAGAACAAAATGGCATGCTGCAACAGCTTGTTGTGCAACACCCCAGCAGCTTGCTGTTCAAAGCAGGGTGAGGATGCAACTCAAAGACACTCCTTGGTGTTTGAGTGGTTTTTTTTTCTTCTTCAAAACAAGCTGTGGTTTCAAGGACACAAATCAGGCAACTGGTTCTGAGCGGTGCCAGTCCTTCCACCCACCCAGGTGTTTAGGATGAGGGCTTTGGACATTTTCTCATTCAAACAAGAGAACACATGGCAAGGAACACTAGGATGTCGGTTGCTGAATGAATCAAGTAAAACTATTCTCATGTGGTTACCTAAACCAAACGGGATCTAAAAATTGATTCATTGGCAATCATTGGTCTGGCACAGCCACAACGAATTGCCAAAAAGAGAAGAATAACCACAACAAATTGCAAAAAAGAGAAGAATAACTACGCGTATCTTTAGCTAATAAAGCCTTGCGACTAATGCAATACATTGTACTTCATTGTCCAGCTGCCGCGATAGCCTATGGGTATTGTCTTCGTTTATTCTTCGATCTACATTGATTGGTATCCAATAAGTCTTGTTTAAACGACGCATGCTTTGCCGCTACGAACCATTAACGACATCGTTCTTAATACTAGCTAGTAGCTATACCAGTGAAAAGCACCACCAACAAGATTTGCTTTTCCTAGAGCTTAAAACACTACCGCCTCAAGCGTTCTGGATCGGTGTTCGGGTCTGCTTCTTGTTATCAAGAACCGTCGTAAGTTGATAACCCCATTCACTCCACATTCGAAGAAAGTACTGTAGGGTAATATCATACTTCTATTACCAATCTTAAGTGGCTAGGACCCTCCCTTTTTCGATACCTACAATGTCAAGCCAATCTCAAGAACCCGAGGACGCCCATACTCCTGGCGGCGATGCAGCTGTTCCTGTCACGAGCGCCTCCGTCACAGTTGGACATGATGATGATGATGAAGTGGAACACGTCGACGTGGCTGGAGGAACGACAGAAGCAACAGCCAGCAACATCGACAACAACATCGAGGGCACGTCGGTGGAGAATAACAATCATCCTCCTGACAACGAAATGGACGATGACATTGACGCTTTGGAAGAAGGCGTGTACAGGTCTTTCGTCGATATTTCAGCCGCCGACATGTCAGCTATACTGGCGGCGGCGACGGGCGACGAGAAAGAATACTGCAAAGATCCAGGCTCAAAAGAACCAGGTATTTTGGTTCCAAGCAACAACGAGGACGACGACGGCAGGGTCACAACGACGGTGGAGAAGAACAATCATGACAACGCAATGGGCATGGAAGAATCGGAGGACGGTCTGGTTCCTTCAGCCGATGAATTAGAGAGAGACAATGAGGAACATGATAAAGGTCCAGCCTCAAAACATGATAAAGGTCCAGCCTCAAAACAACCCAAACCAGAGATGGCCCCAGAATCATCGGCTGGGAGAACGACCCAAGGCCCAGCTGCAAAACTACTACTAAGTTTCTTTCGTAGCAAAGCAAAGCAAGAACCTGTTCCACCCGCCTCTAATAAAACCGAATCGGCTACTACTTGCATTGGTAGATCAGCGGAATATGATCTGCCACATGCGACAACGGACGCTACAAGCCCGACTAGCACAAGTCCGACAGCAGTAATTCCCGAAGCAGGAACCGAAGACGAAGTTTTGCCCGACGATGGTCCGGAGGATGACTTACGGATTGGAGCTGTTGCGTGGTTTCCACGAGACCGATCCTTTGCGTTTCGAACCAGGGCAACCATGACGACCACGGTTGGCGGCGACGCCATTCCTAACACAATGGTGACGGCAAATCCAGTGTTAGAGGATTACCCCGAAGCAGAAGAGGTCACCAACCCAGAAACCTTGCGACGACCATCCCAACGGCAGAAACGTTCGTTTTTCGAAGCAGCCAAAGTACTCGTGGCGGGATTCCTGTTAGTAGCAGCCGTTGTGGGGGTTGTCGTAGGGATTGTCGTGGCGATCCGAAATTCCCAAGGAGAAGAGAAAGGACAAGGTGGGATCGGAAGGCCCACCCCCGGAATGTCGACGCGAGAGTTCGTGGAATCGCTGCTTCCGCCCTACACGTTGCGTGTGATTCAAGAGCAAGATGACGACTCGCCTCAGGCCCAAGCCTTGGAATGGATCCTTGGGGATCCTCGTTTGGAGGAGTATCCGGCTTGGAGAATCCAACAAAGATTTGCCCTTGCAGTCTTCTATCACGCCACTGTAGGTTCAACCTGGTTCAACCACAAAGGGTGGCTAGAGTATGGTCTGAATGAATGTGAGTGGTACACATTTCCTTATCAAAGTGGTAAGGATATGCTTGGAAGGTACTGGTATCAAAGTGAATTGGAATGGCACGTTGCCTTGTGGGATTATTATGATTCTATCCGGCATTCCAGCCCCTGCGAATCAATAGCCACTACTGCCGCTCCAACTGTTAATGCCGCTACCAACGGCACCTTCAGACACCTGTGGCAATTCAGCAACAACCTGAAGGGAAGCATCCCCCCAGAGCTATCCATGTTGACAGGTTTAGAGACTCTTAACTTCATGGCAAATGATATCAGTGGGACTATTCCCACACAAATAGGCCTTCTGGCAGAATTGGATGTGATCCTAATTGGACTCTCACAACTCTTTGGGACCCTCCCGTCGGAGCTTGGAATGCTCGGCAATCTCAGGGCTTTCTTTAGCTACCACAATCCTGGTTTGAATGGTCTCATCCCATCTGAAATCGGTCAACTCTCACAGAATTTGAGGTACGCTACCTTTTTCTCTCACACATATTCAGGGGTTCCATCGGAAATAGGACATTTGTCGAAACTGCAAATGCTTAGGGTGGATACAAATCAATTGACAATAATTCCCTCTGAGATTGGTCTGATGACTGACCTTCTATGGCTGGACATTGGTGACAATCCTCTCACTGAGCTTCCTTCTGAGATTGGCTCCTTGACATCTCTCCATGATGCTGAAATCTTTAACTGTGGATTGACTACTATTCCTTCTGAGTTAGGCACACTTACAAGTATGAAAATTTTGCATCTCTATGACAATGGATTGGCTGGCCCTGTCCCCCCTGAGCTAGTCAATCTTGCCGGAAGCCTTATAGAACTCAATCTCGCCAACAATAACTTTGATGGCAAAGTTCCAGAAGAGCTTTTCCAGCTGGATTATTTGAATTTGGCTGGAAACAGCTTGTTGGAAGGAATCATACCTGATTCTGCCTGTGATGCCGTCCACTTTGATTGCTCCAACATACTATGTGGATGTTCCTGTGACTGCCTAGCACCCATCGACGGAAACGCGACACACCAAGTTGCAGAGCACAATAAACCAAATTAACTGTTCTTGTAGTGGATACATCGTTTTTCAAAAAGCTACAATTTAAGTATTTATCACTCGCTTTTTAGACCGGCGTGTCCGGGGAGTTCCTTCTGTTCTTTCGTTTTCGTTCTGTACGTTTCGATTCGTCGTCTCTTCCATCCTGCTCTCTCGGTGGTTTTACTACGAGCGTGTCGATGTTTCGGTGATTCTACTTCATCTGAATGAACTTCTTCGATCGCTACTGCGGACTTTGTCTTTGTAGTCGGGTTAGTAGTGCCCTTCCTCTTCTTTCCTTGATCTCGAGGGCTCGGCCGCATCGGCGTTCCGGTTCTCTGCATCTGGTACTGTAGGCTTGCATTTCTATTAAATTCTCATCTGAGCTGCAGTCCACTGTTTTCGTGATCATGGCAGTCACTGCAGATTCCACATTCGGCTTCTTGTGGATCCCGTATTACCTTACTAGCTAGCTAGGATCTGCGATAGTACTAGTAAAACTAATTCGTGCGATCGATACAGACGCCCTTCAGTTCCTTGAAGTAGCTACCCAATTTGTGAACGAGCCTTTAGATCCTCCGGCTCGCAAAAGCAGCACTCAATTGCTGACTACGAAGGAACCTTGTGAATCCGCCTGAGGCTAAGATTGAGCGGTTGCTTCTAGCTAGGCGAATGCACCTCCCGTGTGATTTTTGATCATTAATTTTGGCCATCCAATACCGAATGAAAAGAAACTGTGTGCAACCTTTTTTCACCCTTCAGGGCGCACACTCTTTCAGTGGATCTTTTGGATCTTTGGTTTGTTTCGAAGTAAAATGAAACGGCGAACGAATGAATCAACATGGCGATGACCATGACCGCTTTTTGCTATATCCGCCCTCCTATCCAGATAAGTAGCACAATCCAGTAAAAGTATATGTACAGCATACGTCGTACCAGCACTCCAACTCGAGTACAAACAACCCAAGAGGCTAAACTGAGATAATGTGACCCCCAAAGAACGTATCTACTATAGCTGCTAAAGGTCCATAACCCAACTCCCTTCCGTAGTAGACATATCCACCAAAGTCGGTATGTTCTCGTGTCTGGCAACCAAGGCCAAGAAAGCGGTGGACGATGATGCCGGGGCCTCTGCAAGATAGGGCAACAAAATGGTACCGCCCATGCTCCAGTAGCCAGGTCGGCCATACCATTAATCGAGAAACTGCTGGCTTAGTTGGAAGTGGGAAAAAGGACTAACTCACTGGAACTGGCCGGCGACAACCATAATAGACGCACTATATGAGACATGATGGTATCAATTTCGAACCATTAAGTCGATGCCGCAGCCCAGCGTATTTATATGAGAACAGAGACGAATCAACCTGCGATGAGATCCTTTGAGGATGTGGTCGTGAAAGAAATGCGAAAGAGTTTCGCCGTCAACTTTTTGAAATGGTTTTCACTCGACAAATACTTCCTCATACATACTATTTATACCAGGCATACAAGTGTTTTGATTTTTGATGTCAGCTCTATCTTGTGCAGGCAAAAGTCTTCCAAGCATTCTCGTCCGGCAAGAAAACAAGCTGTGGAGGGATGGCACGACTGTTTGCGAACCGAACCCGCATGCTCCTTTATGGATGTTTCCATTTTAGAAGCCTGTTTTTATTGAAATAAAGATTAACAAATCCAAGGACGAAGCGATCTCTAAGAACAGTCCAACAATCTGCAAGTGGATATCCGCAATCCAGCATTTCAAAATAGTGTCGGCCCTCAGCGACACATCCTTCTGCCACGGCCAATGGCCTTGTACGTGCATCCGAATCGGGGCAACCCAAGCGACGCTACATAATTGGGGACATGGAAGCCCTCAATCCCTTTTCAAAGCGGCGGCTGGCTGAGCGATGGGTTTGGATTTTGCAAGGCGACGATGGCTCAATGGGGCTATTACGTATGGACGAAAAACAACAATCCGTAACGAACAAACTCAAGCCATCTCTCCAACGAATTCAAAGCTACATTCTTCCAGTTTTGGGTGTTGCTGGATGTCTTTTGAAAAACCTTTTTTTAGGTACAACTTATGCAAAGCAGACAAAATGGAAGCAACTAGATAGTGAAAATGGAGGCTCTCATAGTTTGAATATGCTGGCCGATGCCACACAAGAACCATTTCGCCAAAATTAATCGAAGCGGCCTGTACGTTGTTGTTTAATATCTTGTGCTCCTATGGATGAAGGCCAAAGACAAATTATTCAAGCATTGGCCTCCAGATGCACTGGTGGAACACGATCGACTGCAATCACGCCATCCGCGATTTTCCGTCGGACTTTGCCATCGTTCGCGAGGTATGAGTGCATAGTGATCTCCCGGGTGTTAACAAATGTACGGTAGGCGTCGACAGGATGCAATCTACTAGCTCCAAGCTCCAGAAATCAGCCGACGCCTCCTCAGTTGGTGGGTTCTCAAAGGATCCGGAAAAGCTTTCATGAGGCGAAACCTTGATCATTCGATGTGGCTTGAGCGTCAGTCACACTTAGGTACAAAACTCTAGAAATCAGCCCACACTTCCCCCTTTGGTGGTTTCTCAAAGGATCCGGAAAAGCTTACATGAGTTGATCATTCACCGTGTCTTGAGCGTCAGTTACCTAGGTACAAGCTTCGTCGACTACCTCAATTGGTCAACCACCAAACCCAATCGCCAGATGCGGAAGAGAGTGACGAAGTAGGCAAGGGAGTTGATATATGACATAGAGGCAGGGATGCAACCGTTTAATTAGAAAGAACTTTCCGTAAACCGCAAATTAAATTTACAGCATGTGCCGGTGCCGGTAGATATTGACACGTTGTGGCATGAGTATTTGGGTGAGGGTAGGGCCCGTCAATCAGGTTTGATGGGCTCTCTACTAGTGTTGTGTTATCGTTTTTATTTCAGTCTTTTTGCTGCCATCGCTGAGACGACTGACTCGACAGCCGAGTGGTGAGCCCTGGTGGCACCTTTCCCACGCCCTAAGCCATCTCCCGGACCCCTTCGCAACTAAACGCCTAGCTAGTATAGAGCAGAACTCAGATTCCTTTCTCTTGCTAGAGACGAAAATCGAGGACACACAAAGCAGCGCAGACTATCAACTTTCCCGACCGAGCTCATTGCTACTCGTCTTTGACAAAATCAAATCCTTCCATTCAAGACAGACTCAATCTTTTTAGATTTTATCTCCATGCTGAAAGAAGACTTTCTGGGAAGTAGCCAGAAATGATGACCATAGTGCCAACAAAAACAGCTCTGTGTGTCTCAAAAGAAATCTCAAAAGAATGGTTGTCCTCTTTCCCCCATGTCAAAAGCAGATTGGATGCCATGACCTAATGCATGTGTCAGCATGATGCAATGCTGGCAAAAAATGACTAGGGTGAATTGAAAATCTGGAGCATAGGTAGCCAAATGACAATGACATGAACCTCATGCGTCTCATGTCATTTACAAACAAGTGAGGTTGTGCTGCTGCAGACCACAGTCATCACACTTTGAATGAATTGATCTGAAGTTGTTGTTGAGCCTTCAGTAGAATGCTCACATTCAGGGGTCTCATCAGATTGGACAAATTGGTCAATTGCCACACCTCAATGTGCTTAAGTTGACCAGGAATCAAGTCATAGGTCTGCCTTCTGAGATTGGGCTAATGACAGACCTTCTGTGGTTAGACTTAGTTGGCAACAATCTGCTGCAAAAAAGCTTCCATCTGAGATGACCTCCATGACACCACTCTTGGAAGTGGCTGACATAACTTTGATTCCTTTTGAGGCAGGTGCACTTGCAAGAATGACATTGTTGAACCTCAGAGACCATGCATTGGTAGGTGATGTTTCAGATGAGCTTTGCCATGCTGGCAACAGCTGAGTTTCACCCACTCAACCTTGCTGAAAATGACTTGACTGAGGGGATGTTGGAGGACCTTTTGGTTAGATCTCAGTAGAAATGATTGGACAGAAAAGATCGTGCCAGATTTTGGCTGCAGGGCAACATCTTTTGATCTCTTCTGTGACTGTTTCTGTGAGTTTCTGTCACCACTGCAGTCCATTGAAGTGCGACACATTGATGATCTGAGCACAACAAAACCAACTAGAGCCCACTTGACAATCACACATTGTTTTGGTTCATTTTGAAGTTTAAAACATCAATGATGATTTGCATTTGTTACTTTTTTTCAAGAATCAGCACAGGAAAAGAGATCATGCCTCAACAACACCAATTGATTGCAAACCGCAGGCATCTGTTGTGTTTTCTGTTGCATTGGGCAATGGCATTCAGCTGTGAGTCAATTTGTCCCAAGCAAACTGTCCTCATGTGCAATTGATTGGAACACAGAAGAAGATCAAATTTGTTTTGCAGCCACACAGTCATGTCAAGCCAGGTCAGTGTTGTTCACTTTCATTGACAACCTCTGCATTTTGACAATTGATCCACAAACACTGAGTTTCTGCAATCACAAACAAAAGCTATCCATTGATAACACATTTTGATGTTCAAAAACACATTCACAATCCACTTGCATTGTGACACTTGATCCTCAAACAAACAATTGATTGGGTCACTGTTTTGTTAGCTGCAGCACATCATGGTGCAACCCATGTCAGTTTGCATCCTTCAATTGTGACAAAAAATGAGCTTCAAACACAGAAGAAATCCCTCAATTGACAACCCATTTGACAATTGATGCTAGTGTTCAAACAACTGAACAACGTTGCTGCTGCGGGATGGATTCATTTGTGAAAGCAAATTGTCATGTGCTCTGATTCAATTTGGATCATCTGTTGGGAGCCATGCATGACTAACATTTGCAAGAGAAACACTCAACATCCTTGCTCAATGATGCAACCAAAGCACTTGCAGTGGAATGCACTGGGAACAAGATCTCAATGAGTTTTCTGTTGACCTAGCGAATCGTGGAAATGCATGTCTGCAAACTGGGGAATCAAGGAGCTCACCGTGAACCCTCCAACTGCACAATCATCTGTTGCCTCACTCCAATGTGTTTCAATTGTCATGGCAAGAACCAATGCATGCTTGAAAATTCAACAAAATGCATGAAGAAACCCAACCTGAGTTGATCACATGCAGCAAAACAACTGAATCAAAATTGTGACTGGCTCAATCAAAACCCGCATCACGTGCATCTGTCAAACATTGTTGACGAAGATTTTGCTCGTGGACATCACAACCGTTTGATTTTTTTAGGTTCTTTTGACTCAACAAAACAATGTCAGCAAAGAAGAAAATTCATCAAATGAGTTTGCTTCTGCTGCCTCAATTGACAGTCAGAAGTGTGACATTTCTGGTCATTCCCGGACGATGGACAGAAAACAAATGCGGGTTTTGGTTGAGCCACTCTCAAATGCACTCAAGTTGCAATCCATCACATCATTTTTAAAAACCCAACATGCACAGACAACTTTCCACATAGCTGTCAATTGATTGAACTGCCAAATGTTAACATTTTTTCCTGTGAATTTGTTTGTTCACTTGCCAATGCCAACATCAAGATGCGCAATTGTCGTTGCCAACAGGGATCTGTTTTGATGCTGAAAAAGTTTTTCAAATCTTGTGCAGTTGGCGCAGACTGCCATGGTCATGAAACGCTCAAGTTTTTGCAAAGACAGAGGACATCATGAGTCATTCTGTCTCTTTGAGTCTGAGCTCATCATCAGTTGATTCCAGTTTTGCATGCTCATGTGCTGATTCATACAAAAAACTAACTTGAATCTGTGTCAGTCAAACCAAGACATTCAGCATTGCTTTGTCCAATGAAAGTTGCATGACATCTGCAATGTGACAATCACCAGATTCAACAATACACAGTTTTTTTCCACTGCAGTGGCCAGCATCAACGCGGCTTTGCTCCGGACCTTTGGTGATTCAACTGAGCAGACTGATCTTTCAAAGGAAGGCGCCAGGAACGTTCCCAGTCGTGCGTTAACGGCAAATCATGTGACATTTTCATGTGATGATTTTGTCACATGACTTTTATCACACGATTTTATCACACGATTTTTGAAAACAGTGTGATGTTTTTATCACATGATTTTATCACATGATTTTGTGACAGGATTTGACCAGAGCAGAGCTTGCAAGGCATGATCGTCAAAAACAGTCAAGAGGAATCCGAATCGGAAGATCAAATCGACCAATCAAATCATGTGATAAATCCGTTGAATCATGTGATAATTTTATCACATGACTTTTATCACACGATTTTGTCACACGATTTTGGAAAATCGTGTGATGTTTTTGTGACATGATTTTTTCGCACACAATGCACGACTGGGAACGTTCCAGGTCGATAGGGTTAAAGCTTTAATTCAAAAACCACGTACGCAAACATCGAGAAAGATGAGAGACCGTACACTTTATTTGTTTGAGTATCTTCAGGCGACGACTGAATGACGACAATGGTCAACCATGACGACTCGAGAGCATTGTACTGTAGCATGAGCAGTCGTCAGTCTGATAGCGACTGCACTTAGTAACAACAACACTGGACTATGATAGTCAGCTAGCTAGTAGTACACAATATCTAAAGCTGTACGATATATTTCTTCCAATGTCTTTTTCTAGCACCAAAATGGTCGCTCGAATATCGCTTATAATGAGAGCCTTGGCATGGCTAATAGTGTGGATTTCGATGGTCGCAGTGGGACCCGCCCATGGGTTTTTGCTACCAGCTCCTGGCTCTGCTCTCCAGCATGTGTCGACGAATGCCCCCTTCCAAGTTGGTAGAGCAGCTACTATAACTACTACGACTTTACGAGCAGCACCCATAGCATCCTTGCCCACGGCCGAGATTGTCAATTTTGAGTTTCAAGGCCACCAGACATACTCCGAAATTTATCGCAGCATTCAAAAGTCCAACAACAAAAACAACAATTTGCACGTCCTTTTAATTCATGGATTTGGGTGTTCGACTGTGTATTGGCGGGAAACTATTTCGGCCTTGACGCGAGAAGGTTACACGGTACATGCTTTGGACTTGTTGGGCCAAGGCAAAAGTGCCAAACCCGTCACCCCAAATTTATACTCGATCAATCTGTGGGCTCAACAAGTGGAAGCGTATGCACAAGCCAATGTCCCCATAAAAGGAGGAAATAATGGTGGCATTGTATTAATGGGCAACAGTCTTGGAAGTGTCGTGGCTTTGTCCGCTGCTACAAGTGATTATTTGTTTGAAGAGAAAACCGACAGTACTCCTAATTATGACAAGTCTTTTATACGACAACACTGCAAGGGCATTGGCATGTACAATTGTGGGATTGGCATGAACAGTCGCAATTTAATGTACGATTTTGAGGGCTTTCAACGTGTCTTTTTTACGGCCGTCTTTGATCTCTTGGACGCCCTCGTATTTGGAAACATACCATTATTGACGTACGTCTTAGACAAGGTTGTGACCAAGGAATTGTTGCGGAATGCCTTGACGGGATTGTATCAATATGCGGATGCGCCTGAATCTCGTGTCAATGAAGCCTTGGTGGATTCCTTTTATACACCTGCCAAGGACCCCAATTCACCACGCGTCTTATCCCAAATTTATACCAATGATCCCGGATCAGCACCCATGGAAATTTATCAACGTCATTTGGATTTATTTGCCCAAAAAATACCCATTCATTTGGTCTGGGGAGAACAAGATGGTGTCACACCCCTGACGGGATCGGTAGGACAATTCTTTCTTTCCAAGTCCCAAAGTGATGACAACAATGGAGTCTCCATGAATGTCATTACCGGTGGCCATATACCCTTTGATGAAGTTCCCCAATGCAATGACTTCATGGTTCAGTGGCTCAATACCGTCGTCACGGCCAAGAGCAATGCTGCTTCACAACCGTCGTTTTCCTTCAAGCTGCCATTCTTTCAATAAAAAAGTCACCCGTCTACTACTGGCAGTCATAATAATATCAATGAAAGAATCTGCAGCTTAATACAAAAAAAGCACTACTGAAAAGTTATGCTGCATTTAACGCATATATTCAATATGTATTTCCCTTGTTGGTTGTTTTGACGAATAATATATGGCTAGGGCCATTTCTCCGTTTCCCTGTTTTTCACAGCCCCAACTACGAGAGCCTTGTCGTGATTTTTTGTTGTAGAATCCCATGGCAGCCCAGAACAGGATCGATGCGTTTGTTGTAGAAGTGTACGGGGTTGCATTTTTTAGGCGGCTGGGGCAGCTGCAAATTCTTGTTCCTCGTACACCAATAGATTCTTGTAGAAGAACAAAAAATCTTCCCGACTGCCTGTTGTTGCATCGTTCGTTGTATCCAAAAAGGGTGATGGGGATCGGACCGCTTGCAAGATTTCTTGGAGTCCCGTAAGCATTTCTTGCGTTTCCAAATAATTGTACCAATGCGCATGAATATGACCCATATTGTTCATGACTGCCAGTAACAGTAACATGTAGTCTTCTCCGTCCCTAGAATTAGAATCATCATCATCTTCAGTGTCGTCATCAGTGTCACCCGTCCAGAATTCTTGAATAATAGAAAATACCATGTCGTAATATTCCAGTGCGGTACGAAAGTCATCATGGGACACAACCGGTTGGTTGATACGATGAACAGCGTTATTATGATGCACGACAGCCAAGTTGTACAATACCACAGCGGATTGTTTAGGTGACAAGGGTTCTTCTGTCATGCCAGTCTCGGATACAGAATCATGGTCCGTTGCAATCAGTAGAAAAACTCGTTGAAAAAAGGTGAAGATATTGTCCGAAACAAGCATTGAGCGTTCCTGTGTACGATCCCCGTCAGCAGCTTCTTGCTCGCGAAAATCAGGAAGCGAGACACTTTGCAGACGAGTCGGTGTCGTAGGGACTACTGGTACCAATATTGTCTGCTGAGTGTTTGATGGCAACTTTCCTTCTTCAACGTTCTCTTGTTGGATCTCGCCTAACAATGGTAGGCTATGGGAAAGACTTGGCGGTGCTGCTGAATCTTCGGATGGTGGTGAATGAAGCGAGGCTTCATCTTCCAATGCCAAAACAGATTCAGTTCCCGTAGTAGAAGCGAATTCTGAAGCCAACTCATTTTGTGCCAGCAAAAAGTCTGAATCGTCTGACACACAAGAGGAGATATATGGTTGTTGCAGGCCTGTACGGTTGATTGGTTTTTCCTGTCTTCCTTCCGTTTCCTCCTGTTGCGACTCGTCAGATGATGCAAAACTTTGCGTAAGATTGAGCGCTGTTTTATCTTCATCGTGGCAAAGTTTTAGTTGGGCTGTATCTTCAGATGCCAAGAAGGACCCATCGGCAGTACTAGTAACTCCCGACGATACATCTGGTGGCTGTATATCTCCATCCGACAAGCAGGAATCAATGCATGGTTGCGTTGTGGAAGTTCCCAAATAGGAATCCTCTTCGGATCGAGTTTCTCGTAGACGCATATGCGTCATCAGGCTGGCGCGGCTCACAGCAGCTTGGTATCGGCTACAGCTTTCTTCGCTCTTGGAAGCGTTCAGAGTATCCGTTTTGCTGTAACAGGCTTTTCGATCCCCCACTTTGTTGTTTCCCCAAGAATATTTGCTGCATATTTTCCCTTCCCCAAAATCTTCCCAAGCTGCATTATTGGAGGCCGATTGGGCCAATTCCAAGTCGGTATCATCGGTACTGCTGGTCTCTTCCAGATTGCTCCCTATTGAGCCCACAATAGCAATGTCCATTTGGTCCAATGCATCTAGTAGCAATGAAACACCTTCTTCGGTTTTCCCCATTTCCAGCACGGAAATGGCTCGCGCATTCAGTCCTAAAATTTGGCTCGTCATATTTCTGATAGTTGCAGGCACTAAATTGTTCTACTTGTAGATCATTCCTAGGTGTACGATTGATGCTGATTTATTTTGATTGGGAGTTAGCTTGATTCGTCTGATATATGTTGGCCATTTGTCGATGTATGTTGGCCTGTCTATCAATGTTCCTGGTTCCGATCCCTTCGGTCCCATCACCAAAAGCTACTGGTATCTTTCTCGTTCCACTATTATACCTTTGGTGTACTCACTCACATTCAAATTCTCGTTCCAATCATCGCTGGCTCTCATAGTAATTAGCTAGTTGGCGTTTGTGCAATTAGCCAACAGTTAGTACTACTTAGGAAACATCGGTTAGTTTTCCTCGCACAATATGGCTTACTCCGTTGCCTTGTTTGGTATCTTCGGCAGAGTTCGAAAAATATAGCCTGCTTGGTTTATTTTAGGGGGTGCATTTGAACATCCGTTCGGCAATAAATAGCAGCAAATCGGATAATGGTGGCAATCTAAAATTAAACCCGGTTCACCTTTCAAGTCACCAAAATTGGTGTTCATTTGCTGGTGTGCACACCTCTTCCATACGCCTGAATGACCAATTACGGATCGAAAGATGACAGCTTTGTGTGCAAGAGATCCATCCACCCATGCGCTGTTATTGAATGCGAGAGCACAAAACAAGCGACCGACAACATTTATTATCAATCTCCCTGATACACACTCTTCGATAGTAGCTAGCTACTAGTTAGCTTTTATGAGGTGTTGAGAAGCTTCAAAACAAACACACAGAGAGAAAACGAATTGGCAGATTGGAAAGGCCGACAACTACTCACCATTCCCGAACCCGAACAAAGGAAACAGTTCTGAAATATACAGCCGCGACACTACTATTCGAGACCTCATCCCAGAACACATTACTGGACCGGATTTTTTGAAGAAGGAGACCGAAATCCGATTACAAAATGATGTCTCGATTCATGTCCAAATTGAAGTCGGAGGCCCCTGCCAAGCCCCCTGCTACAAAGGCCCCATCGGACATCCACCCTTCCAAGCCTCCCTCCAGGCAGCCCCCTTCCAAGTCCCGAATGCCAGACGACAGCATCAACGAGATTGACGATAGCAGCGTTGGTGATTTGTACGATTGCAGTGATGACGATGACGATATTTCCGATTTACGATCTTTGGAGGAGGCCGCCAGTAACGAAAGTGGTGGAAAGCAGCCAGAAGCGAACAAAGAAAGCGGTGTATTGGTGGCGGCAACTTCCTTTTCTTCTTCGGACACTGGATTGCGCCAGTTGACCTCCTGCGGAATGAACATGACGCGAGAACAACTTGTCGCCAAGGTCTATTCGATATTGTCACCACTTTTGAAAGCATGCTTATACGACAAGGACACCAAAAAATATCCGCCCCACATGGAGTTGTTGGACCGACAGCTGCACTCCTTCATCCAAGAAATTTCCACGACCTACACTTGGCATACTCGGTATCACGCCTTTTGCCACACCGCTCATATCGTGGCATGGGTCCACTATTTTCATAGACAACTACAACTTCAGCAACAGCAAGCTTCTACCGGAAGTGTTGGGTCATCTTGCTGGGACCGGCTGGTTTTGTGTATGGCGGCACTGGTACGAGATTGCAAATATTCCGGTGTGTCGGATCGTCAACTCCTGGTGGAGCATCATTATCTGTGGGACCTATACAAGGATGGAAATGTGCAAACCAAATTGTCCATCAACTATGCCTTGGATATACTGGCGGGTCCCAACTTTAAAGATTTGTTGGAAGAAATCACGTGGGGATGCCCACGATTTTTGTATTTGATGCGCACCACTCTGGTTCTTGGCACTGGCAAGCGTAGTGCCTTGAAGCAGTATTGTGTGACTGCCAGAACGACCCACAGAAACAATCCGCGAGGTCGAGTCCAACGAAATGAGGCGCTCATGGGCATGGTATTGCAACTGGCGAATTGGGGACACTTTGCCCTTGCCAACCTGGAGGAGTTTGTGGAGTGGAACAACCTAGCTCTGGAGGAGAAGCGATTGGCTTTCTTGGCCAAACGAGGCCCTAATCCCTTGCCCCACTGGAATACCAACTGCATACAATTTATGGAACTGAAAATCCTTCCTTTGGCGGAGGCCATGGAAAGAATCCTCCCCAAACCAGTGGGTCTCCGAGATTCTGTCCTCGCGAATTTGCAATTTCTACAGCAACACCAGCAGCAACAACAGCAACTCCAAAGAAAAGAGAGCTCCAGTCCAACATGTTTTGAGGACATCGTAGATGTGTATGATTGATTTGTAGTGTAATTTACATTAGGGCCCCTCCTCCTATATAATTTTCAAATGACTGGGGCTTCTAGCTAGCTACTAGTTTCGATTCGACGGATTATGGTTTCATAGTACAATAGCTACCAGTATAGCTACTAGCTAGTAGTACAATAATTGTACCCATTCACACCATACTGGTACTAGCTAGTAGCTCCTACCCATAGCATGTAAAAATCCAAAACAATGCAGGGTGCGCACACTGACTCGATGAAAGACGCCCTGTTGCGATTTGCTCCCGCCGCAACAACAATGAACAAATTAACAATGACACATTAATGACAATTAACATCTAGCATATGAGTTTACTTTTGATTGTCTAGCTGTCGAGGTTGGAAAAGGAAGACTCCGAG
>ENA-ORBV01009126-ORBV01009126.1-microbial-mat-metagenome-genome-assembly--contig:-NODE-9126-length-16419-cov-59.425835_pt1 | contig 16419 bp, 12 predicted proteins | sample MGYA00237777_ERZ505514 | MGnify/ENA primary metagenome ERZ505514 (study PRJEB26160, sample SAMN06269048) | microbial mat metagenome | isolation source: Oligotrophic lake microbial mat | place... | reverse complement strand
AGTCTCGTGGGCTCGGAGATGTGTATAAGAGACAGGGAATGAGGTCCGGGGGGCGGGGGTGACGGGGTTTGCACGACCGTCAACGTGATTCGGCTGGCGCCGGAGCGCATGGAGCCGAAGCGACGCTCGTAGGCGAGATTGAGCGGGGTGACCTCGACGGAGAAGCCGGTTCGGCGGGTCTGTGTGCAGCGGACCTCGGAGGAAATCGTCACTTCGCTGAGGACGAGCCGGCTGGGGGCGAGGGCGGTGAGCAGTGCGTGCGCGGCGGGCGACGGTGGCGAGGCCGCATCGGCGGGGCCGCTCGGGTTGGCGCCTGCCAGCGAGCGGGCGACGACGTCGAGGCGACGAAGGTCGTCCTCGTAGGCACGATCGAAGATCCGCTGGGTGGCACACGCGGCGAGGGCGAGCGCAGTGATGAAATCACCCGGGGCAATCGTCGATGAAGTGGTGCGCGTCGCGCGATTCATCAGTCGTCCTTCGAGAGCAACAGGCCCGCCGCAGTCGCTCGGCGCACGCCTCGCCGAGTCGATCGTCGATTGAGGATTCTGCCCGATGCCCGCGGCAGTCCACTCCCGACCCCTTCGGCAGGGACGGATGCTACCTTCTCGCCACTCGACCCCCCATCCGAAATGATCCGAAGCCACAAGAAGCATCCATCGAGCCCCGACGAACCGAGCGGACTCATCGCCCGCTCGATCGAGCGGGTGATCGCTCGTGTTCCGCAGACCGATGTCGCTCGGAGCACCGATCCGCTGAGCCAGGCGCGGGCCATCGCTTCGTCGGCTGCGCTGAAGTCGGCGATCGTCTCGGGAAGCCTGGCGCTGCCCCCGGGACCGCTGGGACTGGTGACGATCGTCCCGGATCTCATGGCCATCTGGCGGATCCAGTCGCAGATGGTCGCCGACATCGCCGGGGCCTTCGGGGTCGAGGCGACGTTGACGCGGCAGACCATGATCTACTGCCTCTTCCGTCATGCGGCGGCGCAGGCCGTGCGCGACCTGGTGGCCCGCGTGGGTAGTCGAGTGGTGGTGAAGGCGGCGACCTCGTCGATGATGCGTCGGACGCTCGAGCGCATCGGCATCAAGCTCTCGCAGCGCCTGGTGGCCTCCGCGGCGGCGCGGTGGGTGCCGATTGTGGGGGCCCTCGGGGTCGGGGCTTACGCGTACTACGACACCGGGCAGGTGGCCAAGACCGCCATCGATCTCTTCCGAGCCTCGGCTGCGCATCCACCGCGCCTCGAGTCAGCGTGACGGCGCTGGCGATGGTCGCAACGTGAGCATCACCACCGCGCCCAGAATCAAAGCGCTGGCAATTGCTGCGTGAATCGTGAAGACTTCGCCCGCGAACCAGACCCCGAGAACCACCGCCACGACCGGGTTCACATAGGCGTAGGTGCCGACGGCCGCGGCGGAGACATGTCGCAGCAGCCAGATGAACGCGGTGTACCCGATGATCGATCCGAAGACGATCAGGTAGGCGTAGCCCATCCACGAGGCCAGCGTGATGGCTCCGAAATCGATCGTCGACCACGACTCGGTCGCCAGACCGAAGAGACCGAGCACGGCGCCGCCGGCCAGCATCTGGAGGGCGGTGCCGACGAGCGGATTGGCCTTCGGTCCCGCTTCTTCAGGCGAGTTGGTGCCTGCGGGGCGATTCAAGCGCTTGCTGATCAAGGAGCCGCTCGCCCAAGCCAGCGTGGCCAAGAGCATGGTGCCGAGGGTGATTGCGTCGATGGCCGGGTTTGCACCACTCGAGGGAGACGGCCCGTTCCACTTCAGAATGATGATCCCGGCGAAGCCGAGTGCCAGCCCCGCGATCATCCGCCCCGTGATCCGCTTCTTCGAATCGAAGAGGCGCTCGAGGACCACCAGCCAGAAGGGCGTCGTGGCAATCAGCACCGCCACGAGCCCGGTGGGCGCGCCGCGATTGATCGCGGCGACCACGAGGCCATTGCCGACGCCGAGCATGAGCGTGCCGACGAGGACCGCGAGGGCCAGACGCCGCCCCGAGAGCGACACGGCGTCGATGTGGCCGCGAAGCGCGAGCCACGCCAGCATGAGGAGCCCGGCCAGCGCGAACCGGGTGCCCGCCATGAAGAAGGGAGGCATCGAATCGATGGCCACCTTGATGCCGAGGTAGGTGGATCCCCAGATCAGGTAGATCGCAGTGAATGCGGCGATCACTCGAAGGCGATGGGATTGGGTGAAGCGAGCGAGGGGCACGGAGAACTCGAGGCTACTTGACCGAGGGATGCGTCGGGCGGCGCGGGACACGTCAGACGTGACGCACCATCGGAAACGAGACCTGCTCGGAGCAAGTCAGAACGGTCCGCCAACTGCGCTTCGCCAATGTCGCTCGCTCATTGTGAGATCACGCCGCCTCGACGACGAATGGCGCGCTCTCGATCATGCCGTTCCTGACGTGGACGAATGTGTTCTCGGGAACCACCTTCCACAACTCCCGCGTTGCGCCCATCGGTTCCGAGGCAATGGCCCGGGCATCGGCCGAGAGCTTGACGCGAAGGTGAGGAGCGATCCGACAGACCTCCTCGGCATCGCGCGAGTGGTAGAGCGTGGGGGCCTTGCCGTCGCTGGCGTAGCGAATGGCGTAGAGCGAATCGCCGTCGGAGAAACCGAGGGTCATCCAGAGCGTCTCGGCCACGCCGTGGGCCCGTGCCACCGACTCGACGAAGCCCGCCATGCGGGTCATGGCGGTGTAGGGATTTCGCTCCAATCCAAAGGTCAACGCGAGAAAGAACATGACTTCGGAGTCGGTCGTCCCGAGAATGAATGGGAAGAGGTCATCCGAGATCGCTTCCATGAGGCGTTTCCGGAACTTCTCGATGCCGAAGATCTCGCCATTGTGGACGAACAGCCAGTTGCCATGACGGAAGGGATGACAGTTGGTCTCCTGAACGGTCGCATGCGAAGTCGCTCGCACGTGCGCAAGAAACAGGCGAGACTCGACCTGGGCCGGGATGTCTTGGAGATTGAAGTCATTCCAGGCCGGTCGAATACTGCGGAAGAGCCCTGGGCAGTCGCGGGCTCCGTACCAGCCGAGTCCGAAGCCGTCCCCGTTCGTGGGCGTCTCGGCCGACTTGGAGCTCATGCTCTGGTCGATTAGAGAGTGTTTCGGCTTGAAGAGGAGTTCTTCGGGCGCAATTGGCGCTCCGAGAAAGGCGAGCCAGCGACACATGGTTCGTTCCTTTCAGTGGCGGGGGACCAGCAACCCGCCGGAACCGGGATGGGTTCACGGGATGGGTTCAGGAGATGGGCTGAGGCGAAGGGCTGAGGCGAAGGGCTGAGGCGAAGGGCTGAGGCGAAGGGCTGAGGCGAAGGGCTGAGGCGAAGGGCTGAGGATAGAAGAGCAGGACCAGAGATCGGGCGGCAAGTTGGGGAATCGTGGGCCGACGTCGGCCCGGGATGAACGGAGGTGTTTCGAAGTGACGACATGCCGTCATTGGCATCGGCGAATCAAGCGAAAATGAGGTCGCGGCACTGCGAATTGCAGTCCAGCAACCCAATGATGCGGCCGGTCGGTCCTTCACCAGTGTGCCGGGAGGTTCCGCGGAGTCGGCTTCGCCCTGTCGGGCGTCGTTGAGGTTGGAAATCGAGCCGGTGGTCGGATCGACGGCGGGCGGAGGAGTTGTGCTTCTCCCACCCCAGCCCGTCAGGTGCAGAGAGGCATCCCATGCGAGTCATCATCCTTCTCGTGTCGATGATCGTCACTTGCCAGTTCGCAGCGGGGGCCACCGCTGGTGCATCGACAGGCGCGTACGGCATGGCCTGTGGCTGCCCCGCGGATCTGGATCTGAGCGGCGCGGTCGATACGTCGGACATCGGCGTGCTGCTGGCGAACTACGGCCTTGCCGGTCTGGGGGATCTCAACGGAGACGGGTTTGTCGACGGCGCCGATCTCGGCATGCTTCTCGCCGACTATGGGCCCTGTCCCTTCGATTGCGCCGACTACGGCGACATCGTCGAGAGCTACGCGTTCGACGGGACCGGGCTTCCGCCAGGCGATGCAGCCGTCTCCATCTTCGTCGACGACGCGGGTGTTCCGCTTGGCAGCTTCACCATTCTGCTCGACGGGCTCGACGTGGTCGTCGGCGACGTTGGCGCTTCAGGCCTGCTGGTGATCGTGGAAAAGGTCTGGATGTGGTTCCCCGCCGATCCGCTCGATCAGTCGGTGACCGTTGGCGGCCAGCCCACCACGATTGGGGCGATGCTGGGGCTTCTGGCCGGCGATCTTCTCGCCGGTGTCCCGCTCCAGGAATGGCACCTCGAGAGCGTGGCCATGGCCTCGCTCGGCGTGCTCAGCGACTCCCAGGCCTTTGCATGCAATTGCGGGGCGGCACTCGCGGAGACGGAACCGCTGGCAATCGCCAGGTGGCGGAAGCTGGTGACTTCGGCAATCTCCGCCCGCGTGATCGGCAGTACCGCGGGACTCGGGTGCGCGGGAATGAAGCCGTGCGAATCGGGCTGCTACGCCGGGCGGATCGCCATCCCCTGCACGGCGATGCAGAGCGCCTGCCTCGATCAGCAGTTTCTCGGTTCGGCCACCGTCCTGGGGGCCATCGACGAACTCTGGCAGGACGACTGATTCGGTCGCTCTCGGGTTGCGACTTGCCAGTCTCTCAATAGGGGGGCTCGAGATGGGGGCGCCAGATCGGGCTTGGGCAACGCACGCGGAAGGATTCGAACCTTCAACCCTCGGTTCCGAAGACCGATGCTCTATCCGTTGAGCTACGCGTGCGAGAGCGGGGCCATGGTAGGAAAGAACTCGGGCCTCGTCACTCGACTGTCGGGGGATCGCGGCGGCTTGCCGCGTGTCGGGTCGCCGAAGCCCGCAGCTCGTCGCCCGCTTGTCGCCCGCTCGTCGCGCTGCGGGTGGCGAGGCTGATACGCTCCCACGTCGGCCGTCGGATCGCCTCCAGCTTCCGTCCGGGTCCGTCCGAGGTGCCGTCGCGTCAATTCACCGGAGTTCAGGATGAGCAGCAATCAGATCCCCCAGGTCACTTCGCTCCCGTTGATCATGGAAGGCAAGCGCGGGCTCATCGTCGGCGTCGCCAACGATCGCAGTTACGCCTGGCACATCGCCGAGCGGCTCATGAAGCAGGGGGCGGAGTGCCTCTTCACCCACCTCCCCGGCGAGAAGATGCAACGGCGGGTGCAGCAGGCCGTGACCGAGCTCGCCTCGACCGTCGGCGGCGGCGTGGCGACGGCCACCAGGCCGTGGCTCATGGCCATGGACGCAGGCAGCGACAGCGATCTCGACGCGGTCTTCGCGAAGATCAAGTCCGACTTCGGATCGATCGACTTTCTGGTGCACTCGATTGCATACGCCGACAAGGACTGGCTCCAGGACGGTCGATTCGCGGCAACGCCGCGGCAGGTCTTCACCCAGGCGATGGACATCTCCGCCTTCACCTACATGGCGATGGCCAACCGCGCCGCCGAGGTCATGCCCAACGGCGGCTCGATGATCGCCATGAGCTACTACGGCGCCGAGAAGGCGGTGCCGGGATACAACGTGATGGGCGTCGCCAAGGCCGCGCTGGAAGCGGTCGGTCGCTATCTGGCGATGGAACTGGGGCCGAAGAACATTCGCGTCAACGTGATCAGCGGCGGCCCGCTGCGGACGATGAGCGCCATGGCCGTCGGCGGGTTCGGCGAGATTCTCGGATGGGTCGAGAAGAAGGCGCCGCTGCGCCGCAACATCACCGGCGGCGAAGTGGGCGACACCGCGCTGTGGCTGTTGAGCGATCTCGGAAGTGGAGTGACCGGGCAGACCATCTACGTCGATGCCGGTTATTCCTCGATTGGACTCTGAAGTCGCCCATCGAAGAGCCAGCGTCCGGTGAAGGCCAGATCCTCGTCGAAGAGCAGGCCTCTGCGGATGGCCGACGCCAGTTCGCGCAGCCCCTCGCCGGTGCGGGCACAGACCGAGCAGTCGGCATCGGGGCGTCGCCCGAGGTCGCTTCTCAGTCCGATTCGCAGATCGGGCCGGCGCTCGAGGGACGGCCACGCTGATCCGGCATCGCTCGCGGCAATCACCCAGTCGGCCCGGTCGATGGCCCGCCGCGCGGTCTCCTGCGCGGCGGCGCCGAGCAGGGCCTCAGGGCCCGCGGCATCCGCCACATTCGAAGGCGAGTCGGGGCGGTGCTGTCCCGGCGTGTCGTGCCAGAGGACGAGGAGTCCGTCGAGCTCCACTTCCCCGGTCACGTAGTCGCGGGTCGTTCCAGGACAGTCGGCGGTGATTGCGACTTCGCGCGAGAAGAGGGCGTTGGTGAGCGAGCTCTTTCCGATGTTGGCCTCGCCCACGAGGACGACCCCAGGAGGCACGATCAATCGGCCGAGTCGGCGCGATCGCTCGAGCTCCTCGGAGGTGATCGGCAGCGGCGATCCATCGGCGGTTCGCATCGATCGCCAGCGCCGCGGCTGATCGAGCAGGAGGTCGATGCCCCGTGCACTCGCACATCGGGCGATCGTCGCGAGGGCCAGAGCCTCGAATCGATCCTCGGCCTCGGGATAGATCTCCAGTGGGTCGCACGCATCGGGGCTGACGACGGTCGCACCGAGTTCGACCAGTCGCCCGCAGAGGACCTCGACGATTCGGGGACCGCCGTGGGGCGTGAGCTGGGCGCGAGTGCGATCGATCCGCGTGGCCAGAAACTCGTCGAGGTCGGGAATGCGGATCAGCCGTGAGGAACCGTCGGGCCACGACGGCACGCCGGAGAGGGCTGCGAGAATCCCCTCCACCTCACCCACGAGCTGAATGATGGCGATGGCGCCGGGCCGGTAGGGAGTGAGAAGTGTGGCGATGGTCACGGCGCGGCCTGTGCAGCAATCACCCGCCCTCGAGCCGACCCGCGGCGCGAGCGGCTGCGGCGATTCCCAGAAGCGTCAGATCGGGCACGATGCGGTTCACCAGTTCGTCCTCCGCGAAGACGAGTTCGGCGTCGCCGCCGGTGGCGATCACCGGCGGGAAGGCCCCATACTTCTCGGCGTAGCGCTCGACGAGTCGCCAGACCAGACCGCGGATGCCGAAGGTCACGCCCTGAAGCATGGCCTGCCGGGTGTTCTTGCCGAAGGTCTCGTGATCGGGGCGCTCGAAGCGCAGCAGTGGCAGGGCGGCGGTCCCCTCGTGCAGACTTCGAAGCTGCATGGCGGCACCGGGGGCGATGGCCCCGCCCTGGAAGATTCCGGTGCCATCGACGAAGTCGACGGTCACTGCGGTGCCGGCGTCGACGACGACGCAGGCGCCCTGCATGCGCTCCCATGCGGCGGCGGCATTCAGCAGTCGATCGACGCCGGTGATCGTCTCCGGATCGAGATGGGTTCCGATGGGGACGGCGAGATCCTCGCCGATCTGGAAGAGCTCGCAACTCTTCTGGGCGGAGAGCGCCGCGGCGAGTTCATCGGCGACGGCCTCGTTGACGGAGGCCATGACTATCGAGGGCTCGCTGTCGTCATCGAGTTCGGTGACGGCGGCGCGGATTGCGGCAACCAGTCCGCTGCGGTCGCTGTTCTGGATGCGCTCGCTTCGGATCAGGGATCCCCGCTGAAAGAGTCCGAGGGCAGTCCGAGTGTTGCCGACGTTGACGGCGACGATGCTCAGGGTTGAATTCGGGTTCAGGTCTGACTCTGGATTTGGGTTTGGGTTCAAGTCGGGGCTCGAAGTCGGGGCTCGGGTTTGGACTGGTCGGTTCGTGCTCGAGCCGATCCGTGAGGTCGAATGAGAAGGAGTGTCGTGCGGGTTGCGGGGAGCTTCCGTGGTGTCCTGACGACGGCGCCGAAGAACTGCGATTGCCCTCAGCGCCTCGCCACTGACTGCGGGACCACGGGAGGAAACGCGGCCACGGGCGCAGTTGCCGAATGCCGCGAGTCAATCGGTGGAGGATCCAATGCCACTCCCGAACGGACCGCGATGGCCCGGCGGGCGCAGCCGAAGAGGGCCTGGGCAATTGGTCCGGCGGTTCCTGTTCCAACCAGAGCTCCATCGAGCGAGGTCACCGGGGCGACGATGCGGCGGCTGCTGGTGACCATGATCTCGCCGGCGCCGCGCAGCTCGGCAACCCGCAGCGGGCGGACCTCGACGCGAAGACCGAGGTCTCGCGCGGCATCGAAGACCGCGAGTCGGGTGACGCCATGAAGAATCACGGGATCGCTGTCGATGGGTGGCGTGACCAGCGTGGAGCCGATCAGGGCGAAGACATTGGTCGCAGTTCCTTCGCTCACCAGGCCATCGCAGTGCAGGATCGCTTCGTCGCCGTCGGCGTCGGCGGCGCCGAGCAGCGCGAGAATGTTGCCCATCAGGCTGATCGACTTGATGTCGCATCGCTTCCAGCGCAGGTCTTCGAGGAGCACCGCGTGCACCGGCTCCGGCTGTGTGAACTCCTCGAGCGAGGGCGAGGCGGAGGCCATGGCCACGACGGTGGGCGCAATCCCCGCAGGTGGCAGGTGGGCTCGCGTGGCCGCGGCTCCGCGCGTGACCTGCAGATACAGCGTGGCATCGCGAAGGCCGCCGGCGCCGAGCAGCGATGTCGCGATTGCCGGAAGCGCCGCCGCCTCGACGCCCTGGATCCGAGCGTGGGCAAGACTCCGGGCGAGTCGGGCGACGTGATCGTCCATCTGGACCCCGACGCCGTTGAAGAATCGGACCAGTTCGTACACACCGTCGCCGAACAGGAATCCGCGATCGAACACACTCACTCGAGCCTCGTGCGCGGGAACGATCTGTCCGTTGATCCAGACCAGCATGGTTGCAGTGTACGGTTGCGCAATCGCCCCGATTTGCCCCCATTCGGGCGGATTCGGGCGGACTCAGTCGGATTTGGGCGGACCCGGCCAGCTTCGGCCGGGCGGCACTGCCTTCGCGGAGGCGTAGTGGAGATCCGAGGAGCGCGCCGGGCTCAGCGGGGTCGCGCGGCGATGAAGGCCGCAGCCCTCAAGCAATCCACGGGTTGATCCCATCGACCATCACGCTTGATGGAGGAGCCGACGATGACCGCATCGGCGAACTCGAGCAGTCGCGGCAGGCTCTCGGGCGTTGCCCCCGAGCCGACGATGACCGGAGTCGATGGAGGCCCGGCAAGGGCACTGCGCACCGCCCGCAGATCCTCGAGGCTGGTCGGCTGTCCGGTGGCGGGGCCGGTGACGACGACGCCGTCGGCCCCAAAGAGGGCAGCGGCCTGGGCTGTTTCAGCAAGCGAGACGTCCGCCGTCAACGCGTGGGCGCTGTGCTTCTTCTTGATGTCGGCGAAGATCGACACGTCCTCGCCGCCCAGAGCCCGCCGCGCCCGCAGCAGCGGTCCGGCATCGGCCGTGGCCAGCAGCCCTTCGTCGGCGACCGAGGCGAAGACGAAGCCCTCGGCGCGGATGAAGCGGGCCTCGACGGCCTGAGCGACCGCGAGCGCCGCGGTGTTGGCGCCGGCCAGGATCTGGATACCCAGCGGGAGCGACGTGACCTCGCGTACGGCAAGCGCAACTCTGGTCATCGAGGCCACGATCTCGGGGCCGACCTCACGGGCGAGATAGGGGAGATCGTGCATGTTCTCGAGGAGGATGGCATCGAAACCGGCCTCCATCAGGATGACGGCTTCCGCCCGGGCCGCGTCGGCGATGGCCCCGATTGCCGCCCGAGACCGCGGAGTTCCCGGCAGTGCAGCGACATGGATCATCCCGATCAGGGCGTGGGGTGGAAGGAACGAAGGGTGGGGCATGCGGTGAGTCTGGCGGTGGGTCTGGCGGTGGGTCTGGCGGTGAGTCTGGCAGTGGGTCTGGCGGTGAGTCTGGCGGTGGGTCTGGCGGTGGGTCTGGCGGTGGGTCTGGCGGTGAGTCTGGCGGTGGGTCTGGGCGGCAGGGGGGAAGAGCGAGGTGGCGTGGAGAGTCCGCTCGAGCGCGAAGGGCCGACACGGCTCAGTGGTTCATGCAAGCGGCCCCGGCGCAACGGTGGGCATTGCGCCGGGGCCAGGAGGGAAGAGGCGCGGTGCCCGCGGGAGCGGGCAGCGAAACCTCGCAAGCGCGCGCAGCGGTGGGTCTCCCCTGCGCGTCCATCGATTCGCCCTTTGGCCGCGCGTCCTGCGCGGCCCAAGAACGAACCGGGTTGGGACTGTTCACACGACTGCCTCCAAGGCAAAGGGAGCGGAGTGTGGAGCGGCCACCCCGGGGAGGGGCCGGGGGAGTCGGGTATCGCGAAGCTCCGTGCGTTCCCGATCAGTGCAAAGAGGGTCCATCCACTCGCCGACCGTCTTTTCTCCAATCATCTCCACTCCCTTGCCCGTCGGAGGCTGTCATCGCATGTCTTCTCGAGCTGCTCGTACAACTCTCCATGTTCGTGAGCCGGGCGACCGTCGGAGGAGGTGGCCGCCCGGCCCGAAAGTCTGATTCAGAACGTCGTTCTCAAGTCATCCAGACCGAGGCGAAGTGGCGCGACCCGATTGCTCGCCAGGTGATTGCACACCACGCGCCGGGCCGGAGTCAGCCGCATCCGTTCTGCGCACCGCAGTTCGTGCACTTGTAGCAGGCGCCGCTGCGCACCGTGATATGTCCGCAGCTTGCGCACGCCGGGGCGTCGCCCATCATCCGCGAGTTGGCGGCGCTCATGCTCATCTGCGATGTCTGATGGCCCATGTGCGACTCGACGATCAGCGTCTCACGATGCTCGGTGAAGACCGAGGCGGTGATCGTGCGATCGCTCCGTCCGATCTCGTCGGCCCCGCTCTCGCTGATCCGAGGTCGACTCGGGCTCCCGTCGAGACTCCCCGGGCCGGGATGGAGGATCGGATGGGGGGCATGATCGGACTGCCCTGGCTGATTGCCCGGCTGATTCATCTGTCGCGAATGGTGCGACGAATTCCCGCCCGTGTTCCGCACGTCGGTTCCGTCGTGCTCGGCGAAGCGGTCGTCCGCCTCCGCCTCCTCGGCAAGCCGAATCCTCAGCCGTGCGGCATTGCGAGCGTCCGTGTCGTCGCGAGAGATCGCCGGATGATCCGCATCGAGATGCGAGTTCCGAACGTCCATGTCTCGTGAGTCTCGAGAGTCTCGTGAGTCTCGAGAGTCTCGAGAGTCTCGTGAGTCTCGTGAGTCCGGATTGATCGTCGATCCCTCGCGTGTCCGCGACGGTTGGTGCGAGTGCGAATTCGAGGGACCGCCGAGTCCTTGGCGTGCGCTCCACGTCTGATCCTCCATGATCGAGTTGACTTGCCCAATCGGCATGGGCGGCGGTGTCGGGAGCGAATGCCCCCCCGACACGGAGTTGTGCCCTGCGACATCCTGTCGCGTGCCGTGCTCTTCGCGGAAGCCGGGAATGAACTGCACACCCAGCCAGCGGAAGATGTAATCCACCAGGCTCGCCGCAAACCGCACGTCGGGGTTCGTCGTGATCCCCATCGGTTCAAAGCGCTGGTAGGCGAACTTGTTGACGAGGCTGGTCAGCGGGACGCCGTACTGGAGCGAGACGCTGGTGGCGGTGCCGATGCAGTCCATCAGTCCGCCGATGGTCGAGCCTTCCTTCGCCATGGTGATGAAGAGCTCGCCGGGGGCGCCGTCCTCGTGCAGGCCGACGGTCAGATAGCCTTCGTGACCGCCGACATTGAAGCGGTGGGTGATGCTGTTGCGGGTATCGGGAAGCCGACGGCGCATGGGGCGATAGACGATCCGCTCGACGATGCGCTCGACCACCTGCACCTCGGGAGCGCGCGTCGCCTCAGTCGCCGCAGCAGCCGCCGAGGAAGTCCGCTCCGAGGTCTCGGAGGTCGCGAGGGCGCGAGCAAGTGCCGCGACCTCGGCCATCACTTCCCCCCGCAGGGCCTCGGTTTCGATGGGGTCCTCGGCTTCGACCTGGTCCAGCTCGGCGACCTCGGCATCGGCCTTGGTGTTGAGCGGCTGGCTCAGCTTGCAGCCGTCGCGGTAGAGGGCATTGGCCTTCAGGCCGAGCTTCCAACTGAGCATGTAGGCCTGTCCGATCTCGTCGACCGACGACTCGTTCGGAAGGTTGATGGTCTTCGAGATGGCGCCGGAGATGAACGGCTGGGCCGCAGCCATCATGCGAATGTGCCCGGCGGGCTCGATGAAGCGGACGCTGAGCGGTCCGCACTTGTTGGCGCAGTCGAAGACCGAGAGGTGCTCCGCCTTCAGACGGGGGGCACCCTCGACGGTCTGGGTTCCGCAGATGACGCGGTTGAGCGTCGAGATCTGCGCGGCGGTGAGCCCCATCGAACGAAGCCCGTTGAAGCTGGCGTGCGATCGAGTCTTGGCGACGTCGAGACCGAGTGCGCGGATGGCCGACTCGGGCATCGACCAACTGGCGAAGGCGAACCGCAGCTCGAAGAGCTTCGGCAGCTCGTTCTCGAGGGCCACGATCTCCTCGCTTCGGAAGCCCTTCGAAAGCAGGAACTCGCGAAAGGTTCCGCGACCACCCGCGGCGGGCAGTGATCCATCCGCTGCGGGCATCGGCACATCGACGCTCAGGGCGCCCATCACGTAGCGCTGGATGTCGTCGGCCTGCTCCTGCGAGTAGCCCAGGGCCCGCAGCGCCGGAGGCAGCGACTGGTTGACGATCTTGAAGGAACCGCCGCCGGCGAGCTTCTTGAACTTGGTCAGTGCGAAGTCCGGCTCGACACCAGTGGTGTCGCAGTCCATCAGCAGTCCGATGGTGCCGGTGGGGGCGATCACGGTGACCTGGGCGTTTCGGAACCCGTGTCGCTCGCCGAGGCGCACCGCATCATCCCAGCACTGGACGGCGCGGCCGAGGAGTTCGTCGGCATTGGCGATTCGCACGCTTCCGCCCGCGAAGATCTCGTGATCGATGGGCACCGGTCGGATCGCGAGCTCTTCCCAGGACATCGAATCGCGGGAGACGCCCTTGGCGGCGCGGCGGTGATTTCGGATCACGCGAAGCATGTGCTCGCGGTTCTCCTCGAAGCCCTTGAAGGGGCCGAGGGCCGCAGACATCTCGGCGCTGGTTGCGTACGAGCGACCGGTGAGAACCGAGGTCACGGCGCCGCAGACGGCGCGACCGGCGTCGCTGTCGTAGGCGATGCCGGCCTGCATGAGCATGGCACCGAGGTTGGCGTATCCCAGACCGAGCGTTCGGAACTTCCAGGAGAGCTCGGCCACTTCACGCGAGGGGAAGGCGGCCATCAAGACCGAGATCTCGAGCACGATGGTCCAGAGTCGGATGGCGTGCTCGTAGGCGTCGAGATCGAAGTTCCGCGTCACCGGGTCGTAGAACTTGATGAGGTTCAGCGAGGCCAGATTGCACGCGGTGTTGTCAAGGAACATGTACTCCGAGCAGGGATTGCTGGCGTTGATTCGCCCGCTCTTCGGGCAGGTGTGCCACTCGTTGATGGTGGAGTCGTACTGGATGCCGGGATCGGCACAGCGCCACGCGGCGAAGTTGATCTCCTCCCAGAGTTCGCGAGCTCGCACGCTTCCGCCGGGCTTTCCGTCGGTGCGGCGAATCAGCGTCCAATCGGCATCGCCTTCGACGGCTTCGAGGTACTCGTTGGTGACCCGCACCGAGTTGTTGGAGTTCTGCCCGCTGACGGTGAAGTAGGCCTCGCCATTGAAGTCGTAGTCGAGCTTGAGACCGAGTCGGGCGGCGAGCTTCTGCTGGTCCTCGGGAAGGTGCTTGGCACCCTCGACCATCGCAGCCACCTTGAGTTCCTCGCGGACCTTCCAGCGGACGAACTCGCGGATGTCGGGATGATCGACATCGAGGCAGACCATTTTGGCGGCGCGGCGGGTGGTGCCTCCGCTCTTGATGGCCGAGGCGGCGCGATCGCCGATCTTCAGGAAGCTCATCAGGCCGCTGCTGCGACCGCCGCCGGAGAGCGGCTCGTCCTCGCCGCGCAGCGAGGAGAAGTTGGTTCCGGTGCCGGAGCCGTACTTGAAGAGTCGAGCCTCGCGGACCCACAGATCCATGATGCCGCCCTCGTTGACGAGGTCGTCGCGGACCGGCTGGATGAAGCAGGCGTGGGGCTGCGGATGCGAATACGCATCGTCGGCCAGCGACGGGGCGCCGGTGACGGGATCGGCGATCCAGTGTCCTTGGGCGGGACCGGTGATCCCGTAGGCGGTGTTCAGTCCGGTGTTGAACCACTGTGGACTGTTGGGCGCGGCCATCTGGTGAAGCAGCGTGTAGGCGACTTCATCGGCGAAGGCCTGGGCGTCGCGCTTGGAGTCGAAGTAGCCGTGCCGCTGACCCCACTCCTTCCAGCATGACACGAGGCGGTTCACCACCTGCCGAACCGATCGCTCCGGACCGGTGACGGGGTCACCCTTCTTCGGGCCGCCGGCAATCGATGTCAGATGAAGGATCGGCTCGCCGCGATCGTCGAACTGGGGCACCCCGGCCTTGCGGAAGTACTTGCTCACGACGATGTCCGTCGCGAGCTGACTCCACTGTCCGGGGATCTCGGCGTTCTTCATCTCGAAGACCGTGGAACCGTCGGTTCCGGTGATCTTCGAGCCTCGCCGCTCCCACTTGACCGTCGAATAGACATCCTGTCCCGAGTTGGTGAACTTCCGTGTGATCTTCATGGCGCGTCCTGCTTCAGCGGTCGATCGCGATCGACTTCGCGGCGGATGGGAGGTGGACGGTGTTCCGGAGCCGGCGGGGCCCCGTTCCCCGACGCCTCCGGCTCGTCATTGGACGAGTTGACGATGCGAAGCACTTGCTCCCGGGGAGGTGTGACCTCCGCCGAGCTTCTGCCTGTCGTTCACGGGACCAGGCCCGTTCGGACCAGACCCGTTCGGACCAGACCCGTTCGGACCAGGCCCGTTCGGACCAGACCCGTTCGGACCAGACCCGATCGGCCCGTCCACCATCGGGAGCGTCAGGCCGGCCTGATCCTGGTACTTCCCACCCTTGTCGGCGTAACTGCGGGCACAGACGCGATCGGCCTTGATGAAGACCATCTGGGCGATGCCCTCGTTGGCGTAGATCTTGGCCGGGAGAGGTGTGGTGTTGCTGATCTCGATGGTCACGCGGCCGCGCCACTCCGGCTCCAGCGGCGTGACGTTGACGATGATGCCGCAGCGGGCGTAGGTCGACTTCCCGACGCAGATGGCCAGCACGTTGCGCGGGACGTTGAACTCCTCGATCGTCTCGGCGAGGGCGAAGGAGTTGGGCGGGATGATGATGTGATCTCGACCATTCTGGGAGGTGTCGACGCTGATGAAGAGCTCCGGATTGAACGACTTCGGATCGATCACCGCGGCCCCACCGGTGGTGGCGTTGGTGAAGATCTTGAAGCGGGTCCCGACCCGGACGTCGTAGCCGTAGCTCGAGACTCCGTAGGAGATCGAGCCGGGCCGCTTGATGCCCTCCTCAAAGGGCTCGATGCCAACAAGTTCCCGGATTTGAGTGTCACACAAAACGCCCATGGAAGCGACCTCCTCGACGGGGATGCTACCCCAACCTGTAGTGGGTTCAAGAGTCTCGACCACGGAATGTGGTGGAAGTTCACCATTTGTCGACGACTCTTCCTCAACTTCCGCAGGACGGGGAGGTTAGCGAAGCAACGATTCGAGGCAACCCGCTAGGTATGGGGGTGGACAACCTGACGTTCGCCGTCAAGAACACAATCTATTGTGGTCGGGGCCCGCGGCAGGTCGAGTGCCGGGGGGACGCTGCCCGGAAATCCCGAGGTCGGACTTTGAGGGTCGCAGGGAGGAGGATCGAGGGGAGATGGCGGGAATTGATGGTCGGATGGGGTGCGTTGGGCCGTTGGGGTGCGAGGAGGCGGACCGGGGGCCAATCGTCCGGGACCCAATTCGGCCGCGTGAGGGACCTTGCGGGAGCGAATCGTGCGAATTGTGCGTGTCCAGTTCCGGGGGTTTCCCGATAGCCTACATGGCGACGGGCTGCGATCCGCTGGCTGCTGTTCAAGCAAGGAGTACCCGATGCACGAACGCTTCTTGATCCTCGCGACACTTCTCGTCATCGGGCTGGGTTCTACTCTCGCGCCCGCCGATGTGATCATCACGATCCAGCCACCGACCCCGCAGCAGATGACTGCTCCTTCCCGCACGGTAGAGATTTGCTGCAAGGGGATCGCTGGAGGCCTCGCGTGGCACTGCTTCACGAAGTGCACGAAGAAAGTGCCGGGACTTCCGGATGGGATCACCGCATGCCGCGGCGGGCCCACGGGGCTCTTCGGAAATGAGTGGCCTTGGGGTGTACCGGGCTCCCCGAACCATCCTCCGCCGTGTAGCGGATGGACCTTGATTGATGGTGCGTGGGGACCGATCGACACCTATTGCGGCCCTTACGAGAAGCACCATCCCGACTGGCCCGACGACGGGTCGCCACGACCGTGTGAGAGCGCCGCCACCGGCACGGACTGCGGGATGTGCGACTGCATCAAGAACGTGATGTGCCGCATTGAGCTCTGCTGTGTTCGGTACGAGC
>ENA-ORBV01009119-ORBV01009119.1-microbial-mat-metagenome-genome-assembly--contig:-NODE-9119-length-16425-cov-5.603682_pt1 | contig 16425 bp, 16 predicted proteins | sample MGYA00237777_ERZ505514 | MGnify/ENA primary metagenome ERZ505514 (study PRJEB26160, sample SAMN06269048) | microbial mat metagenome | isolation source: Oligotrophic lake microbial mat | place... | reverse complement strand
GAACAGCGGCCCGCCGATGTCGTAGACCAGCACTCCCTCGGGCACGGGGCGGTCGAGTTTGGGGTGGGGGGGGTGGGAGGAGAGCCCATTGTCGATGAGCTTGACCGTGGTCATCTCCGACATCTGCTTGACAAACAGCCCCGCCGCCAGCACCAGCCCCACCGCCACCGACAGCACCATGTCGAAGACGACGGTGAGGATGAAACACGTAGCCATCACGGCGACATCCGCCCGCGGCGCGAAGCGGAGGACGAAGAGCAGTTGCCGAACCTGCAGGAGGTTGCGGGCGTTGATGATGAGCATGGCCGCGATGGCCCCCATCGGCAGGTGGCCCAGCGCCCGCGTCAACAGCAGCATGAAGAGCAAGATCAGCAACGCGTGGATCATCGCCGCTATCGGCGTCCGCGCCCCGGACTTCACATTGGTCAAGGTGCGGGCGAGCGCACCCGACGCCGCCATGCCCCCAAAGAGCGACGCGGCGAGGTTGCCCACGCCCTGTCCCGCCAGTTCGCCGTCGGGGTCGTGGCGTGTCCCGGTGATGCCGTCGGTCACGACGCCGGCGAGCAGGCTCTCCATCGCGCCCAGCACCGCCAGCGCGAGAGCCGCCGCCAGCAAGGCCCGAACAGTGTCCATCGTCCCTGTCATGGGGACGGCGATCCCGCCGACGATCGGCCCGGGCAAGTTCCAAGGCCAGCTCGGCAGCGGCGCGCTGTGCGGGATGCCCGCGGGCGCCGACGCGGTGCCGAAGACCGACATGATCGTCTGCACTGAGAAGCCCGGCACCGTTTTCGTCAGCCCCCACGCCACCAGCGTCGCCAACGGCAGCGCCACCAAGGGCGCCGGCACGCGCCGCGTCAGCTTTGGCAGCCACAGCAACACGCCCAGCGTCAGCGTCGCGATCAGGACGTCGCTGAGCATCAGCACCGAGAACGGCTGAGCGAGAAACTTCAGCCGGAAGCCGTCCGCGATGACCGAGATCTTTTCCCAATAGTGCTCGGGCATCGGGAGCCGACTCAGCCCCAGAAAGTCCTTGACCCCCAGCGTCGCCACGATCACCGCGATCCCTGCGAGCAAGCCGGTGGTCACCGGATACGGGATGAACTGGATCAAGCGGCCCAGCCGCAGCACGCCCATGGCGAACAGGATCAGCCCGGCCAGCGCGGTCGTCACCGCCACTCCGGCGTGCCCGTACACGCTCGCGATCGGCGCAAGGATCACCACGAACGCCGCCGTCGGCCCCGTCACCTGAAATCTTGACCCGCCCAAAAGCGCCGCCACGAACCCCGCCACCACCGAGGTGTAAAGCCCGACCTCGGGCCGAAGCCCCGTCGCCACCGATAGCGCCAAGCTCGGCGGCAGCGACACCAGCGACATGACCGAGCCCGCGAGCGCGTCCTCGCGGAAGGTTCGCCACGAGTAGCCTTCACGCACCGACCCGCGGAGCGCCGTGGCCAACCCTACCCCTCGCACCCCACCTACGGCCGAGCGCACCCCGTTCCATCTGCCCGATCCCCAGCCACCCACGGCCGACACCACGCGTTCGTATCGCTTGCGGATCATCGGTTGCTCACGCGGCCGGGTCGGCGGGCTCGCGGCCTTCGCCTCGCCGAGCCGTCAGCGCCCCGACAATACACCTTCAGCCAGCAGAAAATCCCGCAGCGTCTTGGTGTACCCCACCCAATCCTGGGGCGGGCTGAAGTGGTCGGAGTCGTCCTCTATGTAGCGCCCGCGCTTGGCGAGTTTGGCCAGCGCCCGACCGTGCTCCACCGGCACCACCTGGTCGGTTCGCCCGTGGAAGATCAGCATCGGCACATCCAGCGTCGGCAAAATCACGTCGGTCCGGAACGGGTGCCGAACGAGCGCCTCTGGGGCCAGATGGCGGGCGGCGAACGACGCGATCGACGTAAAGGTCGACTGCAGGATCATCGCCTTGGGCACCCGCCTCCCAGCCACCGCCACCGCCACCGCGCCGCCCAGCGATCGGCCCAGATACACCACCCGGGTCGTGTCGAGCCCTTTCTGCTCGCCGAGCATCTCGATGAACCTCAAGCTGTCCGACACGATCGCCACCTGCGTCGGGCTGCCCTCGGCCCGGCCATAGCCTCGAAACTCGGGGATCAGCACCGCCATCCCGAGCTCCCGGAACAGCTCGATCTCCGGGTACGCGGCCACCTGGTCGATCACCTCGGCGTTGCCGTGGAACCACACGAGCACCGGCACCGGCCCGTCGTCGCCGACCAACTCCGGCCGAAAGAGCCAAGCGGGAACCTTGGACCCATCCTCGGCCGTCAGCGTCAGCACTTCCGCCCCTCGGGGCACGGTGCTGGTCACGCCCCACGAGGCCATGTGTCTAGGGAAGATCAGCCGCTCCTGAAGCAGGAGCAGGGTCAACAACCACAGGCCGTAGGCGATGGCGAGGAGGCTGAGGAGCCTCAAGAACTGCGATTTCGCGCTGAAATTGCGCTTTACACGCCCGGTGCTCGGAGTTTTGGCGATACGGCTCGTCATTGATCGGTCTCTGATAGGTTGGGCGAGGGAGATCGGCAAAAATCTGGACGGACCGGTGAATCTAGTCGCTCCGCAGAAGCGAAGTCGGAGGCACGGGCTTCCGCCGTGTGGCGGGGTATTCCCGTTTCCCAGTTCCGTTTCTGGAGTTTTAATTATGAAGAACACCCTGCTCTCCGCCGTTGCCCTCCTCGCTTTCGCCGGCCTCGCCTTCGCCGCTCAGCCCGCTGGCAAGCCCGAAGGAAAGAAGGACGAGATGGCCAAACCCGCCGGCAAGGACATCGTCGACACGGCGATCGGCACTGGCATGCACAAGACCCTCGTTGAGGCCGTCAAGCACTGCGGTCTGGTCGAGACCCTCAAGAGCGAAGGCCCCTTCACGCTCTTCGCCCCCACCGACGACGCCTTCAAGAAGCTCCCCGCGGGCACCCTCGACACGCTCATGAAGCCCGAGAACAAGAAGACCCTCACCGACATCCTGACCTTCCACGTCATCAAGGGCGCGGCCGTCAAGGCCGACAAGGTCGTCACGATGAAGGAGTCGGTCGCCACCGTTCAGGGCCAGAAGTTCATGATCAACGTCAAGGACGGCAAGGTCTCCATCGGCAACAAGGAAGCCATGGCCAACGTCATCAAGACCGACGTTGAGTGCAGCAACGGCGTCATCCACGTGATCGACACCGTCCTCATGCCGGCCAAGGATGAGATCAAGAAGGACGCCGCCCCCGGCAAGGGCAAGTAACTCGTCTCTAGCAACCCCGGCTCGGCGAGGGTCCAAAGGCGCAACCGCCCTCGGCCCCCGGCTTGCACCCTCGGTCATGTGCGGTCGGTTCCGGCTACGTAGGATTGACTCCCTCTCGGGAGCCCCCGCCTCGTGCCAGATCCCGTCCTTCCACAGGTCGCGCAGCGTGATGAACAAGCCGTTCGCGAGCTTATGAATCGTTACGGCGGGCTGGTGTACACACTCGCCCGTCGTATTGGCTACGAGACTTCGGAGATCGACGACGCCGTTCAAGAAGTCTTCGTCGCTCTCTGGGAACACGCCAGTCGGTTCGATCCTCGGCTCGGAGCCGAGGAAACCTTCGTCTCCACCGTGGCGCGAAGGCGTTTGATCGATCGTCGGCGACGCCGGATCCGCCGCACCAAGGGGCAGGTCGATACCGACGTTTCCCTGCGTGCCGCCCCCCCGCCCCCGCCGACGGTCGAGCGGTCCAGCCAGTCCGAGCGGGTGAACGAGATCCTCGCCACCCTTCGGCCTGAACAGCAGACGTGCCTCAACCTGTCGATCTGTCGCGGCCTCAGCCACGACGAGATCGCCCGGGCCACGGGCATCCCGCTGGGGACCGTCAAGACCCACGTCCGCCGAGGGCTCATCGCCCTCCGCGAAGGCCTGAAGTCCGCTCCCGCTCTAGCCGACCAACCTGTCAAGCCCTTTGCCACCAAGCCGTGAACCACCAGCTCCTCCAACCCGACGACCCCCGTCACGACCGGCTCGAAGAGCTGCTCTGTGACAAGGCTGTCCAAGGCCTTTCCGCCGCGGAGGAGGCCGAGCTGCGGCTTCTGCGAGCAGATCTGGGGATGGGGGAAGACGATTCGATCGAGCAAGCCGCCGCCGCCGCCATGCTGGCCATGACCGACACCGCGGCGACCGAGCCGCTGCCGGCCGGGCTGCGCTCCAAGCTCGACGCGAAGGCCGCCGCTTGGTGCCGGGGCGAGACTGCTGCCGCTCTGTCGAGCCACGAGCTCTCGATCGGGTCGATCGAGTTCAAGCGTCCGGCCCCCGTCTCGGTGTCCGCCGCGCCATTGGCCGAGGTCACGCTTAGTTTCCGCGACCGTGTGTATCGCCGGGCACAAGCCGCCAGCGGGGCCGCGGGCTGGGCCGCCGCAGCGGCCGCGCTGACACTCGCCGCGCTGGTCTCGACCCGTCAATCCGCCGAGCCGGGCTCGACCGCGTCGCGAGCGTCCAGCGAGCGCACGTTGCTCGATCCGGCCGACGCCGCCGCCTCGGCCGAGGTCGTCCGGGCCGTCGCTTTGAACTCCCCGGTGGCGCGCTACGACGAGCTCATCAACTCTGGTCGGCCCCTGGTCGCCGTGGCCGCCATCCCGCCGACCGTCGACCCGGACGCTGGCGAGGTCGCCGCGGAGTTTGTTTGGGAGCCCGGCGCGCAGGCCGGCTTCCTCCGCGTCTCCGGCCTTGCCGCGACGACAGATAAGGACCGCACGTATCAGGCATGGGTCTTCGATCAGGGCCGCGAGGAGCCCTACCCCGTCGATGCGGGCACGTTCGACATCCCCCACGACGGCGGCACCTGGATCATCCCCGTCAGCGCCCGCCTGCCCGTACTCCGGCCCAAGGCGTTTGCCGTGACCGTTGAGCGCGCCGGCGGCACCGTGGTCTCCGCTCCCGAGCGCGTGCTGCTCGTGGGCCAGGTCACTAGTCAGATCAACACCGAGTTCGTCGGGCCCCCGTCCGACTCGGCCTCGGATCGCCAACGCCATGTGGCACCCGCGATCCCCAACGCCGCGCCAGCCCCGGACGCTGGCGACGAGCCGCCGCCGGGCCGGGCCGAGTTCCCGACCGAGTGATCGCGGCGTCTGCCCGCGTGCGTGTCGCGTCAGTGGCTGCACAGCGCAGCCATGCCACGCGGAGGCTCTACGCTTGAGCCGTGCAGACCCTAGCCGAGATCCGCGAACTTCTGGAGGCCCGTGGCCTCGCGCCGCGGCACGCGTTGGGGCAGAACTTTCTCATCGACAAGAACCTCCTGGCCCGGTTTGTGGATACGGCCGCCGTCGCGGCGGGCGATCTGATCCTTGAAGTCGGCCCGGGCACGGGCACCCTCACCGAGGCGCTCCTGGGTCGCGGGGCCGACGTGGTCGCTGTCGAACTCGATGCGGGGCTGGCCGACCTGCTTGAGGAACGCATCCCGTCGCTGGGGCTGCCGGGGCGTTTCACGCTGATTCGCGGCGACGCGCTCGATGGCCACCGCGCCCTGAACCCGGCGCTCGTCGCCGCGTTGGGCGCGCGGTCTTGCAAGCTGGTGGCGAACCTGCCCTACGCCGCGGCGACGCCGATCATCATGGCGCTGCTCACGCAGCACCCCTCGTGCGGGATATTGGCCGCGACCATCCAGCGCGAGGTCGCGGATCGATTGGTCGCCAAGCCTTCGACCAAGGACTATGGCACGCTGGGCATCGTGGCCCAGGCTGCGGCGGAGATCACGCTGGTGGCCAAGCTATCGCCCGAGTGTTTCTGGCCGCGGCCGGATGTGCACAGCGCGATGGTGTTGCTGAAACGCCGCGCGGAGCCGCTCGCGCCGGATCTACCGGGGCTGGCGCGGTTCTGCCAGGCGCTCTTCAGCAAACGCCGCAAGCAGCTCGGGGCCATTCTGGGGCACGACTTCCCGTTTCCGCCGGGGTTTGATACGAAACTGCGGCCGGAGGCGCTGGATGTGGCCACGCTGGCCGCGCTGCACGCGCTGGCACCAGATCCCCCATCTTCCCCGTCGTGACCGCGACGCTTGCGGGGCGTACGCTGAGGCGATCGATGGGCCGACTAGAAAGGTGGCCGGTTGCCCGACTCACATCCGATCCTCGGCGCGTCACTGGGCCCGGCCCTCGAACCCGTGCTGCGCACGGTGTGCGAAGGAAAGCTCTCCCAGATCCGCTGGTTCCGCTCCGACTGGCAGCGCGGCGGCGGCTCCACGGGCCTGGCGGAGTTCCAAACAGGGACCGCGACGGTCGAGGTCGTGGTGAAGCTGCCGGTGGGTCCAGTCGAGTTCAACTGGGCGACGGCGCTGGGTCGGCGTGCTGACTTCGACCCCGACCTGCCGGTCCCGCACATCTACGCGGCGGACACGGCGTTGTCTGGGTACGACCTGGCGTGGTTGGTGATGGAGCGGTTGCCGGGCCAGCCGCTGGGCGGGCACCTGGACGCCGACGGCGTGCACGCGATCATTCACGCGCTGGCGGATTGGCACGAGCGTGCGTCGCGCTTGCAACCGCCGGGGCCCGCGCCCAAGCCGGCGGACTTCGCCCGCGCCATCGAGCACAGCCGCGAGGTCTGCAAGCACGGCGTGCTGCCCGAACATCAAAAGTGGAACCACGAGCTCAAGGCTTTGCAGAAGGTGCTGCCCGAGCTGGTCGCCCGTTGGGAGGCCCGCCCCATGTGCGCCTGGTGCCACGGCGACACTCACCCCGGTAACGCCATGCGCCGCGCCCCGTGCCCGGGGAAATCAGTTGGCCGCGGCGTGCTGATCGACCTCGCGCTGGTTCATCCGGGCCATTGGATCGAGGACGCGGTGTATCTGGAGCGCGTGCACTGGGGACGGCCCGAGGCACTCGCCGGCGTCGCCCCGGTGGCGGCTCTGGCGGCGACGCGACGGGCGGCGGGGCTGCGCTGGTCGGAAGATCACGGGCTCCTGGCCGCGGTCCGCCGTGTGCTGATGGCCGGTTGTGCCCCGGCGGCCCTCGAACGCGAAGGGAACCCCAAGTATCTTCATGCCGCGTTAGAGGTGCTCCAGCGTTATCTGCCGCAGGTGACCCACTGAAACCGGGGCGTGGGTCGCTCAGCCTTGCGAGAACTTTTACACCAACTCGATCCGATCGACACGCGGGCGTCCGCCGAAGGATAAACTGCAGCGAGACCGCCCGTCGATTGACCATAAGGCAGTGAGGTGGGCCATGAGCGACGCATCCCCCAGCACACCAGCAACCCAGACCGCCGAGCCAGCCGCGCCCTCGGCGACAACGCCGGTTGTAAAGCCGCGCCCCGCCGGGGCGGAGCCGACGTCGAAGCCTCTGCCGCCTTTCCGCGTGCTGCTACATAACGACGACGTGAACGACATGGAATATGTGGTGGAGACGCTGGTGGCGCTGGCCCCGATGACGGCCGAGCGGGCGGTCGAGGTGATGTTCGAAGCCCACCACCGCGGCGTGGGCCTGGTCTTGGTTACGCACCGCGAGCGGGCCGAGCTCTATCGCGATCAGTTTCAGAGCAAGCTTCTGGTGGTGTCGATCGAACCGGCGGAGTGAGCGCGATTAGCGGACCTGCGCCGGTGCTTGGCCAATTCGTTTGTTTCGCGTGCCAGCGATCCGGCCGGATTTTTAGCGGGAGTTCCCTCTTGCACCTGCGCAGCGAGCCCACTCTACCGAACAGGTACGCGCGTCTGACTCCAGCCTCGGAAGCTGGTTTCATGAGATCAACGGGCTCAGCCAGCCGGGGCCGGGCGTCGATGAACTCCCTCGGCACGGGGACGCGGCGACCAGCCGCTCAACCAACGCCACTGCGGAGGCACTTATGCATCTACGAATCGGCGAGTTGTTGGTCCGGCGCGGCGTCTTGACCACCGAACAATGCGAGCAGATCCTGGTTCGGCAACGCTCCTCGCACCGGCCCTTCGGGCTTCTGGCGGAGGAGATGTTCGAAGTGCCTCCAAAGGTGCTGCAAGAGGCCTGGGCCGAGCAGTTTGAGTCTGCGGCGCCCAAGGTGAACCCCTTCGAGGAGCGCATCTGCGAGCGGGCCAAGGGCATGATGACCCGGCGGCAGGCTTGGCAGTTCCGCATGATGCCTCTGCGCTTCGAGGGTGACGAGCTGCTGCTTTGCACGACGCGGGCGCACCTGCCGCGTTCGTTGAACTTTGCCTATCGCCAGCTCGGCCCGCTGTGCGCGTTCGTGCTGGCCGAGGGCGCCGACTTGCAGAAGGCGCTCGAAGCAAACTACCCGTGGCAGGGCCCCGTGGACCTGCAATTGGCCCGCCCAGTGGGCACATTCGGCGCGGGCCTCGGGTTTGGATCGGAGCAGTCGCCCAGCGGCTCGGCGGGAGAGGAGGGCCAGCCAGAGCAGTAACTACCGCCCGCAGGGAAGAGGAGGCCATGGTGGCCGGCCCGCGTCGCGCAAGGGCGGACGATCAGGAGTCGGCCAGATGGAGCGGAACACAAGCGGGTCGCGGCGGCGCGGCCCGCGCACAGGCGCACAGGATCGACCTCGGCGGAGGGCCGGCAACGGGCTGCGACGACGCACGCCCGACTGGGTCCGCGCGGGGCCGACCGCGAACTTGGACAGGGCACGACCGGGGGCCGAAGGGGCCGGTCGGGGGTCAACTAAATCACCCGCCCGCGGGAGACCGGGGGCGGGTCTTTGTTTTGCCCCAGCGCGTGCCGCGGAGCGCCGGCGCTAAAGTGGGCCGTGGCCAAGCGAGCACCCAAGTCGGACCCTACCGCCAGCGAACCGCCTGTCGCCGCCGCGCGCGCACCACGGCTCGACGAGATCATCGGGCAGCGCTCGGCCCTCGCGCTGATGGAAGGCTCGATGCGCTCGGGCCGCCTGCATCACGCCTGGATCTTCCACGGCCCCGCCGGCGTCGGAAAGTTCACCACGGCCCAGGCCTTCGGCACGGCGTTGCTCACGCCCACGTTCGGCCTGGGCGACCCCGAGCCCGCGGCCCCCGCCGATCTGCACGTGATCAACAAAGAGCTGGCGGCTGTTTCCAGCGACGCCGACATCCGCCGTCGCAAGCAGCTCAACATTCCAGTCGAGGTGCTCCGCGAGTTCCTGATCGGCCCCGCCGCGCGGGCACGCGTGGTCCAGTCGGCGTCGGCGGCGGGCAAGGTGTTCATCGTTGACCAAGCCGAGCTGATGGCTGTGGCGGGGCAGAACGCGATCCTCAAAACGCTGGAAGAACCGCCCGAGGGGACGGTGATCATCCTGGTCACCAGCGACGAGGATCGGCTGCTCCCGACAATCCGCAGCCGGTCGCAGCGCGTGAGCTTCGCGCCGCTGGCCGCAGAGGAAATGGCCAAGTGGGCCAAGACGGGCTTGAGCGACGACCTGCCCAAGGCCGAGCGCGACTGGCTGCTGAGCTACGCCGAGGGCTCACCCGGCGCGGCGGCCGGCGCGCGGAAGCACGGCCTCTACTCCTGGCACGAAGTGCTCGAACCGATGCTGGCCAAGATCGACCGAGGCCAGTTTTCCGCGGAGCTGGGGGCCGCCATGAGCAAGCTTGTTGACGAGCGGGCCGAGGCTGCGGTGAAGGGGGCGAAGGAGGCGAGCAAGGAAGCGGCCAATCGGTACTGGTCCAAGCTCATGCTCAGCTTCGTCGCCCGTCGGGCCGCCGCCCGGATGCGAAGCGGCGCCGGGGCTTTGGGGCTGGCCGTGGCGCTGCAGACGATCGAGCGGCTGGGCGAGGCCGAGCGGGCGCTCGATGCCAACGTGCGCTTCGCCGATGTGCTCGACGACTTGGCGGCCCAACTGGCCTAATGGGCTGTCTGGGCGTCGATCGTGGGCCCGGTGGCATCATCGCGGGGTTTCTATACTTGGGGCATGACAATGCCACGGACGCGCTGTGCTGGATGGTTGTGCCTGGGCCTGATCGCGGCGGCCTGCGGCACGGGGTGTGACCCGGCCGCCAAGCAGCGGGCCGAGGAGTCGGGAAGCATCTTTGCGCTGTTCAGCGAGCCCAAGCCGATCGACGCCGCCCGCGACATGGTGAACCCGTACGACCCCGACAAGCGCTTTCGCGGCACCACGCTCATCGCCAACGCGCCTTTCGGCGGCACCGATGTCTATGTCAAGGTCTACGAGGATCAGGTCAAGAACGACCCCGACGTCGGCGTGCGCGGGATCGCCGCCCGGGCCCTCTCGCTGCACGGCAGGCCCGAGCACGCCCTCTTGATCGTGCCGCTGCTAAAGGAAAAGGAACGCATGCCCCGGCTCGAAGCCGCGCGGGCCTTGCAACGCATCCACAACCCGGCGGTGGTCGACGCGTTAATCGCCGCGGTCGACAGTCGGAAGGAAGTCGACGCCGAGGTGCGTGCCGAGGCGGCGATCGCCCTAGGTCAATACGCGGAGAACAAGGTTTTGCAGGGCTTGATCGCCGCGGTCGACGACGACTCGCTGACGGCGGGCCGCGCGGCCCGGGAATCGCTCAGGACTCTGACGGGCCAGGAACTCGGGGAGGACATGAAGGCCTGGCTGGCCTGGTTCGACAAGACCAAGGAGCCTTTCGCGGGGCGGACCCAGTACATCTATCCGGTCTTCAACCGCGAGTTTTACTGGATCGAGTACCTGCCGTTTGTCTCACCGCCGCCCAACGAGGTGGCGAGCACGCCGGTGGGGATGACGCCGCAGTGAACGCAGGCTGAAGCGGCGCAACGAACGAGCCGATAACCATCGTGGTCGTCCGATCTCTTCGGAGCCTGGAGGTGTGCGTGCGCGCGATCCGGTTTGACGGCGAAAAAGCGATGATGGTCGGCGATATGAAAGAGCCCGTGGCCGCGCCGGGCGAGGCGATCGTGCGGACGCACATCGTGGGGATCTGCGCGACCGATCTGGAAGTGCTCCGCGGCGGTACGCGCTTCGTAGGCACGATGGGCCACGAGTTTGTCGGCACGGTGGTCTCAATCAACCTGCCCAAGGACGCTTCCGCGGTCATGCAGGCCAAGGCCGCCCTCAAGGGCCGGCGCGTGGTGGCGGATATCAACATCGTCTGCGGCAAGTGCGACATGTGCCGTTCGGGACTCAAATCACACTGCCGCAACCGCGCCGTGCTGGGTTGCTCCGGGCGCGACGGCTGCTTCACGGAGTTCTTCAGCGTCCCCCTGGCCAATCTGCATGCGGTGCCCGACAGTGTTGATAACGACCAGGCCGTCTTCGCCGAGCCGCTGGCGTCGGCCGCGCACGTCACGCAGATGCTCCGGCCCGAGAGCAAGGCCTTCATCACGGTGCTCGGCGACGGCAAGCTCGGGCTGCTCACCGCCCAGGTGCTCGGGCGGAACAACCCGGCGGTGCGGCTTTTGGGCAAGCACCCCGAGAAGTATGGCTTGTGCGAGAAGTGGGGGGTCAAGCACCGCCACATCGACGAAGTCGGGCGACGCATGGACCAGGACGTGGTGGTCGATTGCACGGGCTCGGCATCCGGGCTGGCGCTGGCGATGCAACTGGTCCGCCCGCGCGGCAAGATCATCGTCAAGTCGACCATCTCGCCGCTGCCGATTCAGCCCGGTGCGCCCGTGCCGGGAGCCGACCACCCGGCCTGGCGCGAGCCGCTGAACCTGGCCCCGATCGTGATCAATGAGATTGATCTGGTTGGCAGCCGCTGCGGCCCGGTTGACGTGGCCGTGGGCATGCTCGAACGCGGCGAGGTGAACGTGCTTCCGCTGATCACCGCGCGGTTCCCGTTTGCCCAAGGGCTGGTGGCACTCGAAGCGGCCAAGCGCGGGCAGGTCAAGGTATTGCTGGAGTTGTGATCCTCGGTCTGTCGGAGCCCGGGGCGGGAGCCCTAGGTCGAGCGACGTCAACGCGCGAGATTCAAAGAGACCTGCATGATGCGCATTCGCGTATGAGCTGCTACGGCGGGCCGCGGAGGAGATACGTCGTGATCGCGCCGCCGCCCTGAACGTAGAACTCCCCGCGTTCCTCGATGGTGTAGTCATCGCGCAACTCCGCGGCGGCGGCAGCGCTGAGCTGGATCGACCCCGGCAGCCCGAAGAGCTGCATCTGCTGCGCGTTCTCGACCGGCCGCCCCCACACGTCATAAGCCAGTCGCGTGGTGCCGACGACCCCCGCGACCACCGGCCCAGAATCGATCCCGATGCGCAGGCTGAGCGGTTCGCCCGAGGGCGTCTGGAACTCGACGATCGTGCGCTGCATGGCCAGAGCCAGTTCCGCCGCGGCGCGGGCGTGATCAGGCCGCGGCGTCGGCAGGCCGGCGACGCAGAAGTAAGACTCGCCGATGGATTTGATCTTGGCCACGCCCAGGTCCGTGCAAAGCGTGTCGAACGCGGAGAACAGGCGGGCCAGCAGGTCGACGACCTGCACAGCCTTCATGTGGCGCGTGAGCAACGGGAAGTCGTAGATACCCGCAAACAGCACCGTCGCGTTCGGCTGTTCATCGGCGATGGTCGTCTGCCCGGCCCGCAGCCGCTCGATGATGGCCGCGGGGAAGATGCTGCTCAGCAGCCGCCCCGTGAACGCCTGCTCGGCTTGGAGATCCTCGAGCGCCTTCTGTTCGCGCTCGCGCAGCAGCGACAGATCGACCGCGCGCTGCTGCAACTGCCGCCGCAGATTCGCTTCCTCGGAGTAATCCGTGAAGACGGCCCAGTCGGAGCCGTCGACGCGGACGGTTCCGACATCGGCAAAGACGCCCGGCGAAACTTCCAGCAGCCGCACCACCTGCGGCGTCTCGGACGCGGGCAACACGCTGTGCAACACCGGGGCGGCGTCGGCCACCGCCGCGCCCGGCCCGAGCTGCGACAAGCCGTACCGGCTCAGATCCCCGCCACCAGCGATGAAGAGCCCGTCGGCGTCGATGCGGAGGATCGCGCCCTGCCGGTCGCTCAACAGCAGATCGTGCAACGCGGCCCGCACGGCCGGCGGCAGCTCGATCATCGCTGCGCCCCGGAGCGAGCCCGCGATCGTGTGCGGGCTTCCCCTTGGAGCGACTGGAGCGCGGCCCGGTCGAGAGCGGCAAGCGGCGCGTCGCCAGCGAGCCGGGCGTCGATGAGCGCCAGCGCCGCGGCACCGTCACCAAGCCCCAGCAGCGCCGCGGCGGCCCGCTGCGTGCGCTGATCCGCGTCGGCTTGTTGACCGGCGCGGGCATGGGCGTTGGCCGCGTCCACAAGCGCGAGAGCCGCGGCCCGCAGCCGGCCCGCTGCGTGAAGCCGCTCCGCCTGCTGCTCGAACGCCAAAGCAGCCTCGCCCGGGGTCGTGGCCAGTTTAGCTCGCAGCAAGGCCACCCGCGACGCGGCGCCCGGCTCGATGAGGCCACAAGCTTCGGCCGCCGAGAGCTCCGCCCGCGCGGCGGCCGGTTGGTTGAGCATGCTCAGCCCGCGCAAGGCGTGGGCTTGCGCGCGTATGCTCGGCACCGGCGGCGGCGTCCGCTTGAGCAACTCGTCGGCGAGCCTCAACGCCCGCGCTGTCTCGTCCATCCGTGCCGCCAGCTCCGCCTCAACGACCGCGACATCGTCAACCCGCAGCCCCGCGCGACTGGCCGCGGCATCGGACTCCGTCAACGCGGCCTGCGCCTCTGCCAACGCTCCAAGCTCGATCCGGCACACCGCCAGGTTGAACGCCGCGTCGGTGATCTCCGCGTCGTCCCCCAACACCCGAGCGCGATCGAGCGCGCGGTGATAGAGCACCGCGGCCTGGGCCGCCAGAGACCGCGCATACGCCGCCTCCGCGCTGGCTGTGAGCGTGTCGAGCTGCTCGTCGCGCGTCGGCCCCTTCTGAGCCCCGCCGCACGCCGGCAGCAATAACGCCGTGAACATCAGGCACGCACTCGCGGCAAGCCCAAGCCTCATCGCCCGCCCCCGCTCGCCGGCGTGCCAGGCTCGGTCGCCGCCGCCGACGCCGGCAAGCGCGGCCGACGCAGCGGCTGCGGCACATAGTCGCGGATCAACCAGTGCTGCTGCACGCCTTCGATGAGCCGCTCGATCTGCCGCAGCGTCTCTTGCGCCTGAATGGCCAGTCCCCTGAAGTTCTCGGCCTCGGCCGCCGCGACCGAGGTGATCCGTGTGCCGTCGGCGGCGATCGTCTGCACATCGGCGAGCAGAGCATCGGTGCGGTTGAGGATGTTCTTGGCAGACTTGACGATCTCCGGAATCTGGTCCGATTGGCCCTCGACCTGCGCGGCGATCTTCTGCAGCGACGCCGCCGCCGCGCTCACGTCGTCAAGCAGCGCGACGAGGGTCTCGACGCTGACGTTGGTATTCCGCATGAGCCGCTCCGCGTCGTCGGCGAGCGCCGGGTCGGCGATCAGCCGGCCCACCAGCCCGTCCCCTTTGTCGAGCTTACTCGAAAGGCTCTGGGCACTCGCGATGATCTGCTGCAGTGGCCCGGCCGGGTCGCGGAGCTGCGTGGCCAGCGCCGTGGATTCCTCGACCGCTTTGCGGATGGCCTGAACCGTGGGAATCGCTTCGATGCGGATCTGGTCGATCACCAGCTGCATCGTCTCCCTCGGGCCCAAGTCGGCGCTGGCGATGATGGTCGCTCCGGGGCCCAGCGGCGCGCCGGTGCCGCGGGTGATTTCCAAGAACGCGTCTCCCGCTACGACGAACGTGCGCCGCACGATGGCGCGCGAATCCGCGCGGACAAAGTGGGCAAACGCCTTCCGAAGCGTCACCACCGCGGTGATGCCGTCCTGATCGATCGTGAGCTGATCCACCGCCCCCACAGTGGTGCCTAGCACCTGCACCTCCGAACCCTCGCGGAGGCCAAACGACCCGTCCATCGGCAGCCGCACGCGGACCTCCACCACCGGTTCAAACCATCGTTGCGCCCTCCCAGTCAGTCCGAGAACGACCAACGCTGCCAGGAAGGTGACCAGAACAATCGCGCCGGCCACCTCGTGGACGTAGCGGAGACGCGTTGCGGGAGGAAGAGTGCTCATGTTTCTGCGGCCGTTTCGGCGGGGCGAATGAGTAACTGCGAGCCCGACATCCTACCGCGCAGCGTCGGATGGATGGCCGGCTCGTCAAAGACGCTCGAATCGGTCGTAGTCCACAGCACCGCCGCCCCGCGCTCGCGGGCGCGGTTGACTGAGTTGATGATTGGGGCCAAGAGCGCGATGCCGACGTTGGTGGTGGGTCGCTCCAGGATGATCAACCGAGGCGCGCCCAGAAATGCTCGCACGCAGCCAGCCCTGCGCAGGTCAGCCTCCAGCCCTCGATCGGGCGTGAACCGTGGCAGGCCGGGTAGCCCGAACACCCGCGCCAGCCCGCACGCCTCGGCCCGGATCTCGTCTGGCTTCCGCCGCGTGTGGTGCAGCGGAGCCAGAAGCAGGTTGTCTTCGAGTGATCGATCGCTGAGCCATGCCGAGGCGCTGGTGTGGTCGAACGCCCGTCCGATCCCGGCCCGCGCGTCGGCTGCGCGGTGGTGCGTGCGGGCCGACCAGTCGACGCCGTCGAAGAGCACTTGACCGCGCGTGGGCACGGCCAGCCCCGCGGCCGCGTCCGCCAAAGGGAGGCGAAACGCCGGCGGCTCCAGCCGAATCAACGCCAGCTCACCCGCGGCCAACGCAAACGACGCATCGAACAACCCTTGGTCGTAGCCGTCGGTTCGGGCCAGACGCGCGGCCCGAAACTCCAGGATGGGCGGGGCGGGGCTCATCGCAGGTAGATCCACACGGTCGTCAGGCCGAATACGGCCACCAGCGCCAGGACCGACCTGGCATAGCTCCGTTGCACCGCCGCCGGTAAATCGTTCGTAGTGGGCGACATCGGCATCGCCTCCTGACACGCAACAGCCGCCGTCATCGCCGCGGGCACGACGCTCTTGATGAACGCCGCCCCCACGTCGCGCATCGCCAGATCGTCGAGCATGTCGTCGACGAATCCCAGGAACGTCAGCCGCGTGGCCCCGGTCGAGAACCCCACCAAGTATCCGGCCGTCACCGCGATCAACACAAACGCGAAGGTCATCGCCGGCCCGGCAAACGTCATCGCCGCCACCCGCGGCACCACCAGGAAGTCGAACGCGTCAACCCCCTGCGCCTCCAGCGCGTGCACCTCGCCGCGCGCCCGCATGGTCCACAACTCCGCCACCATGGCCGCCCCCGAGCGTCCGATCAGGATGAACGCCGTGATCAGCGGCGCGATCTCGCGCACCAGCACCCCGGCCAGAAACGGCCCGAGCAGGTTCGACTGGCCCACCTTGGCGAGCCACACCTGGGCCTGGAGCACCACCGCCACGCCGGTCACGACCGCCACGATCGCGGTGAAGCGGAGTTGATGGCCCGCAATCAGCACCACCTGCTCCGCCAGCGCCCGCCGCGTCGTTCGTCGCCAGAACGAGGGTGTCACCAGCCGCCGCGCGGCACCAAGCAAAAGGCCGACACACTGTGCGACGCCGCGAAGGCCTTCAACGACGGGCTGGCCGATCCAGACGAGCACTCGCGGAGTCTATCTGATCGCTGGGCGGGCGGGGGA
>ENA-ORBV01009115-ORBV01009115.1-microbial-mat-metagenome-genome-assembly--contig:-NODE-9115-length-16429-cov-16.205296_pt1 | contig 16429 bp, 2 predicted proteins | sample MGYA00237777_ERZ505514 | MGnify/ENA primary metagenome ERZ505514 (study PRJEB26160, sample SAMN06269048) | microbial mat metagenome | isolation source: Oligotrophic lake microbial mat | place... | reverse complement strand
GGCGCGGCCGCTGTCAATGTATCGGCCGCCGGCGCCAACGCCATCAACACCACCAACAACGGCGCCACGCCGGCCGGTGCGGATATCCTGCTCACCGCGGACGATCTGGCGCTCGGTTCGGCCGCGGGCAGCATCAACGCCGGCACGGCGGGCGCCGTGCGCGTCACCTCGGTCACCGCCGGGCGGCAGATCGACCTGGGTACGGAAACCGCGGGCAGGCTGAGCCTGACCGCCAGCGAGATTGGTAGTGTTTCCGGGTCCATGCTGCGCGCGGGATCGGCGTTGGCGGGCGACATCACCGTCAGCGCGCTACTCGACGTGGCGTCGAGCATCAACACGGTTTCGCTTGAGACGGGCGGGGCGATCGGCTTGTCCGGGCTCGCGCGCATCGACGTCAACAACCTTGCCCTGCGGTCCGTCGGTCAAATCAACCTGAACAACAGCTTTCGAGTCGGCAATCTCGCGGCAAGCGTGACCGGCGCCGGCAACGCGTTGGTCTTCTCTGGTGGTACTCGCAACATGGCAATCGGCACGGTCGATGGCCTGTCTGGCGTCCTCACCAACGACGGCAACATCACGCTGCGCACCAACAACTCAAGCTTGACGATCGGCAACGTCAATGCCGGCAGCGGCTTCGCAGTCGATCCCGGTGCCGGGGTGGCTTTCACCAACCTTTCGACCAATCCCGGCAACGCGATCACCAACCAAGGTGTGGTGCGAGGCGGTCAGGTCTTCGTGCAGACCGACTCGATCGATCTGCAGGGAGGCAGCGGCATCTTGGTCACCGGTCCCGCCGGTCTGACAATCAGCCCGACAACCCTGGCCGGCCGTACCGTGTCCCTGGGCGCGGGCGCAACCGGCCTGGGCTTGTCCAATGCCGAACTCAACACGATCACACTGAGCAACAGTGCCTCGACGCTCCTGATCGACACCCTGTCGGCGAGCAACCCTATCGTCGTGGACGGTAACGTGTCTTTGCTGGCAGGGCAGGTGGCCGGTGCCGTATCGCTGGGCACTCGAGGAGCCGGCATCAGCGTCAACAACGCGTTGTCGGTCCCCAATGCGCTCAACCTGGATGCGCGCTTGACCGGCGCGACCACCGGCAGCGTCACCGGCGCCGGGCAGATCACCACCGGAAACAACGCCGCCGGCCGGCTTTCCGTAGCGGCAGGGCAAGGCATCAGCCTCACCAATCCGCTCAACCAGGTGTCCGCCACGGCCGGCGTGGGTCTGGTGCTCGACAACCTGGCCGGCGCCGGCGATATCGTCTACAGCGGCACGGGCAATGCAGGCGTCCAGGCGAACAATGCCGTTGGCGGCCGCGCCGTCACGATTACCTCCACCGGCAACCTGACGGTGGCCGGTGGCACCACCACGGCAAACGGCGCGATCAATCTCACCGCGGGCGCGCTCCAGCTCAACGCGCCGGTCAACGCCGGCAGCGGCGCGGTCAGCCTTGCGACGACCACCGGCGGCATCAGCCAGGTAGTCGGCGGCGCTATCACGGCTGGCGCTTTGACAGTGGACACCAGTGTGGTGGCGGGCATCGGTTCGGTCGCGCTGACCGCGCAAAACCCCGCCGGCGACTTAAGCATCGCTTCCGGGTCCAAGATCGCGGGCACCTTCGACCTCAACGCAGGCATCCGTACCGTCACTTTCGCCGGGCTGGTCGATGTGGGTATCGTCGGCGGTACCATCACCGCCGGCACCCAGGTCAACGCCGGCAATTTGCGCATCGCCGGCGCCAGCAACGCGCCGATCGCCACCACCAACACCATCACCGCCGGCGGCGCCGGCACCATTTTCGACCTGACGCAAAGCCTGATCGATCAAGCCACTGCCGGCAGCATCACCATCAACCTTGCCGGCACCAGCCTGGCGGCCGCCAATCCGCGCGCCTCCGCCGCTGTCACGTTGACAAGTACGGGCAACAGCATCTCCGGCCCCGTGAGCATCACCACCCGCGACCCCGGCTTGAGCGCCAGCGGTACCGTCAACTACAACCTGGTGCAGTCGGGGGTGCTCGACTTCCGCGGCAAGAACCTGAATATTGTCGGCGGCACTGCGCTCGGCGGCGTGGCCTTGACCAACGCGGCCAACAGCGGCCTGGCCGCGGCGGCATTCACCAATACACGCGACACCGCGCTGACGCTTCTGGGCGCGCTGACCCTCAATGCGTCGACCACCACCGGCAATCTCACCACCAATGTGGGTGGCACCACCACGATCGCCGGCAACATCGATGTCGGTGCCAACGTGTTCGACAGCGGCGCCGGCAACGTCGCCTTCAGCGGTAGCCGCACCCTCACCAGCACCAACATCGGCAGCGGTTTTGTCAATGCCGGCACCGTCACGGTGGCCAGCGGCACGCAAACCTTCGCCACTGGCGCCAGCCTGAATCAGTTCACCATGACCGGCGGCACCGCCTCGTTCGGCAACACGGCTTCCACCGGGGCTCTCACCTGGAGCGGCGGCACGATCGCAGGCGCCGGGCAGTTGAGCCTGACCGGCACCGGCACCTGGACCGACACCGCTGCCACCACCCTTGCCGGCAACTTGCGCATCGCCAATGGCACCACGCTCAATGCCGTGGGCGCAACCGACACGCGCAAGCGCATCGGTGCCGGCACGCTCACCAATGACGGCACCTTCAACTGGACACAAGGCCACATCGACATCGTCGGTGCAGGCAGTATCGTCAACAACGGTCTGTTCCTGGTGGCCGATGGCGGCAGCGGCCTCAATCTGGGCGATCGCAGTACCGGCAGCGGTACGCTGACCCTGACCAACAGCGCCACCGGCATCATCCGCAAGACCGGCGCCGGCATCAGCTCGCTGGGCAGCCTGGGCGTGGTCGGTGGAACCGCCAACTACGTCAACTTCACCAACAACGGCAGCATCGATGTCCTGGGTGGCGGCCTGCAGTTCAACATCGGCTACAACGGCGCGGCCGGTGGCGGCACGGTCACCAACAACAGCGCGACTAACGTGGCTGCCGGCGCGACCATCGAATTCGGCGGCACGGCGACACACTCGGCGGCATCCAGCTTCAGCGGCCTGGGCGGACTCACCGTGTCGCGCGGCGGCAACGTCACGGTGTCTGGCACCTACGGGCTGAGCGGCGATATCGTCGTGACCAACGGTGGCAGCGGCAGCGCTACGGCGGTGTTTTCCCCCACCGGACCGATGGCTGCTGCGAATGTAGTGGTCAGTGGCGGCACGGCCACATTCAACAATTCACTTGCCACCGGCACTCTCGATGTCTCCGGCGGCACCTTGAATGGCAGCGCGGCCATTGGTGTGTCGGGTGGCGTTGCCTGGAGTGGTGGCACGATCAGTGGCAGCGGCACCCTGACGACCGATGCCGCCAGTGTTTCGACCTGGAGCGGCAGCGGGGCGAAAACCCTGACCGGCCGCACCTGGAACAACGCCGGCGTAGTGAACTGGAGCGGCGGCGCCTTCAATTCGACGGCGAGTGCCGTGTTCAACAATCTTTCCGGCGGCATCTTCAATGCGCTGGTGGCTTCGGCCAGCGACGACATGGTGGGCGCGGGCAGCTTCAACAACCAGAGCGGAGCGGTGTTCAACAGCAACCCTGTGTCGGGCAATGCGACTCTCGCGGGCGTGTTCCAGAACGCCGGTACCTTGAATATCCTGGCAGGCTCGTTGCTCGATTACCGGGATGGCTTGTCCCTGGTCAACACCGGTACGCTCAACTTTGGAAGCGGAGGGCGGCTACAAGGCGCGGCAGGGCACTTCGCCACCATCAACCTTAACCCGGGAAGCGTGTTTGCGGGCGCCGGGACATGGCGCATCGGCGACGGCAGCGGCAGCGACGTGGTGAACGTGAATTCGCCGGTCACGCTGCCTTCCGGGATTGCGTTGTTCGAGCAAGGCGGCGCGCTCAATGTCGCGGCAGGCGCTAGTCTGGGCATGGGCGCATCGACATTCACCCTGTCGGGCGGTGTGGCAACCGTCAACGGCGCGCTTTCCACCGGCGCCCTGACGCAGACCGGCGGCACGATCAACGGAATTGGTAATCTTGCTGTCGGCACCAGCTTCAGCCAGACCGGCGGCAGCATCGCCGGCACGCTTGCCAACATCAATATCAACCAGGCTGCAGGCAACCTCGCGGCCGGTAATTTCACGGCGACCACTTCGGTGACGCTCGCCGCACCGACCGGTGCAATCACCGACGCCAATGGCGCAGGTGCCGTCAACGTCACCGCGCCCACGGTAACGCTTTCGGCCACCAACGGCATCAACCTCGATACCGCGACCGGGTCGTTGAACATGACCAACAGCACCTCCGGCGCGGCGACGATCCGCAATACCGGTGCTGCACTGGTGCTGGGCAATATCAGTTCCGCCGCAGCGTTGTCGATCACCAACAACGCGGCGATCACGCAGCAGGGCGGCACCTCGATCAACGCGGCTGCTGGCGCGACTTTCGACACGCAGGCCGCGGCCACGCTGGGCTCGGTATCGATCACCGCGACCAACCCGGGCGGTGCGCTGACGATCGTCGGCGGCCCGAGCCTTACCGGCTCGCGCATTGCCGGCAACCTGACCCTCAACGCCGGGGCGCGCAGTGTCAGCTATGGCGCAGCAACGGTGGACGTTGGCGGCAGCGTCTCGGTCAACACCACCGGTACACACGACACCACCAACCTGCGCGTCAACGGCCAGGCCAACGGCGCGGGCGTCGCCAACGGCGCGGGCACCTCCACCATCACCGCCGGCGGCGGCGGCACCAACTTCGCGCTGACCCAGGCGGTTTACGACCAGGCCACGCAGGGCAACATCGACATTGTTCTCACCGGCACCGGCACCACCGCGGCCGGGCCGACACCGACCGCTGCGGCGATCACACTCAACAACGCCGGCAACAGCATCACCGGGCCGCTGACGATTCGCACTGTCGATCCGTTGCTCAACTCCAGCGGGGCGGTCGACTACAACCTCACGCAAGGGGTTTCACTCATCGACTTCGGCAATCGCAACGTGCGCATCGTCGGCGGCGCGACATTGGGCAACGTGGCCCTCACCGACCCCGGCAACAGCGTCGGCGGCTCCGGCGTGTTTCGCTTCAACGGCACGCGCTTGACGCAGTTGATCGCCAACGGCTCGATCCTCCTGGGGGCGTCCAACGTGCTGGGCGACCTGCAAGTCACCGCCCAGGGTGGCGGCGTGTCGATGCAGGGCGCCATCAGCGGCGCGGGCAACACCACCTTGATCTCCCAGGGCGCGGACGTGGTCGTCAACGCCGCGTACACCAACACTGCAGCGGTCGCCGGGCGTACCTTTGCCGCGGTGGCCGATGGCAGCATCGTCTTTTCGAATGGTGGCACCGGCGCGATAGCGACGACGCAGGCACTCGACGTCGTGCTCAATGCCGACCGCAGCGGCGCGGGCGCCGGCGCGATCCAGTTGCTCAATGGCAGCAACATCAACACCGCCGGCGGTTCGTTCACCGCGGGCGGTGGGGCGGCGCCGGGCACCACTGCCGCGGTCGGCACCGCGATCTACCAGCATGGCGTGCTGCTGACCAACGCGACCATCAGCACCGGCGCCGGCGCGGTGAGCATTCGCGGTACCGGCTTCAACGGCTCGGGCAATACGCGTGGCGTCAAGTTGGCCGGCAATTCACTGGTGCAGTCGTCCGCGGGTGCGATCAGCGTGACAGGTACCGGCGGTGCCGGCGGCAACGACGATGTCGGCGTGCTCATCGGCAGCGGTTCGGCCTTGCGCACCGGCAGCGGCACACTGACCGTCAGCGGCACCGGCGGCAGCGGCGGCAACAGCTTCGGCGTTCAGGTCGAAAATGGCGGCAGCGCCCGGTCCCTGGCCGGCGGCGGCGTCAACATCTCGGGTTTCGCCAGCGGCGGCAACGATGCCGTGCACCTCGACCTCGGTAGCGAAGTATCGAGCACCGGCCAGGGCGGGGCGAACGCCACCGCGTTGCTGCCGGCCACCGCGGGCCAGGCCGGTGGCGCCGTCGGCATCACCGGCAGCGGCGGCACTGTCATGTTGGGCGGCCTGGTGCAATCGGTCGGCGGGCGCGGCGGGCGCGGTTTCGATGGCGCGACCGTCGGCGCTGCGGGCACCGCGGGCGCGGCCGGCGCGGCTGGCGGGGCAGTCACCATCAGCAGCCCCGACAGTGCGGTGTTCACGGATTCGTCCGCCGAGGTGTATTCCACCGGCGGCTCAGGCGGTATCGGCGGCAACGGCGCAGCCGGCGCTGCCGGGACCACGGGCAGCGCAGGCGCGGCCGGTGCGGCAGGCGGCGCAGGTATCGCAGGCGGCAGCGGCGGCGCAGGCGGCTTGGGCGGTAGCGCTGGCGCGGCTGGCGCGATCAGCCTGTTGGCGGCGACCACGCTCGATGCGGGCGGCACGATTCGTTCCCTTGGCGGTACCGGCGGCGAAGGCGGCAATGGCGGGCGCGGCGGAGACGCCGGCAACGGCGGCGCCGGCGGCAGTGGCATAGCAATCCTCAGCAACGGTGGCGTCGGTGGTGCCGGCGGTAGCGGCGGGCGCGGCGGCGACGGTGGTGTGGGCGGTGCGGCCGGCGATGCCGGGGCCCTGGTGCTGCGCACCACCGCAGGCAGCGGCGGCACGGTCACGATATCCGGGCTGGTCGTGGCCAACCCGGGTAACGGTGCAGTGGGCGGCAATGGCGGCAATGGCGGCAACGGCGGGGCCGGCGGCGCCGGCGGCGCCGCCAACGGGCTTTTCGGCCCGGGCAATCCGCGCCGCAGCGGCAATGGCGGTGCCGGCGGCGGCGCTGGTGACGGCGGCGCTGCGCCGTCCGGCGGTGCTGGCGGCAGCCTGGCTTTCGGCGATGCAATCTTCGTATCGAGCGGCGCTGGCGATGTGGTTATCGCCGCCGGCGGCAGGATCACTTTCGAATTCGGCATTGCCGGCGGCGCCACGCAACCCGGCAACTCGAACCCGTCATTCGGCGTGCCCGGCGCTGGCGCTGCTGCCGGGGCGGCAAGCGGCGGGGCCACGAGCGGCAATGCCGGTGGCGGCGGCGCGTTCGGCGCGCTCGGCGCGCTGGGGTCTTCCGCTGCCGGCGGCGACCCAAGCGGCCTGGTGCGCATCGAGGCGCTCAACGGCGCCATCAGCGACGCCGGCGGCCTGGGCGGCGTTGACGCCTTCAATCTGCTGGCCCGGGCCCGCGACGGCGTTTCCATCGTATCCGGCGGGAACAACATCTTCAATGCCGACCTGCAGGTCAGCGGCACCGGCAACATCGCGCTCGCCACATCGCAGAACATCAACCTCACCGACCTCGATTCCGACAGCTTCGCGCTCAAGACAGCGAGCGGCAACGCAACAGTCGGCGGCTTCTACATCGACTTGAACGGCAACGTCGACCTGGGCGGTAGCGGATTGTTGAACTTCAACCCGGGCGCCGGACTGTATCTGTCGGTCGGCAGTGTCACGGTCAATGCCATCCAGTTCAACGTCTCGCAGAACGTTTCGTTCAACGGCATCGCTACCATCAACGCGCCGATCAGCGTCACCGGCGACCTGCGGATCTTCAACGACCTCAACGTCGGTGCGGGCACCGGCGGCGTCACGGCCGATACCATCAGCTGGTTCGGCGGCGCGTTCACTGCGGGCACCGTGGCCATCGCCAATGGCGGGACGATCGCCAACTCGGTCACCCTGGATGCGACCCTCAATCTCAACGGCGGAACGACCCTGCTACAGAATGCCGGCGTGGGTGGCGGCGGCAGCATCAACGTTGCAGGCCCGGCGACATTGCGGGCGACGGGAAGCACCTCGCTCAACATCATCGGCGGGCTCGTCAACAGCGGCGCGATCTCGGTTGACGCCGAGAACGGCGATGCCACCCTCTTTCTCGGCGGGCCGCTGACCAACAACACGACGCTGACCCTGACCTCCAGCGGCTCAGGCGGCAACGCGACGCTCGATCTGAACGGCAACGACTTCACCAACACCGGCACGTTGAGCGTGCTGTCCGGCGCCGGCGGCGCGCGCACCATCCTTGCCGGCAACTTCCTGATGCAGGGCGGGCAGATTTCGGGCGACACGTCTCTCGAAGTGCAGGCGCCGTTCAACTGGAGCGGCGGCAGCATCGCTGCCGGCGCCAGCGTGCGCCTGCATCAGGGCGGCAGTGTCGTCGCGGGCATCGGTTCGCTCAACGGCACCCTCAACAATACCAATGGCGGCACGCTGACCCTGACCGACGTGACTCTGGCCGGCTCGGGTTTGCTCATCAACGACGCGACCCTGGAGACCAGCGGCAGCGCCGTGACGGTAGACGTGCCGCTCAGCGGCACGGGCAACATCCTGGCCAATGCCACGGTGACGGACTTCAACCAGTTCGTGAGTCAGGGCGACGCCATCGACATCAGCGCCGGCGCGACCGTGAACACCAACGCCGGCTTCGATATCGGCCGCGTATCGCTCAATGGCGGCACGCTCAACTTCGCCGGCGGCGGGTCGGCGACCGACCTGACCCTTTCTTCCGGCGCAGTTCTCAGCGGCAGCAGCAGCACGCTCTTCACGCAGACCTTGGCCTGGACTGGTGGCTATATCGCCGCCAGCACCACCGTCGACTTGTCCGCTGGCGGCACGGTGAGCGGGGGCCCGGTCCTCGACGGCACCCTGCTCGTCAACGGCGGCACGCTCGTGTTCAACGGCGCCAACCTCGGCGGCGCCGGCCTGCTCGGCAATCATAGTGCGTTGCAGTTCGCCTCCGGCAGCAGCACGATCCTGCCCGCCATCCTGGGCTTCGGGTTTCTTGAGGTTTCCTCCGGCGCGAGTGCGACTTTTGCCGGCAGCGTCAACGGTTCGCAAGCCATTCTGGTCGGCGGCACGGCGACCTTCAGCCAGGGCGTGGCAGCGGCCTCGCTGCAGATCGTCGGAGGCACAGTGAACGTCAACGCAGCCTCCAGCGTAGACGACCTCCTGATCTACTCAGCCGGTGTCCTGGCAGGCAGCGGCGCCCTCGACGTCAACAACAGCTTCGACTGGAACGGCGGGACGGTATCAAACGCCTCCCTGGCGCTTGCCAACGGCGGCAGCATCAGCGGCAACGTGGCCCTCAACGCAGCGCTGACCTTCAGCGGCGGCACGCTGCGCCTGGACGGCGCCAATGTAAGCGGCAGCGGCAGCATCGCCATCGCTGCGGGCCGCACTCTGGAGACCGTGGCCGACAGCACGATCGCGCTGGGCAGCGGCTTGAGTGTCCCGTCCGGCGCCACTCTCGTGGTCAACGCCGACTTTCACAACAACAGCGACGTGACCCTCAACATCACCGGCAACCTGACCAATGTCGGCACGGTGCGAGTGCGCGGCGGCGCCAACGGTTTCGCAGCCAACCTGAATGTCAGCGGCGTGTTCGACAATCAGGCGGTGCTCGATTCCATCGGTTCGGGCGCCCCCTCCAACGTGATCACGGCCGGCTTTTTCAACCAGCAGGCGGGCGCCAGCATCACCGGCGCTAACCCGCTGGATTTGAATGTGCCGTTCAACTGGGCCGGCGGCAGCATCGGTGGCGGCAGCGTGGTCAACCTTTTGCAGGGTGGCACGGTCGGCGGCGGCACCCGCAGCCTGGCCGGCACGCTCAACAACACCGTAGGCTTGTTGACCATCTCCGGTGTCACGCTCACCGGCGCCGGTGCGCTGATCAACGCAGCACAACTGGACGTGCTCAACAGCACGGTCGCGCCGGGGCTTTCCGGCAGCGGCAATCTCTCGGTCAGCGGGGCCACGCAGTTCAATGCCGCGGTCGGCCAGGGCAGCAACCTGGTGTTTCAGCCCGGCGCCAACGTGACCTTCGCCCAGGGCGCCTCGGCGCAGACCTTCGATGCGAGCGCCGGCGGCTCGGTGAACTTCGGTGCTGCCTCCATGTTCGACAACTTCGCCGTCGGCGGCGGCGCGAACATCGGCGGTGCGGGCCCGCTCGCCGTCGCCACCTCTTTGACGGCGGGCAACGCCACCTTTACCGGGGTCACGCTCAACCTGGCAGGTGGTTCCACATTCGGCGCCATCGGCACGACGACGAGCATCAACGGCGGCACGATCAACAACGCCGGCAGTGCCAGCTTGGGTATCAACGGCGCTCTGGCGCTGTCCGGCGGCGCGGTCGTCAACAACGCCGGTGCCATGCTGCTCAACGGCACTCTGGCCAACCCGATCACCGGTGCTGCCAATGGCCAGGTCAACAACAGCGGCACGCTGGTCAAGGCCGGCGGCACCGCCAGCACGCTGGCGGTCAACTTCGTCAACAGCGGCGCGGTCAGCATTCTGGGTGGCAGCCTCAATCTGCAGCGCGGCGTCGGCGTCGACACCGGGGCGATCACGGTCGCGAGCGGCGCCACGCTGGGGCTGACCGGCGATCGCAGCTTCGCTGCAGCCTCCTCGATCTCGGCTCCCGCCGCAACAGTGGTATTCAATCCGGCTGCCACCGGCGGCAGTGCGATCACGCTCAACGGCGCTTTCAACGCCGCTGCGGTGCAGGTGAATTCGGGGACGGTCAGCGTCGGCACCACCGCCTCGTACGTCAGCGCCGCCGACTACACGCAAAGCGCCGGCATTCTGCTGGGTAATGGCGGCAATGTGCGCATCACCAACAGCTTCAACTTCCCCGGCGGCAACATCAGCGGCACCTTCGGCAACATCGACGTGACGCAAGCCAGCGGCAACTTGCTGGTGGGCAGCCTCAATGCCAGCCAGTCGATCATGCTGGCGGCACCAGGCGGCGCGTTGGTCGATGTCAACGGCGCCGGGCAGAACATCAATGCGCCCAGCGCCACTCTGTCGGCGGCCGCCGGCATCAACCTCGATACCCAGGTGGCTGCGCTGGCCGCCAGCAACTTAGGCGGTGCCTTGAATCTGCGCAATACCGGCGCGCTCAATGTCAGTTCGATCAGCCAGTCAGGTGGCGGGGCGCTGAACCTGACCAACAGCGGCAACCTGACCCTGGCCAATGTGAACGCCGGCAGCGGCAATGTGTCGGTCGTGGTCAGCGGCGGCAACCTGCTTCAGGGTGGCGCGCCAGGCGCGACCGCGATCGCCACCAGCGGGCTCACCACCTTGAGCGCTGCCGGCATCGGCGCACCTGGTGCGCCGCTCACGCTGGGCGGCGCATTCCAGTTGGAAAGCACCGCCGCAGGGGCGGCCGGCGATATCCATGTGGCGGCGCCCGGGCCTCTTGGCGTCAACGGCTCCAACATCGTCACCGATATCGGTTCATCGCAACTGGTCAGCATTAGCGCCACCGGTGCGGCCGGCGACATCACGGTCAATGGCGCGGCAGCGCCTGCCGGTGATGCCGTGCGGCTCATCGCCAACCGCAACATCACGGTGAGCGCGGCGGGCTTGTCCGCACTTGCAGCCAATCTGGTTGCGGGCGGTCGCATCGATGTACTGGGCGACATGAACATCGGCGGTTTTGTGTCGATCGCCGCCGCCGGCCCGCTGGCGATCGGTGATGCCACCCGCGCGGCACTGATCACCGGGCAAAACCTGGTCTTGTCGGCTGCCAGCATCGCGGTAATCAACGGTAGTGCCTTGGCCGGCACAAGCGGGGTCGCCGCCAGCGGCAGCCTCGCCATCACCACGGCGGGCAACCTGTCGCTCACCGGTGGTGCTGTGGCCAACGCGGTGGCAAGCCTGGTGTCCGCCGGCAATGCCAGCATCAGCGTGGGCGGCACCCTGTTGATCCAGGGCGGGACAGCGCCCGGCGCCGCCGCCTTCATCGACCCGCAAGCGCCGGGATCGCTGCTGAGCGTATCGGCTGCCGGCATCACGCTCACCGCGGGCAGCGCCGACCACGCCTATGCCGCGATCTGGGGCAACGGCGACATCGCCATCAACCTCACCGGTTCGACGCCGCCGCAGTTCAACCCCGGTACAGGTGTTAATCGCGATGCGGTGATTTTCGCCAACGGCGGCACGATATCGCTTAACCTTCAGTGCGCGGCCGCACCTTACCCGTGTGCGGCACAAGCGGGTAATCCCTTGACCAATCTGCTTTCCGATTCCGGCTGGTTTGCCAACAACTTCCTGGCCGGCAGTGCCGTGCAGCAGCAGTTCGTTCCGGTGAGCGAGAGCAATGGCGGCGGCGCGATCATCCAGACCGTGTTGGGGAATTTGCTGCCGATAATCGAGCAGATCATCAAGCCGGTGCCCAAGCGCGGCGAAGATGTCGTGGTCGAAGACGATACATGCCAATAGCGGAGAATCCGGCCATGCGCATTGCCGCCTGCCGCACAGCGTTCGCCGGCGCGTTGCTGGCGCTTTGCCTGGTGTCCCAGGCGGGGGCGCAAGCGGTGCTGATCGGCGACGTCGAATACGTGCGCGGCGCCGGCGCCGCGCAGCGCGGCAGCGAGGCGCCACGGGTGCTGGGGGCAGGCTCCGCGGTCGAGCAGGGTGAGGTGCTGACCATCGGCGCCAACAGCTATGCGGTGGTCAAGCTTAACGACGGCACGCGCATGACCCTGCGGCCGAATACCACCATGCGCATCGATGAGTTCGTGCTCGATCAGCCGGGCAAGAGCGACAGCCTGGTGATGAACCTGCTCAAGGGCGGCCTGCGGGTGGTGACCGGGGCGATTTCCAAGCGCGGCACGGCAGCGCGGCTGTCGACGCCGACCGCCACCGTGGGCATTCGCGGCACCGATTTCGATGCGCGCCTGTGCGCTGACGATTGCCGTGCCGAAAACCGCCGCCCGGTGCCGCTGGCGCAGGCCAGCGTGCAGACGCTGCTGCCGGCCAGTGCGCGCGTGGTGCAGATGCAGGGCGCGCTTTCGGCGCTGTCGGAAAACGGCGAGCGGCGCCTGGTGCAGGCCGGTGGCCCGGCCTACAGGGGCGAGGTGCTGGAGACCGCCCCGGGCTCGCAGGCGGTGCTGGTGTTCCGTGACGAAACGCGCGTCACCGTGCAGGGCGGCACCCGCTTCAAGATCGAGGATTTCGTCTACGACAGCAAAACCCCGGAAGAGGGACGCGTGTCATTGGGGCTGCTCAAGGGCGGCATCCGCGCGTTGACCGGGCTGATCGCCAAGGCAAGGCCGGGCTCGGTGCGCTTTTACACGCCGACTGCCACCGTAGGGATTCGCGGCACCGGCATCGATATGAGCTGCGAGGGTTCGTGCGCGGGCGAAGCCCCCGGGGGCCCCACCGACGGCTTTTTCATCCTGACCTGGCAGGGTGAGGTTGGGGTATCATCGGCCGCGGCACCGACCGAAATCCTCATCGTGCCGATCGGTTCGGCAGCGCGCCTCGGTGCTGGCGAACTGCGGCCGATTCTGATGCGCGAGATTCCCGAATTCATCAACAACAACCCCGCCGTGCGCCCTGATCGCATCGACATCGACATCAATCGCCTGTTCGGCCTGACCCGCAAGGATGACGGCGAAGACGGGCTGTACGTCTATCTGCGCGATGGTCATCTTGCGGTTTCGCGCGATGGCCAGAGCATCGACATCGGGCGTGGCGAGGCCCTTTTCGCAGGCTTGACCGGCAACACGCTAACGCGGCTGGAAGCGGTGCCGCGCTTCATCCAGACCGACCCGACGCCGCGCCCGGAACGCACCTCCGATGCGCGCGGCACCCAGCTTTTGCAGATGCTCTCGCTGGGCCTGCGCGCGCGTTCCAACCTGAGCTGTCGACCTTGATGCCAGGCGCACCATCCCGGGGGGGGCATAAGGAAACACCGAACCAGTCCGCAGGTCGGCAAAGTCACTTATGCAACAAGCTGAATCGAAAAGACCCTTTGTCCGACAGTCCGAATTCCAGGGACTTGTTCAGCGTTTTCTCAAGGCAGGCAACATGACGTGGTGGCGACCGCAGGCCGGCTTGCCGTTGCTTTTGGCGATTGCCTTGGCCATGCCTGCCGGTGTGCTGGCACAGGCGGCGGCGCCGGCCGCGCCTGCCGCCGACGGCCCGCGATTCAGCGTTGAGAGCTATGTCGTCGAGGGCGACAACCCGCTCGGCGCCGCCGCGGCGCAGGCCGTGCTGGCGCCGTTTACCGGCGCCAGTGTCGCGCTGGATCGCCTGCAAGCCGCGGCCGAGGCGCTCGAGCGCGCCCTGCACGATGCCGGCTACGGCTTTTACCGGGTGATCCTGCCGCCGCAGGATTCCGCCGCCAGCGTAAAGCTGAAGATCCTGCAATTCAACCTTGGCCAGGTGACGGTCAAGAACCAGAATTTTTTCGGCGAGGCCAACGTCCGCGCCAGCCTGCCGGCCTTGAAGGAAGGCGCCAGCCCGAACACCCTGAACCTGGCGCGCGACCTGGCGCTGGCCAACGAAAACCCGTCCAAGCGCGTGGTGGCGGCGTTTCGTCCGGGCGCCAGCCCCGATACCGTGGATGCCAGCCTCGAAGTATCGGATTCGCGGCCCCTGACCGGCTTTGCGCAACTGGCCAATACCGGTACAGCGGCCACCGGCATCAGCCGCCTGACCGTCGGTGTGGCGCACGCCAACCTGTTCGACCGCGATCATCAGTTGACCGCCACCTACACGCTTTCGCCGGAGCAGCATTCCAAAGTCAAGCAATGGGGCGCGTTTTACCGTGCGCCGGTGTATGGCTTTGGCGGCATGATCGCGGCCTACTGGACCGAATCGAACGTGCAATCCGGCAGCGCCGCCGGCGTCGCGATTACCGGTGGCGGCCGCTTTGCCGGCATTCAGTACACCCAGTATTTCGCGCCGCGCGGCGACTACCGTGACTATTTCACCCTGGGGTTCGACGACAAGCAGTTCGACAACACCGTGCTGGTGGCTGGCACCAATGTCGGCACCTGCAATCGCATTGCCAGCCGGCCGGTTTCCGGAAGTTACAGCGGCCGCTATGAGGGTGCCAACCTCACCGTCTCGTTCAATGCCGACTATGCGCGCAACCTGCCCGGCGGCTCGCGCAACGCGCAGGCCGACTACGACCAGTGCAACCCGCCGGCGGATGCCTCGAAAAACCTTTCGGCGGCGTGGTCGGTGCTGCGTTTGGGCGGCGATGTGGGTTGGCGCTTTGCCGGCGACTGGCTGCTGGCGGGCAAGCTGCGCTCGCAGTTTTCCGGGCACTCGCTGATTCCCGGCGAAAAATTCGGCGTCGGTGGCGCACAGTCGGTGCGCGCCTTGGGCGAGCGCGCCCTGGCCGGCGATGTGGGCGTGCAGACCACGGTGGAATTGTGGCTGCCGGCGCTGACCAAGGGGATTCGCTGGCTGGCGTTTTACGACCAGGGGCGGGTCAAGACCCTGGAGCCGGCACCGGGGGGCGGCAACTCGTTCGAAGCCGTCGGCAGTCTCGGTTTCGGCATGCGCTGGCAGTATCAGACCAGCGTTTCGGTGGCGCTGGATTTCGCCCAGGTGGTGCAGGGCCATGCGCCCAGCGGCACGATTCTCAACGTGCAAAACACGCGCGGCCACAACCGCCTGCACCTGAACGCCATCGTCAAGTTCTGAAGCAGGCGGCCCGGCGTCCCGCGACGCCGCGTTCACCGCAGCGCAGACGCCGCCGGAGCGCGGCGCGCCGCAGCCCATTTTGCGCAGTTTCACAGTTTTCGTCGCGCAACGAGACTTGTTGAGGGTATCGTGCAAAGTGTCGATTGCCGCGCACCGAAAAGTATGCGCTAATCAGGCAGGGTTGGAGGGAAATACCGGGTTTGTCGGGCAACCGACCAACTTCGGGCTGTTTTGCAAAGAGTGAAGGGCTTGCCGTACATGAACTGCCACTTGCCACGCCGCCAGTTGTGCCTGGCGGTCGCAGCCGCTTTCACCGCCGCGCTGCCGCTGGGCCCGCAGTGGTTGGTGTCGCAGGCGCATGCCAACCCGAGCGCGCCGATCGTTACCAACGGCAGCGCCAGCTTCCAGACCCAGGGCAAGACCCTGACGGTCACCAATACCCCCGGCGCCATCATCAACTGGCAGAGTTTTTCGATTCCCGCCGGTGAAACCACACGTTTTCAGCAACAGAGCGCCGCCAGCACGGTATTGAATCGGGTGCGTGGTCAGGACCCCAGCGTGATCCTCGGCACCTTGAGTTCCAACGGCCGGGTGTTCCTGATCAACGCCAACGGCATCGTGTTCGGTGCCGGCAGCCGCGTCGATACGCAGGGCCTGATCGCCTCCACGCTCAACATCAGCGACGCCGACTTCAAGAAAGGCCTGCTGAAATTCAACAAGGAAGGCCAGGCCGGCAGCGTCAAGGTCGACGGTTTTGTGAATGGCGGCAGCGGCGACATCTACATCATCGCGCCTGACATCACGGTTGGAAAAGAGGGTGTGATCAGGAGTGAAGGCGGCAACGTGGTGTTGGCCGCAGGGGAAAAAGTCGAGATCGGCAGTCGCAATTTGAACGACATGAAGTTCGAGCTGCAGGCAAGCAGCAATGCGGCAACGGTGCTGGGCAAGCTCAGTGGCGGAGCGGTGGGCGTGTTTGCCGGCACGTTGAAGC
>ENA-ORBV01009114-ORBV01009114.1-microbial-mat-metagenome-genome-assembly--contig:-NODE-9114-length-16432-cov-4.445368_pt1 | contig 16432 bp, 14 predicted proteins | sample MGYA00237777_ERZ505514 | MGnify/ENA primary metagenome ERZ505514 (study PRJEB26160, sample SAMN06269048) | microbial mat metagenome | isolation source: Oligotrophic lake microbial mat | place... | reverse complement strand
GTGTATAAGAGACAGCGCATAGGCTACGACGACATTGAGAAAACTGAAAAGCCACTCATTAACGCAGAAGACGTGTTGAGTAAGCACCGCTTTTAGTTCATTCGTTAAAGTCTTATACTGTGACCTCGCAGAAGAGTTTATGCTAATCACCATAAGCGGATATCCGTTGTCAGGAAAAGGCACTGTTGGCCGTAGACTTGCCGCTGAACTAGGCTGCGACTACTGGTCTGCGGGCGACGTGTGGCGCGAGGAAGCATCAAAACTCGGCATCACACTCTCCGAATTTAAAGAGCAGCTCGCGTCAAGCCCAGAATATGACCGGCTGCTCGATGAGCGCCAAAGCGCGCTGCACAACCGCGAACAGCTCATTATTGACAGCCGTATGGGCTTTCATTTTCTACCGCTCGCGTATAAGGTGTTTCTCACCGTGCATATCGATACTGCTGCGAAGCGCCTTGTTGAAGCGCATCGGAATTCCGAAGCTGTCCGTAGTATAGATGAGGCGCGCGCAGAAATAGCAAACCGCGTTGAGGCCGAGCGCGCGCAGTATAGGCGCTTGTATGGCGTTGATCATCACGATCCGCGCCACTATCACCTGGTCCTTGATACTACGGGAAAAACGCCAGATGAAGTCTTGGCATTGCTATTAAAAGAAATTCCGTTCATTTAACTTGTCTTTAAATCGGGTTTAAAGAGTATAGGTCACCGTTACTAGTACTACTAGAAAGGAATAAATACTGCTCGCCACCACTAAAGGTATGAAGAAACCTAGCTCCAGCTACCTTATAACAATTGCAGGAATGCCATTGTCAGGAAAAGGCACCACAGGGAAGCTGTTGGCAAGCGAGCTAGGCTACGAGTACTACTCATTCGGTACTGAAGTACGCGCCGAAGCCGATCGTAGAGGTCAAAGCCTCGACCAATTTCTTAACTGGATGCAAGCAAACCCTAGTTTCGAGTCTGAACTCGACCGCCGGCAAAGCCAGCGCGCGGCTGGAAGATTCCGAGCATGACCGGACGATTTACCCTCAGCTCATCGGCAATCTACGCATCAGCCTCGACCGCTTCATCAGCGTCCTCGCGAACACGCCGACGTATCGCTACGCGCTCCTGTTCATCCTCGAGCCGGGCGCTGCGTTGGAGGTGCGCGACCTTCAGTTCACGAGCGATTTCCAATGTTCGTCGCTGCCGCTCGTGCCGCTGAAGCAGGGCGCGAATGAGTTTCGCGCGCACTTTCCCGAGGGCATCGATGCGGGCTCATTCGAGTTGGAAATTGCGACGAAGTAGCCGCGACGACGCGCGAGCTAAGCGCGATAGATTTCCAGCAGGCGGCTGCGGATCTCGTCGTCGGCGCTGAGGTTTTGGCGGCGCACGTTTTCGACGAGGCGATTCCATGTCGCGGGCTCGGCAAGCCGTTCCAGCGCGGTGACGAGTTCGGCGGCGGAGTTCGGGGCGATGAGGAAGCCGTTGCAGTCATCGGCGACGACATCGGCGAGCGCGCCGACACGGGTGGCGACCACGGGCTTCTCGAAGGCGAACGCCATGTAGGCGACGCCGCTCTGCGAGGCAGAGAGATACGGCAGGGCGACGGCGTGCGCGGAGTTGAAAAGGTCGGCCATTTCCTCGTCGGAAATGAAGCGATTGATGGTGCGGATGTTCGGAGAATCGATGCGGTATTCGGCAAGGTCGCCTTCACCCGCGATCACGAGCGTAAAGCGCTGCGGATCGAGACTGCCAAAGGCTTCGAGCAAGACATCGAGGCCCTTGTAGCGAAGCAATCGACCGAAGAAGAGGACGACGAACGGGCCATCGAAAGCAGGCGCGGACTTTTCGCGGGCCCAGAGCTGGTAGTTCACGTGCGGGAGGACATGTGTGCGCGCGTGGAGGAAGGGCGGCAACTGGTCGCGGATGGCCGCGGAGTGGACGATCACTTTCCGCATGAAGAGAAAGACGAGCCACAGATGCACGCGCATAAACGCGCGCTTGGCGAGGCTTTCGCCCTCGTGCGGGACGGCGTCGTGGAGTGTGATCACGGAATTAAACGCGGCGAAGAGCGGGAAGAGCGGAAGCAGGATGGGCAGCTCGCTATTCAGATGGATCGCGACGGGGCGGCGGCGGATGATTTCGCGGACGAGCGCGAAGAGATCGGCGAGGCCGGTGAGGCGCACGGGATCGAGCCGCACGCGCCGACTTTCGACGGGCACGGTGCTCTCGTAATTGCGCACGTAGAGGACGCGTGCGGCGGGCGCAAGCGCGTGCATGAGCGATTCGGAGTAATGCTTCATGCCGCTCTGCGGCCAGAGATTGATGAATACGACCGGGCCGGGCGCCGGCGCGGCGGCGGAAGAAGGGTCGTCATTCATGGCGCGCGAGGTTGGCGACCTTTTGCGTATCCCACAAGCCGCGGAAGATTGTGACGGAGTTTCTGCTGGCGCGCGCGCGCGCTTCGTGATTTCTCCCAGCACCCCTTTTATGACCGCCTACGACCTTCTTCGGCAGGAACTCGCCGCCGAGCCCCGCACCTGGCTGATCACCGGCGTGGCAGGCTTCATCGGCTCGCACTTGCTGGAGACGCTGCTCGGGCTCGATCAGCGCGTTGTGGGGCTGGACAATCTCTCGACGGGTTCGCCCCGAAACCTCGAAGAGGTGCGCGGGCGGGTGACGGCGGAGCAATGGAAGCGCTTCACTTTCCACGAAGGCTCGGTCGCCGATATGACGGCCTGCCGCGTGGCCAGCGATCACGTGGATTACATCCTGCACCAGGCGGGCTTCGTGTCGGTGCCGCTCTCGATCGAAGATCCCCTCGGCTGCCACGCGACAAACGTGACCGGCACGCTCAATCTGCTCATCGCCGCGCGCGACAATCGCGTCCGGCGCGTCGTCTATGCGAGCAGCAGCGCGGTTTACGGCGACGATCCGCGGATGCCCAAGGTCGAGCTGCAGATCGGCCGCCCGCTTTCGCCCTATGGTGCGTCGAAGCGCATGGCCGAAATCTACGCGCAGGTCTTCCACGAGACTCACGGGCTGGAAAGCGTCGGGCTGCGTTACTTCAACATCTTCGGGCCGCGGCAGAATCCGACGGGCGGTTACGCAGCGGTGATCCCCCAATGGATCGCCACGCTGCTCGGCGGCGGCGAATGCGTGGTCAACGGCGACGGCGGGATCACGCGCGACTTTTGCCCCGTGGCCGATGTCGTGCAGGCCAATCTGCTCGCGGCGACGACACGCAATCGCGACGCAGTGGGTGGGGCCTTCAACGTGGCGCTGGGCGGAAGCACCACGCTGGATCAGTTGCACGCGCTCATCTCCGAAAGGATCACCGCGCTCGGCGGAAAACCGCGCCCGATCCGCTACGGCCCACCGCGCGCGGGCGACATCCAGCATTCCTCGGCAGACATCGACGCGATCCGGCAGGCGCTGGCTTACAAACCGAGCGCGAGTCTCTCAGCGGGACTGGCCGAAACTGTTGCGTGGTACGCGCAGTCTGTCTGAGTCCTTGACAGCAGCTCGCAGCTTGCTCCTATTGCTGAGAGAATTTTATCGTCCCAGAAATCACCGAAATTAATCGCTCCCAATGAAACGTATCTCCTTCCTTTCGCTCGCCGTCCTGATTGGTGCCGTGGCCTTTGGCTTTGTCTGGCTGCCGAAGGCGGCGGCGGCTCAATGTTCGGCAGCACCTGCGACCGTGTGCTACAAAGGAAGCACTTACTCCAATGTCCCAGCCTTCCTTCAAGCGGCGTATCTGGCCGGCGGTGGTTCGTGCGGGCCTTGCAACGTGAGCCCGAACTGAAACCCAAGAATCTACTTTCTCAGAAAGCCCTGGGCGGACCTCCTCCCAGGGCTTTTTAGCGTCCGCGCGCGCGCTGAAATCTCTCATGTCTTACGTCGTTGTCCTCTTGCTGATGGTGGCGATTGCCGGCACCGCTGCTTTGGCTGGCGGGCGGCAATTGGCGCTTTGTCTGCCGGGTTACGGCATCCTCGCGTGTGCGGCGATTCTCAGTTGGTGGCCAGCGCGGCGCAAACCCATCCCGCGGGGCGCCGGCGAGTGCCTGCTCACCGCCACGATTTTCTTTGCCTATATCGCCGGACGGGCATTTTTCTCTCCCGAGGAATACCTCGCCCGGCGCGACCTGTATCTCGCGATGGGCGCGCTGGTGACCTATCTCCTCACGGCGCTCTGCGTGCCCTCGCCGCGGGCGCGCATGTGGCTCGTCGCGGGCCTGCTCCTCCTTGGCCTCGCCAATTGCGGCGTGGGCGCGATCCAGTTTTTTAAGGGTCAGAACTACATGCCCTTTCCCTTCCTGCCCCGTGCGGACTACGGGACGCGCGCCAGCGGCTTCTTCGGCTACCCAAACCACCTCGCCACCTTCCTGTGCATCTCGCTCATGATGGGGCTCGCGGTCACTTTCTGGAGCCGTTGGCCGGTGTGGGCGAAAATCCTGACCGGATATTCGTCCCTCATGTGCCTGCTCGGCCTGCTGATCACCGGCAGTCGTGGCGGCTACATCGGCGCGGCGATCGGCCTGCTGGTCTTTGGCCTGCTCAGCCTGCTTTTGATCGGCAAACTCGCTTCCGGTCGGGTGATCGTCCTGATCATCGCGGGGAGCCTCGGCGTCGCCGGGTTGGCGTGGGGCGTCCAGCACCTCAAAACGCGGAGTTTTCTCATCGAGTCGCGCACTGCGGAAACACTCACCGTGGACTCTGCCCGGCTGCGTCTCTGGCAGGCCGCGTGGAAACAGTTTCAGTTAAAGCCGGTCGTCGGCACCGGCAGCGGCACCTATCTCTACTACGGTCGTCAGTTCCGCCATCCGACCATCCAGAAAGACCCTGTCTACACGCACAACGAATACATCCAGTTGCTCGCCGAATATGGCATCCTCGGGATCGCCGCGGCAGTGATGTTTCTGGAAACGCACCTGCGGCGCGGCTGGAATTCACTGCTGGCCCGAGCTTCGGAAACTACCACTGCACTGACGACCGATCGGAACACCATCGCCATCACCGTCGGGGGACTCAGCGCGATGGCGGCGGTGATGAGCCACGCCTTCATGGAATACAACCTCCACATGCCGGCCAACGCGCTGGCGATGGCCGCCATTTTTGGGCTGCTTGCGGGAATGGGAACCCCGGACGACGAAGCGCTCGAGGAAGGCGAGGAACGTCCGCCCGACTGGCCCGCGATCCTCCGGCTGGGGATACCGCTTTTGGGCGTTTGGATCGGGGCGCAGGCCATTCGCACCTGGCCCGCCGAGGTGTATGCGGAGAAAGCGCGCTTCGCCCTGTCCGACTGGAAAATGCTCGTCGAGCCTGAAGTGCCGAGGAAAGTGGAATCTCTGGCCCGCCTCGGTTTGGAGCGGGACATCCGCAACCCCGATTTACACTTTCTGGTCGCCGAAGCACACGCGGCTCTCGCCTTTCAAGCCAAGGAACCCGCCGAAAAATCCGCCGAGTATGAGAAGTCGCTCGAAGCCTACGAGAAAGCTCTCGCCCTCGCTCCGCGCGATGTCCGACTCCTTCTCGCCAAGGCGCAAACGCTCGACAAGCTCCAGCGATTTGAAGAGGCGGCGACTGTGCTCGATCAGGCCGAAAAACTCGACCCGATTTCGGGAGGCGTGCATTACGCCCACGGAGCTCACTTGCAGGCCATGGGGCAACTGGCCGAAGCAGGCGCGCGGTATCATCGATCGGTGCACCTGGGCCACGGGCCCGGGGCGCAGGCCGCGCTCGATGAAGTCATCGCTGAGCTGAAAGCTGGATCTCCGGCCAGGCCCACAAATCGCTAGGGCGCGGTGCTTTTCTGCGCCTTCTCGGCCCCGGCGAGGGCCTCGCGAATCAATCCCGCCAGCCGATCATAGGTGAGCTTCCCTTCGAGTTGGCGCCCGTTGAGAAATACCGACGGCACCGCCTGCAACCCATTCGCGGCCGCGTCTTCCTGGCTTCGACGAACCGCACCCGTCGCCCGCTCCGCCGCGAGGCACGTCGCAAAGTCCTCCATTTTCAAACCCAACGCTACGGCGGTAGCCCGCAAGCGCTCGTCCGAGAAGTCGCCCGTTCCGCTAAAAAGACGATCGTGATACGCCCAGAAGGCGCCCTGCTCGCCGGCACAATGCGCCGCGACCGCTGCCGCGAAGGCCCGAGGATGAGTCTCGATCGGGTAGTCGCGAAATGCCACGAGGACGCGGTCCGCAAATTCCAAGCGGAGGCGCTGCACCACCGGAGCGAGTTCGCGGCAAAAACTACACTGGTAGTCGGAAAAGACGACTAATTGAACGGCGGCTTCACGAGGTCCGGAGGCTTGCGCGAGTTCCAGATTCAACCGGACCGCGCGCGCGGGCGCCGGCGCGACCGGGCCGGAACCGATGAGGATTGCCGCAGGCACGACGGCGAAGAAACCGAGCGTGAGAGCGGTCGAGCGCGAGGCTTCCCAAGGCCTGCCGTCGAGCGTGCGCTTTGCCCAGACCGTCACAGCGATCAACGCCACCGTGATCGCCGCAGAAAGAGTGCAGAGCGGACAGAAGGACCGAATCACGGCGAACTGTAGATACATCAAGCCCGCGGAAAACGTCGCCCCGACCACGAGAAGCCAGAGCGCTGCCTCCAATATTCGCTGCTTCCAGACCGTTGACGCACAACCGACCAGCCCGAGAAACGCCGCGAGAATCGCCAGATAATAAATCGCTCCGAAGACCGCAACCGAGATTCCGCCGACGGTGGCGAAGGGACTGGCCAGGACAGCGTCGCAGCCATTTTTGACCGGGCAAAAGAGATCCCGCACCGGCGCATGGCGTTGCCAGAGCAGCAGACTGTCCAAGGTTCCAAGCCACGCCAGAGCGCCCCCCAACATCACGACCGTGGGCACGGGAGGTCGTGAAGCTGAGGTCGCAGGGAGCGAATCGCGGGAATCAGGAGGAGCCATGATGGATAGGAGCAGGCAGCAGCGCGGACTTGGTTCTGCTCAGCAAGCCGTACGATGCACAAAGACCACAGGATGTCCCGCAAAAGGTCAGGCAAGCGATTCTTCGTGGGAAACAGGAAATGTGAAAGTTCATCTTTCGAACGGCAAAAAGCTTGCTCCGACACTGACCGTCTCCATACTTCGCGGTCGGATAACGCCCTGAATGCCACCTCTTTCGCCAATCACAGCCCTGATTTGTAAGAGCAGAGCATCCGGGATGCAGTCCCTCTGCCGAGACTCACCACCAATTTCGTCTATCAGCCACCTCCCAGAATAACCCACTGAAACCGCGCGCGATGAATACTCTTAAACGCCCCCGAATCCTTAGCCACTCCGCCTCCGAACTCCTGCCTCAGGGCATCCGCACGCTTCGCCCGCGGCGGTTCCGGGCGATCGGCTTGGGAGCCGTGGCGGCGATTACTGCACTGGGAGTCTCCACCCTCCCGCTGCACGCGGCCAATTTAATTTGGGACGGCGGCGGCGCGACCACCAACTGGTCAGATGTTTTTAACTGGAATCCCAATGTGGCTCCGGGAGCTCTCGATTCGTTGTTCTTCGATGGCAACGTCAAGACGACGAACTTCAACGACACCGCCCAGTTATACATCGACCTCATTTTCAATCCTGGAGCCTCGGCGTTTAATCTCACCGGAAATTTTGTACCCCTGTGGGGCAATTCGACCGTAGCCAACAACTCTGCCCAACTACAGACCATCTCGTTTGCGGGCGTTCCAGGTTTCGGTGGCCTCAGCCTTTTCGACTTCGGCGGCCCTACCCACACATTCAATGCTGCAGCCGGCAATCTGCTGATTGCGACAGACGTTACCTTCAATGCCCCCGTCACCCTCATCGTGACCGGAGGATTCAACACCACGATTACTGGGCCGATTTCGGATGCGGGCGCTCCGGCCAATTTCAGTTCCCTCGTCAAGAACGGGGCCGGGGTCCTCACCCTTACTGCCCAAAACACCTTCCCCGGCGACACCATCGTGAACGCTGGCAAACTCTTAGTGAATGGTTCCACCGCCAGCCTCCGCACCTTCGTCAATCCGGGTGGCACACTCGGTGGCTTTGGACGGGTCGGTGGGAACGTGTTCAACTCGGGCAACGTCTCGCCTGGCAATTCGATCGGCACGCTGACGATCGGTGGGAACTACACGCAAACCAACAGCGGCACGTTGACGATCGAGATTTCGGGGAAAAAACGCGGGCAATTCGATGTGCTCGCCGTGCGCGGGGCCGCCAATCTGGATGGAACACTCCGCTTGGTAAAGCTGGGCAAAGGTCCGCGGCTCAAAGTGGGTGACTCGATCAAGTTCCTGACCGCAGATGGCGGCGTAAACGGGGAATTTTCCAAGGTGATCAATCCCTTCGAGACCGGCACCATCGTCCGGGCCGACGTCGTGTATCGGGGCAACTCCGTGGCCCTCGAAGGCGTCCAAGGTTCCTACAAGGCTTTCGCCGGCAAGCACCGTCTCACCTTCAACCAGCGCGCCACAGCCGGAGGCCTCGACAAACTCGCCTTCCGCAACAATCCGCCGAGGGTCATCGCCTACCTCAACAACCGCCCGCTGAAAGAGTTGCCGGATGATTTCGACCGCGTCGCGCCAGACGAACTCGCCTCTATTTTCACCCTCGGGATGTCGCTGGCGAACGTCCAGTCGCTCAATCTCCAACGCCGCACCGCCGATCTGCGCACCGGCTCGAACGGCTTCAGCGCCGCCGGCTATCACGCCGCCGGCAGCGGCCCGAACTACAGCGGCGGCTACGGTGCTGCCGGCCCGACTGGTAATGACGGCAAGAGCGACAAGAAAATGTTCGTCCCGACCGAAGACAACCGCTACGGCGTCTTCCTCACCGGCGTCGGCGAATGGGTGGACGTGGATGGCGACGGCAACGCACGCGGCTACGACATCACCACCGGCGGCTTCACCGTCGGACTCGACTATAAGATTTCGCCCAACCTCGCGGTCGGTGTCAGCGCAGGCTACGCGGGCACTGGCGCAGACTTGACCGGCGACGGGCGCGTCTTCGTCAACGGCGGCAAGCTCGGCGTGTATGGCACCTACTTCACCGGTGGCTTCTACGTCGACGCGGCGGTCAATGGCGGCTACAACTCCTACGACACCAAACGCAGCGCCCTTCAAGGCACGGCGCGCGGCGATACCGATGGCGGCGAGTTGAACGTCCTCCTCGGCACCGGTTACGACTGGCAGATCGGCGCCCTCACCATCGGGCCGACCGCAACCTTCCAATACACCCTGGTCGGTCTGGACGGCTACACCGAAACTGGCTCGCTCGCGCCCCTGAATATCGCCTCGCAAAGCTCCGAATCACTTCGCACCTCGTTTGGTTTCAAGGCTTCTTACGACTGGCGGGTGGGTGGCGTGATCGTAAAGCCGGAACTGCGTGCCGCCTGGCAGCACGAATACGGCGACCGCACTTACGACGTGAGTTCAAGCTTCGCGGGTTCCGCCAACAGTGGCTTCACCGTGCGCGGCCCCGAAATTGGTCGCGACAGCGCGCTCCTCGGCGCCGGCGTGGCCGTTCTCTGGAACGAGCGCACTGCGACCTACGTCTACTACGATGGCGAGATCGGCCGCGAACGCTACGAGTCGCACAACGTCTCCGGCGGCGTCCGCGTCGCGTTCTAAACGCGCGGCGATTATCGATCCGCAGACGCTCAGTGCGTCGCCAGAATCCGCTCGACGTATTTGGCGAGCAGATCGAATTCGAGATTCACAAAGTCTCCCGCTTTCTTGGCGCGGAGATTCGTCACCTCCAGCGTGTGCGGGATGATCCAGACGACAAAACTCGCATCGTGCACTTCGGCCACCGTGAGGCTGATGCCGTCGATCGCAATCGAACCCTTGAACGCCACGTAGCCCGCGAACTGCCGCGGCAGCTCGATCTCCAGCCGATGGTCCGCACCGATCGGCTCGAAAGCCCGCACCCGGCTCGTCGTATCGACATGACCCTGCACGAAATGCCCGCCGAGCCGCGCATGGGCGAGCAACGCCCGCTCGAGGTTCACCGGCGCACCCGGCGTGAGTTGGTCGAGATTCGTCCGCGCGAGCGTTTCCGCGAGCAGGTCGAACTGCAACTGCTCACCCTCGTGCGCCGTCACCGTGAGGCAGCAGCCATTCACCGCCACGCTGTCGCCGATGCGCACATCGCCCGTCACCAGCGGCGCCCGCAGCGTGAGTCGAGCGCCCGCGGCGGAGCGATCCAGCGCGAGCAACGTTCCAGTTTCTTCGACGAGTCCGGTGAACATGGGAAAGTAAATAGCGGGCGGATTAGTGGATGGGCGAGAGATAGACGCGCATGACATTCACCCGACCGCCGGGGAAATACCAACGCGGCTCAAACTCAAAACTCCGCTCGCTCGCGCGGTAAAAAATCCAACTCGGCTGACTCGGATAATTCGGGTCATAGACGAGAAAGGAAACATTTCCGCCCGCCTCGCGCTGGAACGAATACGGCACGACGACGTGATTCATCTGCGGGAAGCGCGCAAGGTAAAGCGCCCGCGGCTTCCCCTGCTCCAGCGACTCCACGAGCCAGCGCGCCGCGGCGGCCTGGCCCGCGCGCGGGTGCCCCATGGCCATCCGCCAGTTCCCCACCCGCCAATACGTCGGCCACCAGTTGCCGAGCGTCTCCTTGAGCAGGCCTTCGTAAGCCCTCGAAAAGTCATGCAAGTCGCGGTAGCCGGGGAAGACGACCTTGCCCTTCGGCCCCTCGCCCCAGACCGGAATCCGGCACAATTGCTTGATCCGGCGGCGATACTCCTCGCGAGAAAGTCGCGGCTGCTTTGGCTCAAAGCGGGCGAATTGATGGAACTGCAGGACCGCACGGGCCAGGACAAAACAACGATGCGAGAACTCCGCCGGTTTTTCCCGCCGCGAGATGTGGAGCTTGCCGCGCTCATCGACGCCGTATTTCCAAGCCGTGTCGTTCGAGAACGCGAAGGTATCGCGATAGAGATCGAACGCCTCGCCCGCGCGAGAAGGCGAGGGAAGCGCGAACAGGAGGATGGCGAGGAGGAAAATTAGAGAGCGCAATGCGCGGGAGACTTGCAGTCTGAACGCCACTTGCGCAAGGCAGACTGCGCCGCCACCACTTCTCGCTCGTGTCACCTCGCTCCTCACCACCAGCCAAAGTGCGCTTTATGCCGCTGGCCGACGTGCGCGATTTGCCCGAGTGGTCCGGTAGCTGGCAGCATCTCGCCAAGGATCACCGCTACTACGAGATCGTCGCCGACACGCTCCGCTTCGACTGCCGCGCCCTGATACTCGACGACGAAAGCCGCCGCGTGCTGGCCATTCAGCCGTGCTTCTTCGTCGAGCAGGATCTCGTCGTCGCGAGTCCTCCGATCGTGCTCAGATTGGTCGGCGCAGTTCGGCGAATCTTCCCGCGCTTCCTGCGGATGCGGCTCCTGATGATCGGCTGCGCGGCCGGGGAAGGTCATCTCTGCACCTCGCTCGCGGCGCACCCCGAGTGGCTTCCACTCCTCGACGACGCTCTCCGCCAAGCCGCCCGGAAAAACGGCGCACGGATGATCGTCTGGAAAGATTTTCCGGCGGCGTATCGGCAGAAGCTTGCCGCCTTAAAGAAGCCCCCCGGAGGGCAAGCACTGGCGCATGTCCCGAGCATGCCGTCCACGCGGCTGAACCTCGATTTTACCACCTTCGACGACTACCTCGCGCGACGCCTCAGCCACGCCATGCGCAAAAATCTCCGGCGCAAGTTTCGCGTGCTCACCGACGCGCCACCGCTCGTTATGAGCGTCACGCACGACCTCGGCGAAAACGTGGACGCAGCGCTCACGCTCTACGAACAAGTCCGCGCCCGATCGCCGCTGCAGTTCGAGCGGCTCACGAAACCTTTCCTCCAGCAGCTCACCGCCCGCATGCCCGAGCGCGTGCGCTTTTTCCTCTGGCACCAGGAGGGGCGACTCGTCGCCTTCAGCCTCTGCCTCGTGCATGACGGCGTGCTCTACGACGAATATCTCGGACTCGACTACCGCGTCGCCCTCGATCTGCACCTCTACTTCGTCACCTTCCGCGACATCCTCACGTGGGCGCTCGCCCAGAGCCTCACGGCCTATCATTCGACACCGCTGAACTACGAACCCAAGCTCCACCTCGGCTTTGATCTCGCGCCGCTCGATCTCTATTTCGCCTTGCCGTGGCCGGCACTGAATCGCCTCGCGCTGCCGCTGCTCCAACGCATGAGCCCGATCGGCGCCGCACCGTCCCTCGTGAAATTTTCCAATGCGGACGAAATCAAAACCGATCGCTAGTGTGCCCGCGCTTCATGTCCCGCTGGCTCCACCCTTATCTCCATCTCACGCTCACCGTGCTGCTCATCACGGTCTCCGAGATCTTTCTCAAACTCGGCGCCGATCAAACCGCGCACGCGCACGATTGGCTCGGCACCGCTTCGCTGGCCACCCGGCATGTCTGGATCGGCGCCGCACTCCTCGTGGGCAGTTCGATCACGTGGATTGTCACCCTGCGCACGCTGCCGCTCTATCTCGCCTTCACGCTCTGCAGCGTGATCCACGTCACCATCCCGCTCTGCTCCTGGCTCATCCTCGGCGACAAAATCACCGTGCTGCGCTGGCTCGGCATCGCGCTGGTGCTGGCCGGCATTTGGGTCATCGCGCGACCGGCGAGCCAGATCGAGGAACGCCCATGAGCATCACTACGATATCCTTGTTGGTGGCCTCGCAGATCGTGCTCGTCCTCAGCCAGCTTTTCCTCAAGCACGCGATGAATCTCACCGATCGCGAGCCCCGTCCGTGGGCCGCGGTCGTCGCGCACTTCACGCTCTTCATCGCGCTGATGACCCTCTGGTTTTTGATGTGGCTCGGATTCTTGCAGACGATGCCGCTCAGCCAGGTTCTGCCCTGGGAAGGCCTCGCGCCGCTGCTCCTCGTCGTCGGTGCCGCAGTCTTTTTGAAAGAAAAGATCAACTCCCAAGCGTGGCTCGGGATGGTGCTGATCTCCGCAGGGATCGTGCTCGTGTCGCTAAGTTGAAACCCGGCGGGCGCCCGCCGATTCGACCGTCGAACGGTGGAGCGAGTGGCGGATGAAATTCGTGCCGAGATCCCAAATCGGGCCGGGAAAGCGTCGGCAATCTTCCAACACCGCATCGAGCGCACCGACGAACCGCTCGATCTCCTGCTCGCCGATGATCAGCGGCGGCAGGATTTTGATTACGTCCATCGCATGCCCAGCAAGCTGCGTGAGGATCCGGTGCTTTTGGAAAAGCGAGGTCACGATCATCTGCGAGAAAAGCTCGCGCTCGACCTTGTGCAGCAGCTTCCAGCCGAGGCGCGTCGCGAGTTCTTCCGGTTCGTGAAATTCGATGGCGACCATCAGCCCGAGCCCGCGCACTTCCTTGATCAGTGAGTGCCGCTCCTTCAGCCCTTCGAGCCGCGCGAGCAGCATCGCGCCGGTGCCACGCGCGCGCTCGACGAGGCGCTCGTCATCGAGCACCTGGAGCGTCGCGAGGCCGCAGGCCATCGCGAGGTTGTTGCGGCCGAAGGTCGAGGAATGCACCACGCAGCGGTCGAGCCGGTTGAAGGTTTTCTGGTAGATCGCCCGCCGCGTGACCACCGCCGCGCACGGCACGTAGCCACCACTCAGCGACTTCGCGACTGTGACGATATCCGGCTCCAGCCCCCAATGCTCGAAGCCCCACCAGCGCCCGGTGCGGCCGAGCCCCGTCTGCACCTCGTCGCAGATGAACAGCGTGCCATAGGTCCGGCAGAGGCGTTGCGCTTCGCGGAAAAAATCGTCCTGCGGAAAATGCACGCCCTTGCCCTGCACCGGCTCGATGAGCAGCGCGGCGACGTCTCGTTTCGCCAGCAGCGCCTCGAGCGCAGGCAGATCGCCCATCTTCACCCGTGCGCAGTTCCCGAGCAGTGGGCCGAATCCTTCGCGGAAATGCTCGTCGCCCATCACGGAAAGCGAGCCTTGGGTGAGGCCGTGGAATGAACCTTCGAGCGAAACCAACCCCGCCCGACCGGTCGCGGCGCGAGCAAACTTGATCGCGCCTTCGACCGCCTCAGTCCCCGAGTTGCAGAAAAAGACCGCGTCGAGGTGCGACGGCAGTTTTTTCAACAGCGCCTCGGCGAGCAGCCCGCTGAGCAGCGAGCAATCCATCTGCACCATGTTCGGCAAATCCATCTCGAGCACGTCGCGGATTGCCTGCTGCACCGCAGGATGATTGCGGCCGATATTGAAAACGCTGTAGCCGCTGAGGAAATCGAGATAGTCGCGCTCATCAAGGTCGTAGAGGTAGGCACCCTGCGCGCGCGCGTAGACGTGGTCGAAGCCGATGATGCGCTGCACGCTGACGAGCGTGGAATTCAGGTGCCGCTCGTGCAGCGCGTAGTTTTCGCCGAGGCGAGTGGTGATCAAGCTCTTCAGGTCGAGCGGCATCGTGGCGGCGAATCTACGCGGGGTTGTGGTCTTGGCGAGCGGGAAACCGGCGGGCTGGGAAGGTGTCTCAAAAAACGAGCACGCACCCGCCGGCGGGTCGCGGCGAAACCTCCGCTTGTCCTCCGCGCAGCCCTGCGGAAATTGACGCCTACCAAACATGGGCATCATCGGCGGCATTCTCCTCGTTCTCCTTTTTGGCGATCTGCTGTGGTGGTGGCGGGCCGATCGCGTGCTGCGGCGGTTTCCCCGCACCCACGGCTGGCGCAGCGCACTCGGCATTTTCATGGCCGCGCAATTCATCGGGCTCGCGCTGGTCCTCATCAGCCGCGGCTTCGATGTGGATTTCGGCAGCCTGCTCACGCACCAGTGGCTCACCGTCATCTACGTCTGGCACTGTCTGCTGCTCTTCCCGATGCTGCTGCTCTGGATTCCCTACGCGACGGCGCGGGCCATCGTGACCGGTGTCCGCCGGCTGCTGCCTCTGCGCGCCGCTCGCCGGCCCGCGCCGCCAGCTTTGGAAAGCGGCGAGCCGATCACCCGGCGCGAGTTTGCCCGACTGCTCGGCACTGCAGCTCCGGCGGTCGTCACGCTCGGCGCGGCTGGCGTCGCTTTGTGGCAGATCGAGCATTTCCGCATCCGCCGGATGACCATCGCGCTTCCCAATCTGCCCGAGGCGCTCGATGGACTGACGATCGCCCACGTCACCGATCTGCACGTCGGGCAGTTCACCCGCGGCGAGGTGCTCGACCGGATCGTGCGCGCGACGAACGACCTGCACGCCGACCTCGTGCTCTACACGGGCGACCTGATCAACTTCGCGCTCAGCGACCTCGATGCGGCGCTGGCCGTCGCCGGGCGCATGCGCGGCACCCACGGCTTCTTCATGTGCGAGGGCAATCACGACCTGTTCGAAGACGCCGCCGAGTTTCGCCGCCGCACGCACGCTGCGGGCTTGGGACTGCTCGTCAATGAATCGAGCGTCGTCACCATTCGCGGCACGGCCGTGCAACTCCTCGGCCTGCGCTGGGGCGCGCGGGATAGCCATCCGCACGATCCCGCCAGCCGCGGCGATGGCGCGATCGCCGCCTCCATGGAAGAACTCCTCCCGCAGCGCGCGCCCGGCACTTTCCCCATCCTCCTCGCGCACCACCCGCACGCCTTCGATTTCGCGAAAGACATCCCGCTCACCCTTGCAGGCCACACCCACGGCGGACAGCTCATGGCCGCGCCGAATCTCGGCTTCGGGCCGATGCTCTACCGCTACTGGTCGGGGCTCTATCAGGACGCAAATCGCGCGCTGGTCGTCTCGAATGGTACCGGGAATTGGTTCCCGCTGCGCACCCGTGCTCCGGCGGAGATCGTACATATTACGCTTCGGCGCAGTTAAAGTCCTTGCCGATGCGCCGGATGGCTGCATAGTGCCGCCCGCGAATGTCGGGGCGTAGCTTAGCTTGGTAGAGCGCCTGGTTTGGGACCAGGAGGTCGAGAGTTCGAATCTCTCCGCCCCGACCATTTAGCGGCCAGTGCCGCTAAATCTGCCCGCACCGCTCGGCGGCCAGCAAAATCCCGGACGCTTTATCGAGCGTTTCCTCCCACTCCTTTTCTGGCACGGAGTCCGCCACGATCCCCGCGCCGACATGGAAATGCGCGCGCCCTCGCTCCGCGACGACGGTGCGGATGGCGATGTTGAATTGACTCTCGCCATTAAACCCAAACCAGCCGACAGCGCCCGTGTAGAGGCCGCGGGGCGTGGGCTCCAGCTCGGTGATGATTTCGCGTGCCCGCTTTTTCGGAGCGCCGGTGATGGACCCGCCCGGGAAGCACGCGCGGAGTGCCGCGATGTGGTCGATGCCCTCACGCAGGCGCCCTTCCACGGTGGAGACGAGATGGAAAACCTGCTCGTAAGACTCCAGCTTCAGCAGCTCTTTCACGCTGACGCTGCCAAATTCGCAGACCGCCCCGAGATCGTTGCGCTCCAAATCGGTGATCATGACCAATTCGGCGGTTTCCTTCGGCGAGTTGCGAA
>ENA-ORBV01009111-ORBV01009111.1-microbial-mat-metagenome-genome-assembly--contig:-NODE-9111-length-16433-cov-5.363047_pt1 | contig 16433 bp, 8 predicted proteins | sample MGYA00237777_ERZ505514 | MGnify/ENA primary metagenome ERZ505514 (study PRJEB26160, sample SAMN06269048) | microbial mat metagenome | isolation source: Oligotrophic lake microbial mat | place... | reverse complement strand
GTGTATAAGAGACAGATCCAATGTTGTTGTTAACAAATGTTAAATTAGAAAAGAGTGAGAGGATTGCTTCAAATTCCAAAGTTGGTTTTCTAGGCTTCGGCGTCTCGGTGTGCTGGTCATGCACGTCCGGGTTGCCGTCTGTCTGCAGTCCACACTGTGCGCGACAACTGATCCAGTCCTGACAACCTTGCACAATCATTGCACAACAAGTCTTTGAGACATTGCCTCAGATCATTCAGTTGCTTGGTTCTTTGGTTCATCATTCTGCGTGTGGGTCATTCAAATCTAAATCATTGTTCTCACAGCTCAATCAAAACCTTGACTTGCAGAAAACGCTTAAGCTTTGTCGATCAACCACAATGCCACTAGCTAGCTAGCTAGGTTCCCAATCATTAGCAACAACAATGTAGCTGTGGTGCTAGCTAGTCTAGTGCTAGCTAGCTACTAGTAGCAGTAGATTATCCCATCATACCACAAATGACTACAGTCATTATGGCGTACTAAAAATACGAGGAAAGTGCAGTCAGTGCGCACATGCAGTCACTTGAGGGTGTCAACATGGTTTTGTCCGTTTATTCGTTTGACTGGTTTTGTGCGCACGTCCTGCGTGTCAGGTGTCATCACTCATCATCACCCACGGCAGAAGCAAAACCGCGAACCACTTTGATTCGTGGGCGATGAAATAAAACTGGGGAAATATCAAAAGGGTGATTGCAAGTGTCTAAATAAACCAATAGAAAATCAGAAGGTTCATGAAACACCCCTGAATTTTATACCCCCCGATGACATTTTTTTCCGTCTCCAGACCTCTTCATGTTCGATTTGTGAGAATTCAGCCATCAAAACAGGGACCAAAAGTACTAGCTAGCTAGTATGCCTTTTTTCTCACTATTTTTTAAAACAACGAGAAAGGAGGCAAAGCGAGGATACCTTATCCTTTCTCCCACAATAGCTTCTTCGTTTGTTGAGTCCAATCTCCCTTGTTAAAGACTTGGTTTTCAGCCCATTGGCAAAACCTAAACATCAATCTTGTCTCAGTTTCACCATCGCCAAAGTTGAGCAGTGTTCTCAAGCCTTTGACATTTGATTGACATTCACTGGAGAAGATCAAGCAGCTGCTTCCTGCAAGACCCAAACAGCTCTTTGTTCCATACCGTACATATCGGTAATGGCAAAGTATCTGATATTGACGTTATGCGCCTTTAACTGCGGCACTGGGGCCTTTGCCTTTTCCACAACTCATCCGATCACTTCACCGGTAAGGAACAATGCCCTTGGTGCAGCTGTGACCGGGGACGCTGTGCATTCCCGTGGCCCAACTACTATGTCAGTGGGAATCGACTTTAAGAAGAAGAAGACCATACTCAAGGCAGCAAAGACAACAGGAAGGACTACTGCAGGCACCAGGCGACCGACAACGATTAGTTTGTGGTATCGGGATCGCCACGAGTCCGAAGAGCAAATGACCACCACTAGCATGGCGAAGCAGCAAGCACAAACAAGACTCCAAGCAGCTTCGACCTTGGATGGTGCAGCCATGGCGAGGAATTCCGATTCCGCTGGTCAGAGGGGTGGTGCTATGAGTAGTGGCATGGTGCAGACAGGTGCCGTCAACCTTCCCCTCGTCAAAGCCACGTGCCGGAGTCATTTGGTGGCCTTTGCCATGGCTTTGGGCGTCCTTTCTGCCGCACTGGCTTGGAATGCAGGGACCTTTATGGTGGACTTGAATGCACTTCACTGGAATGCCAATATGGCTAGTGCTGGTGCTGCCGCATCCACTGCCGCCAATCAGGAAGCGTTTCGTTCACTCTTTGATTGGACCTTGACCCCTGCACGTATCGCCGAGGGTGTCCTGGCTGCCTTTCCCTTGGTGGCCATGTGCAACATGATGATGGAAAATAGTGAACATAAGTCCACATCATGCGTATACTTTTCCATCACGAATACAGTCATTGCACTTTTTGGTCGTCGTCGCCAGCCACCGACCAGTGGAAATGTGCCAAACACAATGTCATCATCAGCAACAGCAACATCCACCAGCCAAGCTGTTCTCTTCAGCTTGGGTATCGCCACCGTGTCGGCTGTATCCGAGCAGATGATCTTCCGAGGCCTTCTTCCGTGTGTGCTGATTTCCTATACCGGCTCGGTGGGCGTAGCTTTAGTAGGACAAGCCCTGTTGTCAGGACTGGGACAAGTCCGCCGACAGTCGTCCCTGACAGAGAATGGCGCGTTCAGTCTGATGCATTCTATCAATGGCTTGTGGTATGGTGCTGTTTATCTGGCCACAGGAGGGGATATTCTTCCTGTCATCTTGGCCCATATCCTTTATGAGCTACACATTTTTGTCGGCGCCTGGAAGCTCATCAATGATCAAATGGATTACACACAAATCGCGGCATCCTCCTCATCCACCGCAGCAGTAGCAGGCCCAGCTGCACGAACTGCACTACCCATACAGGACGTCCGAGAGGAATGGGAATTAGAACAGGTCCAACAAGAAGCGGGAGAAAGTTTGTCGCCGGAAACCTTTCAGTTTTGTCGCCGCTTCTTTTATGCTTTTGATTACGATCATCGCGGGTCGTTGTCCCGGGCCGATGTCAAGAGGGCTGTCGCGTATGCCTTTATCCAAGAAAGCCCACAAGAGAAACCAAACAATGGCAAGGTGGAAAACGTCTTTGACGAAATGCTAGAAAGGCGCCACGCTCTGCAACTTGATGAGCAGAACGTTGAAGGCGATGAATCAGACGCGGACAGACTTCACCTATCAGAATTCTTGCGCTTGCTGTTTGCACTCAAGTCCAACAAGTGGACAAATCAGATGGAATATTGAATCAACCAGGCCGAAATATAAAAATATGGCACAAATTGGTTCACGGCAACTCGCCGAAGCTACATAAACATGCACACAACTCACACAACTCACACAACTACTATGTTCATAATTGGCTCCAAACCATGCTAATCCGGGGCAGTATGTTTTTCGATGTACACTCTGCACGTGTACATTACATTTAATAAACCAACGCTAATAAATGTTACAGTTTTCACCTTCGGTTCCTGTGTGTGTGTGTTACCACGCCGCGAGCTACCCGAAGGTAATGATAGCACCTATTTATTTGGGCGATAGTAATAGCATGAAAGTAAAAAGGCCTCTTCTTCCTCTGTTGCGATCCGTTCCCAAGCGTCGTCTTCATTGTACAGGAAGTCGTAGTGATCTAGCCCAATCTTCTTTGTACCTCAGAACATCATTATCATGTGGCACCAGTAGCAGCTCCCTTATCTGCTGCACCCAGAGCTTCTTGAACCTGCCCCGCTAGTGGCCAGTGTCAAGTAGTAGAGAGTTAGTTGCATACAGTTATGGGAGAAACAACCTTACGCCGACACTTTGTGGTGCTTGGGTTTGCCATGATTATACCCGGGCGTAGCTACATGCAGATGTGTTCCTAGTTTACAAAGAGGAGAACCTATAAATTAGCTCTCTATACACGAATTTTCTTTGGAGACTCACTTCTCCTTCTTGGCCTTCTTTTCTTTCTTTTCAGACTTTTCGCTTTTCTTTTTGTCTTTTTTCTTCTTCTCGTCTTTCTTTTTGTCTTTCTTCTCATCTGCAAGTCAAAGGTATGGAGTTTGGAAGTGAGTCATAATTGTTCAACGATCACCACACTAACAATAGTCATCTCGGGAAAACTGCATTTGTCACAGCCAACCGACCCATATTATATTTCCCATAGTTCATTACATACTTAGCGACTTACCAGATTTTTTGTCCTTTTTATCCTTCTTCTCTTCCTTCTTCTTTTTCTACGAGGACAGCCAAAAAAGAAACGGTTTTATTTAGCAAGGAGAACCGCGAACATCAAGTAACACGACAGCATGGGGATACACTACGCTTTGCATGACACCAACAATCAATTGCACCGGACCTACCTTTTCGTCTTTCTTCTTGTCTTTGCCTTCCTTCTTCTTTTTCTCTTTCTTCTCTGAACCCTTTTTATCCTGAAAGAGCAGGTAAAAATGGAATGAGGATGAGGAAAGATCGATTCAACAGATTCGGCATACGCGAACAATACTCGATTTACCTTGTCTTTTTTCTTATGATCTTTCTTTTCCTTCTTTGCAGCCTTCTTCGCGTCTTCACCCTTGGCTTCGTCGCCGCTGCCAGACCCGTCGTCAGCCTCCCCTTCTTCCTCACTAGAGTAGGAGTTTTCGTCAATGTCACCTTCTGTACCCACACTTTCTTCATCTGACGACCCCGATGTAGCACCCGAGTGCTCTGATCCTTCATCTGAGGAGCCGCCCTGCCCACCTTCAGCTGCGCCCGCCTGGTCGTCGCCACCATCGGCTTGACGACCCGCTCCATTGCTAGGGGTGAATGGCACATCATCCTCATTGTTGTCAAAGCTCTCCCAGGTTTCCATTTCCTCCACAAGGTTCTGAAGAACATCTCTGCACTTGGCTCCGTCGATGACATCGGAAGGCATGATTTCCAATACCTTCAAGAGACCGAGACGGACGTTCATGATTCGATCGTCCTTCATGTCTAAGGCAGGTTGGAGCAAGTCGTCGATAAGCAACTTTTTTAAATGAGCTGACTCTGCTGGGGTCATTCTCAAGTAAGGTCCTGTTGCCTCAAAGTCAGACTTTTCTTTGAAATTGGTTTTGAATTTTGACACAAGCAGCGGAACGGGATCAAGAATACCTGAAGATTTGGTGGGTTCAATATCTACGCCATCCATCGAAAGGTCCCCAAATTGAAGCGCGAGTCCAGAGGCAGCGCATATCCGACAATAAAGCTGGCGTTGATTAAAGTTCGTTCGGCCAGCAGTGCCACTCTTTGCTTTCATGCGCAGTATATTTTCTTTGAGCCAGGCAACAGCATTGGCGCAGGCCTCCGAACTCCACGATTTCGCCTCTTTGTCGTTCATTTCTTCCCATGTCTTGACATTCTCGGGGCAATATGCCCGAAGCAACATTGGCACTGCCCAGATGGCGTCATCCCTCACCATATTGATGCCATCAACAACTAAAACTTGAATAATAGGCCACACGTATTGCTGTATGTCTTTGGGGCCTACCATTCCAATTAAGTCCGGTAGACTCCTCGCCAAATAGTCACGCTGTCTCCAATTCAACACCAAAGGGTTTGTTGCGCTTCGTTTCTTATTTCCAAGAAATTCTTCTCCCAAAATGATTTCGCTCCAAATCGACAAATAAGATTGTCGTTCTTTGGGTTTCAGAAGGGCGAGCAGCGAAGGAAAGTTTCGAAAGACGTTTAACCGAACAGAGTCGTCGGAGTCTCGCAAGAAATAGTCTTTAAATATTGGCATAATGTCTGACGACGCCAGTTCCGGGCCTAAGATATTGGCCACGGTATGCAAACTGGAGGCTAAGCAGCGTTTCACTGGAAGCGGCGGCGGTGGAGGAGGAGCGTCCGGATTACCCTCTTCCCCTTCCTCCCCTTCTTTCTTGCCTCCTACTTTTTCAGTGTTTTCATCTTCATATTTTGGATTCAGCAACTTCAAAAAACAGGTTTTCAAAAGACCTTCCCAGTGTTGTGGGCCCAGGACTAAGGCCACCGCGGGATATGAGTAGGCACAATAAACTCTCATTTCTGCATCCGTATTCTCGTCTCCAGTTGTCACCATCGCCAATGCCGCAAAGTATTCCAGCAGTGTCCCAACCACAGCGTCCAAATCTTCTTTGGGTGGAGCATGCTCCCTTCGATGTGTGACAACCGCATGCAAGGATAAGGTTGATAATCGACTCGCGCGCAAGAATTGAGGCAGCGCCTTCTGTAGCATCTCCAGATGCGTCAATTTCATGTTCAAAATCTCTTCAATGTTGATGGCAATCGGAGTTGGTGCGGCAGTTGTAGCGGCGGACGAATTCAATCGACTGACCATACTACTGGCGTGTGGGAAAAACTGTGCTACGATACCAGTATGATTGCTCCCGTCCGATTCGGAAACACCCGGTAGTATGGAATGCAGTGCTGAATCCACATAGGGATAAAATGACGCAATGAAAGGCCCCAAAAATTGCATCATACCATGCCGCACCAATCTACTTGAATCGCCAATCAACCGCTCCACAATGGGGATCAACCGTGTCCGTCGTAATTCCTGTAACAAAGCCTTTTTCTCTGGATCTGTTTCACGACTGGCCAGGATCATGAAGGAGCGACTCATATCGACGAGACACTCCCCGGTACTTTTGCGAACTCGATACAAATCATCATTGCTCAATTTCTCGAACGCGGGCAATATTTGGTTTTGTGCCACATCGACACTCGATCCACCCAACACACGCGGCAACGCTTGCGCCGCACTTCGCCGGACACGAAAGCTGGCATCTTCTGCCAAACTCAAAACAGCTGGTAAGACTTTTTCTTGTACTATTTTGGAGGGAATGGTTCCCTTGTGTTCGGCCGCAGCGCCGCCCACTTCTGCCAGTAAATTCGCCGACGTGATTCTTAAATCTTCCTGTAGCGCTTCGGCTTCGTTGGCGGGTGTTCCTTTTTTGCCCTTAGTACTGCCCGATGCAGTTGCGCCGGCGGTATCCTTGACTAATTTGAGTGGGATGGGAAGTATGTATGTGCCCACATCATCGGGTTTCAATTGCAAGGCTAACCCCGCCATGGCATCGGATGCGGATCGTCTGACGTCGATGTCCGGGTCTGTGACTAGTTGTTTGATGTGATGTGCTACAACAATGGTACAAACGTTCTTGTACCCCTTCTCGTGATAATCTTTGTTCAGTAGAGGATTGTCGATCATTTGTTGCACGGTATATTCTCTCTGGAATCCGACATTTTTCATCATGGCGACCACGCTGACGGGCAATATTTGTGCTGCTACATGTTGTCGGATGACACTTTCTGGATCTTGGCAGAGATGCTCGAAGACGGGGAGGAGGGATTCAAATGTTGGAACACATCTTTAGTTGTAAGCAGGTTTTGGAAATGGTAATTGTGTCGTTGGTGTAGTGATGCATGAGGCGAAGATGGATTCAAAATGGTTGGAACATAAGGCATGTGAATTGTATGGAGACGATCGTAGATCAATCCCAATAGTTGATCATTGCAAGTCAAGTCAAGTCAAGTCAAGTCAAGGTCAAGGGAAACAACGAGAAGAAAAGTTTGTTTGTGAGACACGAACTACTCCACAATCTGGCGTTGTTTCGGACTTCACAGCACATAGAAAGAGACACGTCACGTACCCTACGGTTTCAGCTGTCTCGGCCAACATTTTGACGTGCACCAAGCGTTGCAGCGCGATACTGGAACGACAATACCGCACCACTCGGTCCAGTAATGGCAAGTCATCGTCGACCGTCAAATCTTCAAATCGGAGTGAGTCATCATCTTCTCCATCGGGCGCCCCTTCGCCACCTTCCATTATGATGTTCTTATTATGAGTGTTGTTGTTATTGAGAGCTGATTGTTGGTATCCTAGAGATCAATTCGTCTAGCTGTTTGAAGCGTGATGCCCGAAAAGCCACTCGTTGGCTTGAAATTTTAAAATGTTTTACAGGTTGTCTTGCTTGTCGTTCACCAAGCCGTTGCGCAACATGCAAGCTTGGAACGCTACTATTGCACAGTATACTCTAGTTAGCTAGAACCTCTTTCTCAATTTGTAGTAGGTAGTGGGCTTTTCAAATCACTCACCAACAAGAGGAAAGCAGCTCACCCTCAGGTATCTTGTTGTATTGTACAAGCCCACAAGTCACAAATTCATTCAAAACACAACAAAACACACTGGTTTCTTCTCACTACGGTACGTACCACCAGTACTGTCCGTGCTGTGCGGTGCCACCACCAGATCCAACGTTAACACACCTCTGGTTGCGCCGGCCGGTAGTGTCGGCACTTCATATTCAAAGAGAGAATGTGCGACCAAACATTGCAAATTATTAATTTGCGTGAATCCCGTGTGCGTTCAAGTCTACTTTCCTAACGCACACAACAACACTTGACTCACTTGCATGATGGGCAAACTGCCAAATGTCGCGTGTTGGGAACCAAGTCCCATCAGCTCTTCTTGTTGACAACAAACCTCGTACTACTACTACTGGTACTCGCTAGAGCTAGCTAGCTAGTAGCGGTACTACAATTGTAGTACCTAGCTAGCTAGCTACTAGCTAGTACTTCCAAAACTGAGACAAATAAACCCGGCACAAGAAGAGCACCAACAGCAACAACTACTTCGATACAATTACTTTGTCAACTTGCAAGATAGTCAGAACTGTCCATCACCTAGCTGATTGAGAAGATATTGCTAAACCTGGCTTATCATCGAGTCACTGGCTGCTTTTTCTGTGCCATTTCTGCCTCGAATCACTGACTAACACTCGACCAAAGAACAGAACAAGGAAGACAGATGCCGTCCTATGCATCACCCACTCAATCGTCAGCCAAGAAGGCTGCCCTCAAAAAGAAATCATCGGCAAATTCTAGAAGCAAATCGCCGACTAGAGCTGCTAGAAGCAAATCGCCGCCTAGAACGCCGACTAGAACTGCTAGAAGTAAATCGCCGCCTAGATCTGCCAACTCAAATACAGACCCCACTAACGGCGGTGGTAAAATGAGTCATCGCAAAGACCGTCCTCCCCCAAGTGCCAGTTTAAAGGCAGACGAAGCCAGCGGTGCTCACAGCATGTCGCTCAATAGCAACAACAACAACAAAAGTAATACTGAAGGGTTGTCCAGTACCAGTAGCAAACCTGAACACGGAAAACTGGAGCAACCCCCACCGAAAGCCCCCCAAGAAGATCCTTTGTTACTTCCATCATCCGGAACGAACAATCGCAATGCATCACGCGGACACACTAGAAGCCATACGTATGGTGTTGGTCAAAGCAGAAACAAAAACAACAACAGCCATATGCGGACATCTTCAACAATCCAAGTGGACATGTCGGAAGGACAATTACGCGCAGCTTTGGATCGGTTCGGTTTGGAAATGGAACCAGAAGATGGCAAACCTCCCCGAATAGCCGAGTCGCAAAGCAATAGTTTGACGCTACCGTTTTCACCCTACCATCCTTACATTCGAAACGAACAGGAATCTTCGGACGAGACAGATGTACAGCAGCGCGAACGACAGAAAAAGACAAAAACTGGTTGTGGCATTGTGGCAGGAGCTGTAGCATGTTTGTGTTCTGCCACTTTGGGGGCAGGCATTTTATCTTTGCCCTTTGCCATGGCAGAAGCGGGCATTGTCTGTGGCATGGCCATGCTGCTGGGCAGTGCTGTCGCTACGGCACTCTCCATCCAACTTCTGGCACAAGCGATGCATGTTGTGTACTACTCATCTTCCTCGTCGCAAACATCAACAAGATATCAACAACTGGTGAATTCGGACGCCAATACAGAAAAAACATACGAGGACTTGGTAGAAATTTGTCTCGGAAAAGTAGCGCGTCGGGTCGCAGAAGCGTCCATGTTGATATTCTGTTGTGGTGCGGCCATTGCGTATGTGATTGCCGTTGGCGACATAATTCAACAAAGTGGATGGTCCATAGTTTCACAGTCGAACCACAGCAAAGGCGTTCGTGCCTTGTCCATGACCATTGTGTGGACCATCGCCATGGTACCATTGAGTATGCTACGTACCATGAAGAGCTTACAGTGTGCCAGTTCGATTGGTGTTGCAAGCATTGCTACATTGGTCATTGCCGCTCTGTATCACTATCTTGAAAGCCCTCACAACAACGATCAGCCTACGCCTGTTCCCACAACTCTGTGGGATGACGTGGCGGAGGACTCGAAACAGTCGATATTGCTTCCAACACGAGGAATCCTTTCCATTCTGCGAGCGTGTCCCATTATTCTATTTGCCTTTTCGTGCCAGGTCAATGTCTGTGCCATCTATGATGAAATGCCACAGAAAGAGCCCTTGCAATCCACCGAGGGCAGTGCTGAGCAGGCAGATCCTGACCAAGCTACAGGCAACGAGGACCTCCTTGTCAGCTTAGAGCAGCAGCAACAACAACTTTCGTTGGCAGGCTCCTTATCGAAGCACCGACGAATGATTATTGTCACCTGGGTGGCAGTTGGTATTTGCGCATTTCTCTACACCTCAATTTCGATTATTGCTTTGTTGGACTTTGGATCGACCAACATGACGCCCAACATATTATCGAGTTACAACGCCGAATCAATAATGCAGGTAGCTTTCGTAGGAATGGCGATAGCCGTAGTGTTGGCCTATCCGATGAATATTTTTCCAGCTAGGGTCACTCTCCTTGGCATTTATCGATCCAGGCAACAGCAGGAAACCTCTACCTCCTCGCATGTCCCAAACGCCAGCAGTGAAGGTGACCTAAATGAAAATACATTGACGGATCCTTTACTCTCTTTCTCGGAAAGTACAGCGGCAGCTGGAGCCGCGATGACAACGACGGCAATGGACAACCCTGGCTTCAGCAGCGACAGTCTCATGGAACATATTGTAGCTACCTTTTTCCTAACTGGGCTGTCGCTGGGCTTGGCACTGGTGGCGCCCAACATTTCCGTAGTATTTGGACTTCTCGGAGGAACAAGCTCCAGCGTGTTGGGGTTTGTTATTCCCGGCCTGTTGGGGTATAAGACTGCGGAAGATTTTTATTGGTGTACAGCCACATCCCATGATGATGTTAATGAAAGTGCCATTGTAAGAACGAAAGCACTCTCGTCACTGTTGGTGGCAGCTGGGATCCTCGTGGGTGTTATTACAACGGGTGTCACAGTGTACAGTACGTTCGCAGTTCCAACATGACTTTAGTTCGACAAACTGTGCTATGCACATAAATTATAAAGTACATGGTTTCATAATAATTTTTGTTTTAGCTTTATTATATTGTGTACAATCTATCTTTAGTGCTTGTGACAAGATGCGGTTTTGCTTTAGTTATATGCTGTCCAACTTCTTATCGATTTCTGCCAGTTTCAATTCCATCTCTTTCCTGTACTCGTTGAGTTTGGCCAAAGATTCCTTAGGGTCTGCACTTCCATTGGTGGCTGGGGCGGTTCTCAAGTTTTCTTCCATCGCACTGGCAGGCGTGAAATTTAAATTGTCTGGTTTCTCCGTTCTCCATTCTTCTACGTCCCCTGGATGTTCAATAATATATCCGACAGGTTCTCGCAGCGGTCCTAAGCCATTGTCACGTGCAGCCTTTTCGATAGCATATATACAATCGCCCAGCGTCCCGCCCTTTTCCAGAGCTTCCACCAAAGCTTCATAACACGCTTTGTATTCTCGAAGGATCAAAACAGCCTGCAAGGCACCCCATCGAGCTTGATTACGAATGGTAATGTTGTTCCAAGGTGGGATCTCCGATGGCGAGGGTCCATTTAACTGGGACAAAAATGCAATCAAAGCCATTTCATCTCCTGCTCCACCATCAGCTTGGCCGTAATAGACGGCTTCGGCGGCAATGCCAGCCATGACAATAATCGAATACCGATCAATGGAGCTTCGTGTGACCTGCCGCGCGGGGCTGTTGATCTGATCACTCAAAGCAGGATCAAAAAAGGATGTTCCCGCCGTCACTTGACGACCCATTCCAAAGCGCGAGTCTCGCAAGGCAGCCCATGCATTGAGGACGCAACCTTCCACGGGGCACCCCAGGAGATAGGCACATAGAAAGTGCCCTGCCTCATGGCGTTCAATTTTGGTTTGAAGACCTGGCGAAAACAATTTATAACCAGATTCGACAATGGCCCCATTCAGCAAAAGGCGATCGGCAGCGGCAAATGCCAAGGTCGACAAGACCAGAAAATTCAAGTTGATATTGAGCGCCAAACTCAGAATTCCTTCCAAAATAGCGACAGCTGCGCCAGCATACAATAAACCATTGGAAGGCTTTGGTGTCAAGGCTTTCATTGGAATGCCAGTAATATCTTCTAGCAATGATGGTCGCACGGCATGACTTCCTGCGGCCGGTGGCAGTTTGGAAGAAATGGCACCAAACACCTGTAATTGATTCAAATCGCGCAGGGTCTGATACATATTGTTCATTTCATCTCTTGCTTTGGATGTCAAGGGAAATTCGGCCATGCGGCGTGTATTGACTTGTTCGGTTGTTTCTTCGGCTTCGGCTGTTTGTCGTTCGATGGCATCAAATACTTTGTTCCATCGATCTCGATTTTGAAGCGACACGACATTGGCTGCCACTTGAGGATTTGATTTCAGTAACTTTTCCGCGGCTCCCAAATCACCAGTGTCCAACAATTTATCCAATTTGTGTGCCAATTCCGATGACTCATAATTGGTCGCTTGTTTATTATTTTCAAGGGAAGGATCTGTATTTGAGTAATAAAGTGGAGCAGTTCTTTGTGGCAGTGTCCAAAAAGGCGAGTCATTTTCGACGCGATTGGTGGGAAACGAAGATCTGCTCTTCAAGTTTGAAGCAGGCCGCCTGTGGACCAAAGATTGGCCAGCAAGGGCAAATGCCAGGGAATGGCTGAACAAATAAGATGGAAATAAAAGTGCGACAGCAGTAGCAAGCCTCATGGTTTCGTGGTGTTTCGGTTATTGGTCTGGGAGACGGCAAAATTGTTGGCTTCTTCAATATTATGTCAGAATGTTGTGGGGCCTGCTTTTGCTTATTTCTTTCCGATGTTGAGAGTGAAGCCAGATTTATATCAGTCAATGTCCGATGTTTCAATCACTGCCGATCTTGCGACTCGAAACCTGACGCAAACACCTTCTCAAGTAGTCAAAAGAAATGACTGCTGTAGTGATCAGAGACTGTGGCCGTCTCCGCAATGGTACGTACAACCTAAAGTAAACAGACAGTACAACTATGGAGATCCCGGCCCCTTCAGGAGTGAGGTGAGTCAGCCATGCCAACCGAGGAGTGGAAGTCGGGAAACGCTCAATGAATGGAATCCATGGAATTTCGATAAACTATTGAATCGGTCACTGACTCTATTGCTCACGGAACACGTCACAGACTATGTGATTTCCAGGGGACGCATATTTGCTCCTTAGTTTCTTTTGTCTCCTCACCTACGAAATAGTCAGTAGTGTAGCTAGCCACTGCTACTAGCTACTCCAGAGTAGGTGGAGTACAGAACCACCCTACCTCGCCTCGTCTTGCTTTCCTGTCCTAGGTTTACTACTAGCTAGTAGTTGTAGGCCACAGGATTGACGATATTCATACTCTATTCACATCATACACAATCAGCAAGTTCCAAATAGTTTGAAAGGAAGAAAAGCAGACAAAGATATGTGTGAAAAAAAACTTGGCATTATAATCAGCCGAGGTTCCAACTGAAATCAGCTGTTTGCTAAGTTTGGTGAAGTGAAAACATAGGAATCCGGCCCGCCATGACAAATTATTGTGGAAGACGTCCGGAAGCACAAGAAAGCACTTTCTGCAGAAACTTTTGCAAGCTGACTTTTGGTTGTTTCGATAGCTTCCATTGCTACAAGCACACATACTCTAGATAAGTATCAGTGATTGAACTGCAACACTTGCGATCACACTTCGGGTAACCTCTTCATGGGCTTGTCCCATGAATACACTCTCAGAGGACGACCAGAACTGTCCGCATTGGAAAATGGGATAGTCCCAATGTCCTTTCACCAAATAAATCATCTCCTAATTCTTTATTATTTTGGCAAACAACTAGCAGGGAGCAAACAAGGAATATTGGCGACTTTCACAGCAGGACAAATACCAACAAATAACTATTTGGCATTGTTACAAATATTCTTTCCAACCTCCATCCATTCAGTTGTTGTTTGAGTGAGGTCAGCAGTGATGATCCCTATTCTTTTTTTAGACCTTCTTTTGCTTTTGCACGGCAAAACGAGGTGTTACGAAACGGCCAATAAAGAACTGGCAGAATAGGTACAAGTAACTTCCGTACATGAGAAAGCCTGAAATAATAACTCCCTCACTCAATTCGCAGGCCGAATCCGTCTTGTAGTAGTGGTATCCAAGGAGCGTGACAATGCATCCACCAATCATTTGAGCTATTTGCATAAATGTGATCCACATGGGATTGAACCACTTGGGCTTTTGCTTAATCGCCATGAGGAAGTAATAACCGTACATGATCGCATGAACCGAGTAGTTCATGGCAGTCATGTGAACACCAATGGGCGATGCGTGTGTGAACCCATACCATGTGTACAAAAGAACAGTAATGTGATGGTACCAGTGCAAAAACAAGACTTTCTTCTTGTGAATAATCAAGAAGAAAGTGTCAATCAATTCACTGGAGTTGGAGTCAGTAGTGGTGAATTGGAGATGAAAGAAAGCGGTAAATAGGGCAAAGGGAGAGTGAGCATTGCCTCTGGTTTCATATGTAAAAACTGCTGGCATTTGCCACACTGATAAATGCACAAACAACAGATTCAATGACACTCAATATTTCAAAAAACTCACGGGAATTTGCTGCAAACAAACAAAAACATCCATAGCCCCGTGGATCCAGCTCCGATACCATAGCGAGGATTGACACAGATATTGTCACGAAGCGATCTTGTTGCCATGTCGCTAAAAACGTGGGGAACTGTGCGAATCGCTCCCATCCAGGAAAAAATAGAGAGCCCGAGATTCCAAACGGCCAAAACATTGCGCCAATTCCAAGATTCTCGTTTCTGTTTAATATAGGGGGGGGGGGAGTATACAGTGAGAAGGAAATTTCATCCTGAGCAACAACCAATCCTTCTCATCCCCTTTCATTTTCTCTCTCTTTCTTTCTCTCAACGTATAAATGTGGATGAAAATAAATAATCTCACCTCCATGTATTTGGGCCCAGCATAGATAAAAATGGCGTAAAGAATGACAGCAACAATCGGAATGTACGGTCTCGCCTGCAACCAATACAACGCAGGGGTGGGATCCCGGTACTTTTCAAAGCTGGGATAAAATGAAATGAAAAATTACTTAGTTTTTCACCAAAGAATTTTCGTATAGCCTTGTGCAACACCAACAATTGATATTTTACTCACTCAAAATACAGGGGTTCTAGCATGGGATACACGCAGGAAAATTCACGGTAGGCATAGCCACCCGCATCGTATGCTAGACAAGGATCCTCAGTAGTCGCCATGGCTGCTAACTTTCGGGTTATCAACCACACACACGAGGTAAGCTGATAAAATGAATAGCAAAATGCAAACCAATGCTCTATCAAAATGGTCGGGCAAACGAATGACGGCGCCTTCCAAGCCTACCAAAACACCAAGTTAGCGGGTTCAACCCTACAAAAACAACAGTCGTGGCATTTTTTATTCATGCCGGCGTTCACGTTGACGTACACACGTGGCTGTCAAGAGATCTGGCCTGAACCCTATATCAAGAACCTGCAGGACTGCTTAATTTTTGGCATCATTTCACATTCAATTCAACCAGGCCCATTACTAAGTGAAAATTCGCATATTAAATAAAAAGTCGCAGCTTTAAATGTGAGGGTTTTAAAATGCTAAGCCCGAGGGTTTTAAAACCATTGGAGAAAGTTGAGGGTTTAAAGAAACCGTCCGACGGTTTTGTTTCAAAACCCGAGGTGTTTTGAAAACCCTCGGCACGACATGATTGTTTTGTACTGTTTTACTATACAATTCCGACATCATAAGTCGAGGATTTTTCTAAAACCCTCTCTTTTTTGTGAGGGCATTTAACAGAAAGTTTAGGGTTTTAAGAAACCCTCAGAGGGTTTGGTGTCAATGTCTGAGGGCTTGTAAAAACAATTCTGTCACAACATTTCTAGCTGTTGCACTGGCATGAACAACGCATGGGCCAGTCTACAATTGCAAAAGCATTAAATTAGGTTCAAGTGCATAATGGTTCTACAAGTGTTAACTAATAACAAACTGTGCACCAATGGTTCAGGATGGAAAGTTGCTACTAGCAGTCATTGTCATCATGTGTGTTTGCAGTGGGCGTGACATTCAACTGAATGCCTGGTCGCACCGAACATCGCAACCATGACCATGCAGGCTTCAGGTCTGCACATGACACATACAGGGCACATAAAAACTACAGGAAGGGAATGTTCATGTTTGTTAGAGTCCCAAGTTTGGCACAACGGTTCCTGAGCTTCAGTTGACACATCAACTGCAAACATTGCTTTGTTTCAAAACACCACAAGTGCATTTCATTGTCAATGAAAAAAATAATAGGACTATCAGAGTGTAAGTGTAGGTTTGTAGGAGGGCAATGAGAGTTCAATGTTGGCAACAATCATTGAAAGTTAGCCCCTTTACTGTGGTCATTAAATCTATTCGATTGGGCGTTTTTCCGAAACGAAACACTTCAGAATCTACATCTGAAGAAAGAAATTTTTCAGATGTCATGTCAAAAATTGGCATTCCGAATGAAGAAAATGCTTTGACAATTTTTAGATAGTTTTCGCCTGTTCTATCGACCCAAATATCCATATCACCAGTTACTCTTCTATATCCATGTAAAATAACAGAGTATCCACCTACTAGAA
>ENA-ORBV01009108-ORBV01009108.1-microbial-mat-metagenome-genome-assembly--contig:-NODE-9108-length-16439-cov-5.221856_pt1 | contig 16439 bp, 9 predicted proteins | sample MGYA00237777_ERZ505514 | MGnify/ENA primary metagenome ERZ505514 (study PRJEB26160, sample SAMN06269048) | microbial mat metagenome | isolation source: Oligotrophic lake microbial mat | place... | reverse complement strand
AGATTCGCCTTAGTCTCGTGGGCTCGGAGATGTGTATAAGAGACAGCGCTGATAATGGGTAATAACGATTACTCCCCGCTCTGGGGAGCGTAACCGATTAACCCCTTCTGCAACAATTTTCAATGCATCGATGTCAAGTCCAGAGTCGGTTTCATCGAGAATGGCAAGCCGTGGCTCCAGAACCGCCATCTGAAAAATCTCGTTGCGCTTTTTTTCACCACCGGAAAAGCCTTCGTTCACTGCACGATGCATAAGCTCGTCGGAGATTGACAAAACTTTCAACTTTTCTCGGGTTAATTTCAGGAATTGCATAGAGTCGAGTTCCGGCTCTCCGCGAAAGCGCCGCTGCGCGTTCAGTGCGGCCTTAAGAAAATAGGTGTTATTGACGCCCGGGATTTCCACTGGATACTGGAAGGCCAGAAAGACGCCTTTGGCCGCGCGTTGTTCGGGCGGCAGTGCCAGTAAGTCTTCGCCTAAATAATGCACCGTGCCAGCGGTGACTTCATAGCCATCGCGGCCCGCCAGTACATGACCGAGCGTGGATTTCCCCGCCCCATTTGGACCCATGATCGCATGCACTTCGCCGGGTCGCACGTGCAAAGTCAGACCCTTGAGGATCGGTTTGCCGGCCACACGTGCGTGCAGATTGGTAATTTCAAGCATGGTTAAACGAACTCCAAAGTGGTTGTTTCGAGATAATATTTCGTGAGGCGCGCAGCTCTGGCGGCTTCGGACTTGTCCGAACGCTTTTGCGGTTGCTGTTCGCCGCGGCTGCGGCGACGCTTGCAAAACGCCGGAGAAGCCAAGGCAGAAGCGTTTGGACAAGTCCAAACCCACCAAAGGCCGCCGTGCGTTCGAGCGGTCGCGCGCCAGTGGCGCGCAAGCAGAGCGCTCTCCTCCGGCCCGTCGGCATAGCCGCCGTGCGTTCGCGACTCGCGACGCATGCGTCGCGTGGGCTTCGCCCACCGTCACTCCTCCGGCCCGTCGGCGCAGCCGCCGTGCGTTCGCGACTCGCGACGCATGCGTCGCGTGGGCTTCGCCCACCGTCACTCACCCTACTGCTCCCTCTAGGCTTACTTCTAGCAATTTCTTGGCTTCGACCGCAAATTCCATCGGCAACTCTTTGAACACTTGTTTGCAGAAACCGTCGACAATCATGGATACCGCATCTTCTGCGTTAATGCCGCGCGATAAACAATAGAATAACTGATCGTCGGAGATTTTCGATGTGGTGGCTTCGTGTTCGATAATCGCGCTGGGGTTTTTTACTTCGATGTAGGGGAAGGTGTGTGCGCCACACTTTTTGCCGATCAGTAGAGAATCACATTGGGTAAAATTGCGTGCGCCGTCGGCATTTTTCTCAACTTTGACTAAGCCGCGATAACTATTTTGGCCGCGACCGGCTGAAATACCTTTGCTGATAATTTTGCTTTTGGTGCGAGCGCCGATGTGGATCATTTTGGTGCCGGTGTCGGCCTGCTGGCGATGATTAGTCAGCGCTACCGAATAAAACTCACCCACTGAATCATCACCACGCAGCACACAGCTTGGGTATTTCCAAGTAATGGCCGAGCCGGTTTCTACTTGTGTCCAGCTGATTTTGCTACGTGCGCCGCGACAATCGCCGCGTTTGGTGACAAAATTGTAAATACCACCTACACCATTTTCATCGCCGGGATACCAGTTCTGCACTGTTGAATACTTGATCTTTGCATCCGTTAAAGCAATGAGCTCAACCACGGCCGCATGCAACTGATTTTCGTCGCGCATCGGCGCCGTACAGCCCTCCAAATAACTGACTTGGGCACCATCCTCGACGATTATCAAGGTGCGCTCAAACTGGCCGGTATCACGTGCGTTAATGCGGAAATAGGTGCTCAGTTCCATAGGGCAGCGCACGCCCTTTGGGACAAACACAAAACTACCGTCGGTAAAAACCGCCGAATTCAATGCTGCGAAATAATTATCGCTGGTGGGCACAACCGTGCCTAAGTACTTTTGTACCAAATGTGGATGTTCGCGTACCGCCTCTGAAAACGAGCAAAATAATACGCCAGCATCATTCAGTTCTTTTTTGAATGTGGTGCCCACCGAAACCGAGTCAAATACCGCATCAACGGCGACTCCAGCTAATCGGGCGCGTTCGTGCAGAGGCACGCCGAGTTTATCGAAGGTTTCCAGTAGCTTGGGATCCACTTCATCTAGTGATTTAGGCTGATTTTTACGCGGCGCTGCAAAATAGCTGATGGCTTGAAAATTAATCGGCGCTATTTTCAAACGTGCCCAGATGGGTGGGGTCATGGTCAGCCAATGTCGATAAGCGGCAAGGCGCCATTGCAGCATCCACTCAGGCTCATTCTTCTTTGCCGAAATCATCCTGATTACGCCTTCATTCAAGCCGGGCGGGACGATTTCAGTATCGATATCGGTAATGAAACCATGCTCGTAGGATTTGCGCACAGCCTCATCAACTGCAGCCATACCGGGGCTGAGTGGGGCTTCAATCGTATCAATAATGCTCATTATGCAATTCCTAATGCTGTCGAATTCGACGCCGTGCTGTTAGCTGCGCGGATTTTCATCGTTCTGGATCGCTGCGTGCGATGATTGTTGGGAGCGGGCACCTTCACTGCGCGACCGCCAATCGTTCAACATGCACACGGGTTTGCCATTGCCGCGCAGGCGCGGTCATATCAGCCAAGCTCACCGCGCGCAGCGCAGTTTCGACCGCAGCACTGATCTTGCGTAAGTTTCCCGACACCGTGCAGAAATTTTCGCGTGCGCAGAGCCCTGGGTGGATGCTGCATTCGGTCATACCTAGCGGCCCTTCAATGGCGCTGATGATCTCGGCAATGCTGATCGCGCCCGGTGCGCGCGCCAAACGATAACCGCCGGTAGATCCTCTCGCCGAAACAACCAGATCGGCACGGGCAAGTTGTTTCAATAGCTTAGCTACCGTGGTTGTTTCCAGTCGCGTGCGTTCGGCCAGCGCCTGTGCGCTCAACATGGCGCCTTGATCTTCAGCGAGGCACGCCATGACCACAGTGGCGTAATCAGCAAGTTTGGACAGACGAAACATCGTTGAAATCCAGCTCGGCGCGATACAGGACTAAAATAGTACCCTTTGCGTGTAGAGCGGATCAAGAAGCTTGGCAAAGGCTAGTGTGGCGTAACCCTTTAGCCGCTGCCGCCACCCGCGCCGCGCATCCCACCTTGTGTCAACGTGAGGGGATCAAGCAGTTCCCGTAACTGTTGTTCCGGTAAACCGGTCATTTCCAATGCGACATCAAGGATCGGGCGGGCTTGCGCATATGCGCGTTTGGCGGTTGCCGCACCTAGTTCATAGCCGATTTCAGCATTCAGGGCGGTCACCAGAATCGGATTGCGCGCCAAGGCTTGGTCGATACGATCCTGTTTCACTTTGAAACCAGCGATGCAGTTGTGCGCTAATAGCGGCATCACTTTGCTCAATAAGCTCAAACTTTCCAATAAGTTGCGGGCGATCAGCGGCAACATCACATTGAGCTGGAAATTACCGGATTGGCCGGCGATGGTGATGGCTGCATCATTGCCGATCACCTGCGCGGCGACCATGCAGACGGCCTCTGGGATCACCGGATTGACCTTGCCGGGCATGATCGAGGAACCGGGTTGTAGCGCCGGCAATTCAATTTCCCCCAAGCCGGCCAAGGGACCGGAGTTCATCCAGCGCAAATCGTTGGCGATTTTCATCAACGCGCAAGCCAGTGTTTTCAACTGGCCGGAAAGCTCCACGCACTCGTCCTTGGCGGCGATGCCCTCGTATAAATTGTCTGCTGAATTAAAAGCGATGCCAGTCAGCGCGGCTAGCTCTGCGCAAACCGCGCTGCCAAAGCCGGGATCCGCATTGATACCGGTGCCCACGGCTGTGCCACCAATGGGCAAGCGCCGCACGCGCTTGAGGGTGTCGACAATACGTTCGCGCGCGCTGCGCAACTGCGCGGCCCAACAACGCAATTCCTGCCCCAAAGTGAGCGGCATGGCGTCCATCAAATGGGTGCGGCCGGTTTTGGCGACTTGGTTTAGTTCGGACGCCCGCAACTCAATGACGGCGATTAAGTCGCTCATAGCAGGCAGAAGTTCTTCTTGCGCAAGCAGTAGCGCACCCACCTGAATGGCGGTGGGGATCACATCGTTGGACGATTGCCCCGCATTGACGTGATCGTTGGGGTGCACGCTGATCCCGCCGCGACCGGCGAGATTGGCGATCACCTCATTGGCGTTCATGTTGCTGGACGTGCCGGAACCCGTCTGAAAAACATCGATCGGGAAGGCAGCATCGAATTCGCCGTTTGCAATCCGCAATGCCAGCGCGCGAATCACCTGTGCGCGTTCACTGTCCAAGTGCCCTAGCGTGAAATTGACGCTAGCAGCGGCCGCTTTGATCAAACCCAGCGCACGGATAAATCCGCGCGGTAGCGGCTGACCGCTGATTGGGAAATTTTCGATTGCGCGCTGAGTTTGCGCACCCCAGAGTGCGTCTAGTGGCACCTGCAGAGCACCCAAACTGTCCGATTCCTTGCGAAACTGCTCGGTCATGGCGTGCTTAGTCGGGCAACGGCGGAAAAAGTCCATCCATGGACAGCAGAACAGTTTGATCTGAAGCGGTGAATCGGCGTCGCGTGTAATGCGCCGAATTCACCGCCACCGAGCGCGACGATTTACTACCCGCGACTGCCGAAACGCGCACGACAACCGCGATCGACCCACAGGCCGCGGCGTGGTGTGTAACCCCAAGAGACGCCTTCTATGCAGGCTTGGCGCGAATACTGGTCGAGCAAAATGGGCGCACCCTGGCGCCGGTCCCAACTGCACACCGTATAACTGCCGTCCAGGCTGGCACAATCCATTGTAAATGCGTCGTAGTCATCGGCGCTGTAGAAACCGCCGCTGGGGCGATACGACTCAGCAAACACACCACCGCAGCCACGATCCACCCAAATTACGCCCGGTTTTTGGCCCCAGGTGCGCCCTTCAACGCACAGGCTGCTGCGCGGAACTTGGCGCATTAACTCGGCGGGGCCGCGAAACGGCACATTACATTCGCGGTAACCGCCAGCGCTGCTGCAAGTGACACCAGCGAGAGTGCCCGCGACTGGTGCGGATTCGGCAAATAGAGCGCGACAGCCACCTTGTACCCAGACCACGCCTGGGCGATGGCCCCAGTTACGCCCTTCAACGCAGCGTGTCGACGACAGCTGGCGCTCAATCACCGGTGCATTGCGAAAACCAGTTGCGCACTCGCGATAGGAGATGTCGCGGGATTCGCATTGGATCAATTGGCCGCGACCCGGCTGTGGGTTGGTCCAGCCCGGCGTGCTCCATTGAATTGGGGGAGCATTGGGTGGTGGGTTATTCGGGAAGGTATTGCCGTCCGCGCGATCACGCAGCGACTGCGTCATATCCTCGGTGATCTGCGCGTAAGTCCAACCGCGCGGAATCTGTTCGAGATAGAACTCCAACTGGTCCTCTGGCAGCGGTCGACCGCCGGACAACTCGGCAAACTGCTTCTCCAGTACACGTACCTGTTCCGGCTGGGTCAACTTAACCAAATTCTCCGGCGCATAGGCCTTGTCGGTCGCTTTTTGCGCGAAAGCCAGTGGCGTGACTGCCATGCTTAGCAACAACAGTGAGATGGAAATGGGTTTTAGCAAGGACACTGCAAATTTCATGGCTGGGCTCCAAGATAGACGCGCGGCAAAAGGCCGGACGCTAGCGGAATGTTAGCGCTAGTCCCAATCGCCAGTATGTGGGTTAGCAAACATCCAGTTGTCTAACCGTACAGATTCGAATCTTAACCCTGATGTTTCATGAATTCACGCGATGATCGCGCAGGACATTGATGGTCCAGTGGTTTTTTCGAAGGAGCGGCGTAGTGGTTCATACGCCCGACTGAGGAAAAATCGCTGGACGATCAAGGGACAAGCGAGGGCGCGTGCAATTTATGAAGTATCAGGGTTAAGGGTCTGCTGATGTCCAGCGTTGCCAATGGCGCGGCCGACCGCATTGATCGGAATGCAAAAAAAGCGTGCGAGCTAGGCGCACTCGCGCGCGCAATCTGTGTGAAAGCAAGGTTATGATCAGCCTGCGGCGAGCGACAATAGTCGGTTCCGGTAAGGCAATCATAGACGGAGGATGCTCAATGGCTTGGGGACACAGGCATGGCGTGGCCTTGGGAGTTGCATTAGCGCTCCTCGCAGGGTGCGGCGGTGGAGGTGGGCCTAGCACCGTTGGCACCGCGCCGCCACCCAATGCACCCGATCAGGGTTGTACTGGAGGCTGCGTTGGCGCTGATTCGCGCTTAACTGTTGCAGACGTGCAAACGGTCATCGCACAGGCGCTCGCCGAGGCGCAAGCGAACAGCAAGCCGGCGACGATTGCGGTAGTGGATCGGGTCGGTAATGTACTCGGTGTCTATCGAATGAGCGGCGCTGCTGGCACGGTCACTGTGCAGTCGGAACGGGATGTGGCGGGCGGGTTGGAAAAGCTGATCGTGCCGGCAGAACTGGCCTCGATTGCCAAAGCAATCACCGGCGCCTATCTTTCTAGCGAAGGGAACGCGTTCACCACGCGAACCGCCAGTCAGATTGTGCAGCAGAGTTTCAATCCAGGCGAAAGTAACGCGCCTTCTGGTCCTTTGTTTGGCGTGCAGTTTTCGCAATTGCCCTGTTCGGACTTCATGACGCGTTTTCAAACCGGGCAAGCGCCGGGTCAAGGACCGCGTCGTTCACCGCTGGGCTTATCTGCCGACCCCGGTGGATTCCCGCTGTACAAGAATGGCGTTCCGGTCGGCGGCGTCGGTGTGGCCGCCGATTCCACCTACACATTAGACCCGCGCATTTTAAGTCGCGATCGCGATGTCGATGAATTGATTGCGCTGGCCGGCACCTTTGGCTTTGGCGCGCCTGCCAATCGTCGCGCCGATGTAATTACCGCGGATGGCAAGACCTTCCGCTATAGCGATGTTGAATACAGCGATTTGGCCCGCCCGGCTGGTAACGCGCCGGCCTTGTCCACGATTGCGGCGAGCGCTGGCGGGTTCATCCGAGTGCCTGCCTATGCGGATGCCTTGCCACGCGAGGGCACTGTATTTGGTTCGCCATCGTCTGGAATTCGCGCGGCTGGTTCTGAGCTCTCCGATCTTGATGCCTTTGTGTTGGTGGACGCCAGCAACCAAAATCGTTTCCCGACGCGCGCCGGCAGTGACGCAGTGGGCGCATTGAGCGCAAATGAAGCACAGACCGTGTTACGCGAAGCTCTGAAAGTTGCCAATCGAGCGCGCGCACAGATTCGACAGCCCTTTGGCACTCAGGCGCGCGTCAGTGTTTCGGTGGTTGATACCAATGGACTCGTGCTCGCCTTGGCGCGTACCCGCGACGCGCCGGTCTTTGGCTTGGACGTTTCATTGCAGAAGGCGCGCACAGCAGCATTCTTCTCTAACGCAAATGCCGCTACGCGTTTGTCCGGTTTGCCGCCGGTGACCTATTTGTTTGCCGCACTCAATGCGGCGGGTGTGCAATTTACTAGCGTCGGCACCGCCTCTATTGCAGCGACAGTTCCGCGCACGCGTGAATTTCTGTCGATTCCGACCGCACTAGGCGATGGCGGCATTGCGTTCAGTGCTCGTGCTATCGGTAATCTGGCACGGCCGTTTTATCCTGACGGCATTTTTGGTACCGCCGCTGGTCCATTTAGCAATGAGTTTGATTCCTGGAGCCCGTTTGATGTTGGCTTACAACTGGATCTGAGCTATGGACAAGTCGCTCTGCACGTCGCACATTATTTGAATCAACTCGGCTTGGCATTATTTCTTAATGGTCAGCCGCTGGCTCCAGCTCCAACGGCGGCCAATCCGGTTCCTTTGCCTGATATAGGCCTCAATTGCACCGGGTTACCAAGTTTGGCTAACGGCATCCAGATTTTTCCAGGTGCGGTGCCCATTTACCGTGGCGATCGTTTGGTGGGTGCGATAGGCGTCTCTGGCGACGGCGTAGATCAGGACGATATGGTGTCTTTCCTCGGCCTGCATAACGCAGGTCTCTTGTTGAACGGCGCTATTGGCAACGCCCCAGCGGCCAAACGTGCCGATCAATTGGTACCGCGTGGCGCGCGTTTGCGTTACGTGCAGTGTCCGCAGGCGCCATTTATCGATTCCACCGAACAAAACGTGTGCGAGGGTAAGTGACATGAGCCTTTGTCTCTCTGCTGCCTTGGCCACCTTGTTGTGCCCAGGCGATTTGCCGCTGGCGTCCCTGTCGACTATGTCGCCGATGATCGGCGGCGCATTGCCGGCTTATCTATACGATCCCGATCGACCCGGTTTGGTCCGCCGCCGCCCTGGGCACCCAGCGCCCGGTCCGCGCGGCCGGCCAGATCAAAACCCGGATAACATCGATCCCGCACCCATTGATGCGGTCGGTGAGTTTATTCCGGTACCGGATCGCTGGCGTTTAATGGAGGCATTGGGATTCAAACACCCCTGGTACGATCCTTATAACCAGAACATCTGGAAGGGCGACAAACCCATTCACGATGATTGGTTCTTAAGTTTGTTGGCAATTTCCGACACGGTGCTTGAACCGCGTTCAATTCCCACCCCGGTTGGTGCGCAGGCGAGCGAAAATCCTGGCGCCGTCGATATCTTCTCTGGCTTCGATCAGACCATTTTTTCGCAAACGGTTTTAGCTGGAGTGGTGTATTACAAAGGTAACACCACTTTCAAGCCGCCTGCATACGAATATCGATTGACATTGGCGTTTAATTACAATCGGGTAGATGTGCAGGATGTGCGTGCACTCAACATTGATCCGCGTCTGGGCACCATCCGCGACGATGGCTTTGTCGCAGTGCAAGAGCTGTTTGCTGACGTACATTTGCGAGATTTAACGCCGCGCTACGATTTTGACGCCATTCGCGTCGGCATTCAGCCATTCTCTACCGATTTTCGCGGTTTTCTTTTTCAGGATTTGCAGTTCGGCATTCGCTTATTCGGAAACCGCGATAACAATCATCGTCAGTACAACTTGGCGTGGTTCCGCCGCGTCGAAAAAGATCTAAATTCCGGACTCAATGACGTCGCCGAAGGTTTGCGAGACGATGATATTTTCATCGCCAACTATTACTGGCAGGATCTCGGGGGTTTGTTAGGTTTCACCTCGCAAGCCACCGTGGTTTACAACCGCAATCGCGAAGACCAGTTGTTCTTTGATTCCAACGGATTTATCCAACGACCATCGTCTTTGGGAACAGAGCAGTTTCGTGAATACGATGTTGTTTACTTAGGCTATAACGGCGATGGTCGTATCGGTAATTACAATTTGTCGACATCCGCTTATTTTGCATTCGGCAAAAACGACAATACCTTCACCGGCCGAGACAGTGATATCCGCGCTGGCTTTTTTGCCGCCGAAGTATCGCGTGATTACGACTGGATCAGGCCGCGATTGTCTATAGCGTATGCCAGCGGCGACGATGATCCATTTGATGATCGCAGCACGGGTTACGATGCGATCTTTGAAAATCCGATTTTCGCTGGCGCCGATACTAGTTATTGGATCCGTCAGAACATGCCCTTGATTGGCGGCGGTGGTGTGACCTTGGCGGCGCGTAACGGCATCTTGCCATCCATGCGGCCGTCAAAAGAACAAGGCCAATCAAATTTTGAAAACCCGGGATTACACTTGATCGGCGTAGGCGTGGATTTCGATCTGACCCCAGAGTCGCGAGTATCAGTGAATCTGAATCAACTGTGGTTTGACAATAGCGCGGTATTAGAGGTGGCTCGCAACCAAGCACCCATTGCCCGGGAAATCGGCACCGACTTTTCTGTGGCGTGGATATGGCGTCCATTTATGAGCCAAAATCTGGTGGTGCGTCTATCGGGTGCTCTACTTGAACCCGGCGACGGCTTGGTTGATTTGTACGGTGACGACCACACCTATTACACCGTGTTGGGCAATGTGATTCTGACGTACTGACCGAGGCACTCATGAAGCACTATTCCCTGTTTAACCTGCGCTCGATGCGTTTTGGATTCGGACTGGCGTCCAGAGTCGCACTTCTGATTGTGGCGGTCAGCGCCAGCATCACGCCACCATCGGCGAGCGCCGCGGGCGGTGAAAAGCCCGTTGATCGAACCTACGTGTTGGCGCCAAACGCACCGAAAAACCAGACGTGGGCGCAAGCGGACGCCAAGAGCGCGGGCTGCATGAGTTGCCACAATCCGGTCGACGAAAAGACCATGCACACTTCACCGGCCGTGGTGCTCGGCTGTGTGGATTGCCACGGCGGTGACGCAAGCGTAAACGGTCCGGAAAACGCGGGACGCAAAGTCCAGCAGGCGCCCGGACACGGCCATGATGCAGATGACGTTCACCACGCCAGCGTGGCCTATGAACCTGATTATTTGGCCGCCATGGAAAAGGCGCATGTATTGCCTCGCTACCCAAAGGCCTGGCATTACCCAAGCAGTGCTAATCCTGAGCGCTCCTATGTTTTGTTGAATCGCGAAGCGCCGGAATTTGTGCGCTTTGTTAATCCCAGCGATTTACGCATTGCCCACGAAGCCTGTGGTGCATGTCATCAACCCATTATTGAAGCCGCCAAGCGGTCAATCATGGCGACCAGTGCGATGCTGTGGGGTGGTGCCTCGTATAACAACGGTATTCTCCCCTACAAACGCTACATTCTTGGCGAAGCCTACGAGCGCGATGGCACTGCGACCATCATCAAATCCTTGCAGCCGGTAACTCCAGCCATGGCGGTCAAAGGCGCGTTGGAGCAGCTCGTGCCATTGCCGGCGTGGGAAGTCATTCCGCCGGGCGATGTGTTTCGGGTGTTTGAGCGCGGTGGCCGCAACATCAATACTACTTTCCCGGAAACGGGATTGCCCAATTCCCTGGGTCAGATTCAACGTTTGGAAGAGCCGGGACGCCCGGATTTCAAACAATCTAACCGCGGTCCGGGAACCGGCCAGCGTATTGCCGTACCGGTAATCAATATCACCAAAACGCGCTTGAACGATCCGAATATGTGGTTTATGGGTACCAACGACCAGCCCGGCGATTTCCGCCAATCCGGCTGCAGTGCTTGCCATGTTCCCTACGCCAACGATCGCGATCCGCGCCACTCTGGGCCGTACGCGGCCTTCGGACACATGGGCCAAAGTCAGCAGTCTGATCCGACCATTCCCAAAGATCGGCCTGGACATCCGCTTAAACATGCATTTACTCGGTCGATTCCGACCAGCCAGTGCATGAACTGCCACATGCATCAGCCCAATATGTTCGTGAATACCTTTATGGGTTACACGATGTGGGATTACGAATCGGATGCGCCGTTTATGTGGCCGGAGAAGCAGCAGTATCCCAGCCACGACGAAATGCACAAAGCTTTGGAGCGTAATCCAGAAGAAGCCGTGATCCGCGGCAAATGGGCCGATATCGAATTTGTCAAAGATGTGTCGCTGTTAAATCCGCAGCTGAAAGATACGCAGTTCGCCGATTACCACGGACACGGTTGGAATTTCCGTGCAATTTTTAAGCGTGACCGCAAAGGTAACTTGCTCGACGCAGAAGGCAAGCAGGTCTCGGATGAGGATCCGAAGAAGTTCGAGAAAGCGGTGCACATGTCGAGCATCCACGTCGACGTCGGCATGCATTGTGTCGATTGTCATTTCGCGCAAGACATGCACGGTAACGGCCATATCGTTGGCGAAGTCGCGGCCGGGGTGGAAATCCAGTGCAAAGATTGTCACGGCACACCCGATGCTTACCCCACTTTGCGGACCTCAGGTCCCATGGCGAGCAAGCAGGGACGCAATCTCACCGATTTGCGCAATCCAGATGGCAAAAAGCGCTTTGAGTGGATCGGCGGCACTTTGATTCAACGCTCGATTATGCAAAGTGGCTTGCAGTGGGAAATGTCCTTGGTCAAAGACGTGTCCGATACCACTAGCCCCGCCTACAACGCGAAGGCCGACCGCGCGCACACCATGCGGGCCGACACCGCCAACCAAAGCTACGGTAGTGATGTGCCGCCCAGCGAGTACGCGCACGGCGAAGACAAGATGCTCTGCTACAGCTGTCACACCAGCTGGACAACCAGTTGCGGCGGTTGTCACTTGCCCATTCAGGCGAATTGGAAAACCGAGCGCCACCACTATGAGGGTGGGGAAACGCGTAACTATGCAACATACAACCCGCAGGTCGCGCGTGACGACGTCTTCATGCTGGCCAAACATGGTGAGGTCAAGGACTACAAATACGCGCCAATGCGCTCCTCGAGTGCGTTAATTTTGTCGTCGACTAACTCCAATCGTGAGCGAATTTATATTCAGCAGCCGCCGATTTCGGCCGCTGGCTACAGTTCGCAAGCGTTTGCACCACATTATCCGCACACCGAGCGCCGCACCGAGACCAAAACCTGCACCGATTGCCATTTGTCGCAGGACGGGGACAACAACGCGATCATGGCGCAGCTGCTGGGGCAGGGCACTCGGTTCATGGATTTCTTGGGCTTCAATGCCTGGGTCGGCGGTGAAGGTGAAATCAGTGCAGTGCGCGTCACCGAGTGGGATGAGCCGCAAGCGGTGGTGGGCAGCTATCTGCACCGTTACGCCTACCCCGATTGGTACAAAAAGCATGAAGATAGTGGCCGCAAGCTGGAAGAAGGCTATGAGCATTCAGCCGGTGCCGCCAATTGCATCCAACTACGCGGCGAATACGTCTTTGTGGCCGAGGGCTCGAAGGGCTTCCGGGTTTATGACGCCGCCAGCATCGCTAACAAGGGTGTCAGCCAACGCATCATCACCGCGCCGTTCTCCCCGCTGGGTCACGACACCCACATCGACACCAAGAACGCGACCTGCGTGGTTTTGGCAACTACACAGCCCGTTCAACCTTCGCGCAATGAGGGCGACTTGATGCGCAAGGTGAATTTGGAGCAGCCCACCCATCCGATCTATCACTACGCATTTGTGTCCGACGCGGAAGAAGGCCTCATCCTGGTGGATATCGACACCTTGCACGATGGCGAACCACGCGACAATTTCCTGACGCGAGCATTGACTTGGAACGAGGGTGGCGTGTTGACGGGCGCGCGTCATCTGACGATTGCAGGTTATTGGTTCTACGTTGCCACGCCCAAGGGCATCGTAGTGATCAACATGAACGACCCAATGCAGCCGAAATACGTGCGAACGGTCGATCTGCCGGATGTGCGGGCCAGTCAACAGCAGTTCCGCTACTTGTTTGTCACCACGGGACGCGGTTTGGAGGTGCTTGATATCACCCACCCGGATCAGGCTTATGTCGTTGCTGATGCGTTTGTGCCAATCAAAGACGCCCACAAACTGCACGTCGCGCGCACCTACGCGTACGTGGCAGCGGGCAGCGAAGGTTTGGTGATCGTGGATGTCACCAAACCGATCAAGCCGTTTTTGTATCAGCGTTTTGACGGTGGCGGCGCAATATCTGATGCGCGCGATGTCACCGTTGCGTCGACCAATGCCTCACTGTTCGCATACGTGGCCGATGGTCGCAATGGCTTGCATGTGTTGCAATTGACCGGACCGGACATTCAACCGAAGTTCTATGGTTACAGCCCGGATCCAAAGCCGAAACTCATTGCGAGTTATCCAACCGGTAAAGCCGCTTTGTCGCTGTCCAGGGCGCTCGAACGTGATCGGGCCGTGGATGAGACCGGCGGTCAAATTGCGGTGCTGGGTCGGCTGGGCTCGCGGCCGCTGAATGAAGCTGAGCAACGCGCGTTCTTCTTGGATGCGGACGGCAAGCCTTGGTTTGTCAACGACAAGGTTGAAGGTCCACGCGGCATCACCTCGCCCACCTTGCCGTGGAAGAACAACCGTACGTATGACCAGCAACGGGGTACCGCAGCGCCGACCGGCTCACCGCAGTAGTACCGGCTAAGGCGGACGCTCAGCGTCCGCCTTTCTTTCTTTAGTAAGAGCGATAGCGTGTTTTAAGCAGCAAACAGCGTGGGCACGTGGAGGGCATGGCTACGCTGGCACACCAGGGAAGATGCTGATCGGTCCCGCGATTTGCATCTGCGGTTTAAGCTCTCCATTCAGGAACAAGCCCATGTCCATATCCCATAGCGAGCGCATTGCAGCTCCATTTGCGGCTGTTTTAATGTTGGCATTTAGTTCCTACGCCAGCGCGCATTCCGAAACTGGTTTGCATGCAGATTTCTACCACGGTGTGGTTCATCCCTTGAGCGGGCTGGATCACGTCGCGGTGATGCTCGGCGTGGGCATGTTGGCGTGGTTGCTGGCGGGGAAAGCGCGTTGGCAGTTACCACTCGCTTTCGTTTTGATCATGGCTGGCAGTGCATTTGCCGCGAGCTTCGTTGCAGGGCTGCCATGGGTGGAATCCGCGATTGCGCTATCGGTGGTGGCGATGGGTCTGCTGCTGGCGCGTGGCAAAACACTATCGATTGCGCTGGCCTTGCCGTTGGTTGGTTTGTTTGCCTTGTTACACGGTTACGCACACAGCCCTCAGATGCCGGTATCTGGATCAGGGTTGAGCTATGGCGCTGGGTTTATCCTGGCAACTGCCGCCTTGCATGCCACAGGTTTGCTAACTGGCGCGGGTTTATCGCAGTTGGGTCAATTGCCCAGTTTGGCAATAAGCCGCGTAGCCGGAATTGGCATGTCGGTATTGGGCATCGCACTGTTGCTTGGTACTCTGCCGTGAAGTAGGCCGCAGCGGTCAAAACGAAACGCCAATCACCCGCTTTCGCATAACGCTTTCGCGTCAATTTTGTGCCTCGTTGGGTTAGCATCCGGTCATTCCTGGCCACTTAACCTTACTCGATGACAGCTGCCGCCCCCGAGATTGCTGCCCCGCGTGGTTTTATTACCCGTGCGCTCGACGTGGTCGAGCGCCTTGGAAACAAGCTGCCAGATCCAGCGCTGCTGTTCCTGATCTTGATGTTTGCTGTCTGGGTGATCTCGTGGGCACTTTCTGGCGTCAGCTTCAGCGCAATCGACCCGCGTAGTGGCAGTGCCATTGAGATTCGTAATCTGCTCGCTGGCAGTTCCATTACCGGCTTTATGGCGCAGATGGTGCAGACCTTCGTGAATTTCCCGCCACTCGGCGTGGTGCTGGTGGCGATGTTGGGGCTAGGCGTTGCAGAGCACACCGGATTTATTGGCGCCAGTCTGCGTGCGGCACTGAGTGTGACGCCGAAGGCGTTGCTCACACCGGCTCTGATTGCAGTTGGCATCTTCAGTCATATTGCGGTGGACGCTGGATATGTACTGGTTATTCCACTCGGCGCCGTGATCTTCTATGCCGCTGGCCGACACCCGTTAGCGGGTATCGCGGCCGCCTTTGCGGGTGTCTCGGGAGGGTTTTCGGCCACTTTCCTGCCATCCAGCCTGGATCCACTGTTGTCTGGTTTGACGCAGGTCGCAGCACAATTGACTGATCCCAGTGTCGTCGTCAGCCCACTCAACAACTACTTTTTCACTACTGCTTCTGCTGGCTTGATCATTCTGGTTGGTTGGTTTTTGACCGATCGGGTCATCGAGCCGCGACTGCGTTCGGTAGAAGTTGACGGTGATCGAGCGCAAATGCCGGTAATGGAAGTGTTGACAGCAGCCGAGAAACGCGGATTGCTGCTCGCGGTGCTGGCGATCATCGCCACCGCAGCCGTGTTTGTGTTGAGTGTGCTGCCGGAAAGCTCTCCGTGGCGCGCGCCAGCGGCGGCGGTCCCAGCAGGCGGCAGTACGCTGATGGTTGCAACCGCACCCTTGATGCAATCCATTGTGCCGCTGATCTTCGTGTTCTTTCTGATCCCCGGCATCGTTTACGGCTATGCAGCAGGCACTGTTAAAACTCATCGCGACATCGTGCAAGGCATGTCCAAGTCGATGAGTGGTATGGGTTATTACATCGTCATGGCGTTCTTCTGTGCGCAGTTTATTTACGCTTTCGGGCAAAGCAATCTCGGTGCACTGTTGGCCATTGAGGGCGCTAATGCGCTCAAGGCCTTAGGCATGCCGATGCAGTTCACCCTGGTGGGGATTATTTTGCTGACGGCATGCGTCAATCTTTTGATCGGTTCGGCTTCGGCCAAGTGGGCGTTGATTGGCGCGATCATGGTGCCCATGTTGATGGAACTCGGCGTTTCACCCGATCTGACCCAGGCGGCTTATCGAGTGGGTGATTCCTCCAGCAATATCATCACGCCATTGATGCCGTATTTCCCATTGATTGTGGTGTTTTGCCAGCGTTATGTGAAAGGCAGTGGTATTGGTACGCTGATTGCGTTGATGCTGCCGTACACGGTATGCCTATTGATCACCTGGAGTGCGTTTTTGCTCGCCTTTTGGACCTTTGATATCCCGCTCGGCTTTGGCGCCAGCTATCAATATG
>ENA-ORBV01009104-ORBV01009104.1-microbial-mat-metagenome-genome-assembly--contig:-NODE-9104-length-16443-cov-4.132775_pt1 | contig 16443 bp, 6 predicted proteins | sample MGYA00237777_ERZ505514 | MGnify/ENA primary metagenome ERZ505514 (study PRJEB26160, sample SAMN06269048) | microbial mat metagenome | isolation source: Oligotrophic lake microbial mat | place... | reverse complement strand
ATGCCAGAGGGCACCAAGGTCACCGGCACCTACGGCACCGAGGCCGGACAGGGCTTCGAGAATCTGCTCGACGGCAAGGACGACACGGTGTGCTCGGGCGGGCCGGGGACCGGCAACGGCGACGTCCTGCGCATCCGCTTCGTCTTCCCCAAGGGCGTCGCCAAGGTGGTCGGCATCACCCTGGGGGCGAGCGACAAGTTCCACAACTACTTCCCGCACGAGATCGAAGTGGCGGCCGACACCGGCACCGGCAAGTTCGACACCGTTCTCGGCACGATCCGGGATCTCGGCCCCGGCCAGAAGACCTACGGCCAGTACCCGCTGTGCAAACCGGTCGGCGTGAAGGAGATCGAAGTGCGCATCACCAAGTACGAGCAGGGCAAGGGCGTGAAGCGCGCGCCGCAGATCTCCGACATCGGGTTGCTGGTGGCGCGTTAAGTTGGCCGTCAGCAGATAGCGATCACCAGACAGCCCCGGAATCCGCCATGCACCGCATCTCCATCAGCCTCCTCCTCGTTGCCGGCCTCGCTGCCGCCGAACCGCTGGTGCTGCCGCCGGGCACGACCTTCAGCGCCTCCTTCGCCTGCGACAAGGACAAGGGGCCGGACAAGCTGTTCGATGGCAACCTCGAAACCGCGATGAATCCCGGCGGCGGCACAGCGCGCTCACCCGATGCGGTGACCTCGGTGACGGTCACCTTCCCCGCCCCGGTCGCCGACCTCGGTGGCATCGTCACCGGCAGCTCGGACAAGTTCGCCAACTACTGGCCGAAGATCCTCGAGTTCTGGGTCGACAGCGACGGCGACGGCCGCTGCGACACCAAGGTCGGCCAGACCGACAAGCTCGGACCCGGCGACCAGTGCAAGGGCACGCACCGCTTCAGCGGCCGGCTGCCGGCCGCCTATGCGCTGGAGATCCGCTGCGTGCAGCAGAACACCGCCGGCGGCGGCCGGGCCTGGATGATGAACGAGATCGGACTGCTGACGGACGCGACCCTGCCGGTGCTGACCCCGACGCCGAACGCCTGGAAGGTCACCTGGTACGCGGACGATCTGCCTGCCGGCTCCACGGTCAGCACCGCGATTGCGTGCGAGGACGGCAAAGGCGCCGAGGCGTTGATCGACGGCGACCCGACCACCCAGATGAACCCGAAGAGCGGCACGGCCAAAGAAGGCCAGCCCGCGTCGGTGTTCCTGCGCTTCCCCACGTCCATCGCCGGCCTCGGCGGCCTGACCCTGGGGCGTAGCGATCCCTTCGGCAACTACCGCTGGGAGACGATGGAGTTCTGGGCTGACACCACCGGCACGGGCGTCTACGACACCCAGGTCGGCAGCGCGACCGACGGCGGCGAGGGGCGCAAGCGTTTCAGCAGCATCCTGCCGGCCGTGTACGGGTTGGAACTGCGCGTGACCAAGCAGTCGCTCAAGGGCACGATGCGTGCGTTCATCCTCGCCGAGGTCGGTGGGCTGCTGTTCCAGGACAGCATGGCCGATCGCGAGATGCGCTACGTGATCGAAGACTTCGAGGACCTCTCCTCGTGGCGCACCTGGGGCGCCAATGGCGACCAGCCCGAAGGCGACCGCCTCTATGGTGCGCACATGTGGCTGTGCGGAGCCTACCGCCCGGGCGTGGGCAACGGCCAGGGCGTCGGCGTGTTCCGCTACTGGCTCAAGGACAAAGGCCGGCTGTGGGCCAAGCGCGGCAAGATCAGCGACCAGGAGTGCTTCATCGACCGCATCACTTTCCGAGCCAACCCACAAGGCTACGCCAGCTCGATCAATTTCGAGATGACCGACAGCAAGGGGAAGAAGGTAACCACGCCAGCCGTCGAGCTGAAAGGCGGCGAATGGGCCGACTACAGCCTCGACCTGTCGGCGAAGACCTGGGCCCCGGCCAAAACCCTGGCCCCACCTTACCGCATCCAGCTGGTGTTCTTCAACGGCAGCACCGCCGCCAAGGGCGAGGCGCTGATCGACGACCTGACCGTGATCGGCACCGTCGGACGCAACCAGCGGGTGACGATAGCCCCGGTGTGGGAATCCCTGGCCTACGATCCGGCCAAACCGCTGGTGGCCAAGTACCGGCTGCGCAACGCCCTCGATGTCGAGCTGCAAGCGCCGCTGACCGCCAAGCTGTACTCGTCCTACGACCCGAAACGCTTGACCCTGTTGGCTGAACGCATCGTGCCAGTGACGATGCCGAAGTGGGGCGATGTGGTTGTCCCCATCGACTTCGGCCAGCAGCCCTACGGCCACTACGAGGTCGACCTCGCCGTGGCGACCGACGGCGTCGCCGCCCGGCATACCGACCAGGTGGCGATCGTCGCGCTCAACGGCAAGCGGATCAATCGCAGCGCCATGTGGATCGGCTCGCAACATCCGGCCGATTGGATCGCCGACGAGGAGAACGCCTTCGTCTTCCGCGAGGTGGTCGGGCCGTTGGGCATGGACTGCTACCGCACCGGCGCTCCCGACAAACGCGTGATGGATCTCGGCATGCTCTGCGCCGCTGGCTTCGGCGGCATGCCCAAGGCGCTGCTCAAGCCCGAGTACAAAGGCGATGACCGCGGCGAGCCGGCGGACTATGCCGCCTACGAGGCCTGGGTGAAGTCGGATGCGGAGAAGAAGTACGCTCCCTACGTCGACAAGATCCTGGCGGTGGAATACTACAACGAACCCGACCTGCCGGACTTCTGCTACAAGCCTGAGATCGACGTCTATCTGAAGATGTGGCGGGCCTGGGCCAGCGGCATGCGCGCCGGCGCGCCCGGCATCAAGCTGGGCACCGGCGGCAACACCGTCGCGCACGGCAAGGAGAAGAAGGACTTCAACCCGCGCATGTATACCGAGCTGGCCAAGGAAGCCGACGTCGCGGTGTGGCACGCCCACGGCCCACTGTCCAGCTACATCACTCGCCAGCGCATGGTCGAGGGCTGGCTGGAGAAAGGCGGTAAAGCGAAGGAGCAGCAACTGCTCGGCAACAGCGAGGCCGGTTCGGTCAGCCACGACAGTCCGGCCGAACGCCTGCAACAAGCCGACATCCTGGTCAAAAAGATTGGTTGGGCAAAGACCCAGGCCAACTCGCTGTACTACACCTGGTTCACCACCACCGACACCTACGATCCGCAGGGCGGCTATCTCGGCGGCGAGAACTGGGGCCTGATCTCGCCCAACCAGCGGCTCAAGCCGAGCGGCCAAGCGATGAACGAGCTCATCCGTAATCTCGCCAACACCGTCGGCAAGGGCGAGTTGGCGATCGACTCGCGGCTGATGGTCTGCGATCTGCTGCGCGAGGACGGCGGCCATACCTGGCTGTTCTGGCCCAACGAGACCGGCGCCGTCTTCCTGCAGCGCTTCGCCGCCAGCGGCGCGGTCGAGCTGGTCGACATGTTCGGCCGCAGCGAACAGCTGGTGCCGAAGAACGGCAACATCGCCTTGCGCACCACCGGTTATCCGATGTACCTGCGCATCCCCAAGGGCATCACCGTCGGCCCGGCGCAGGCCCCAGCGTGGGCGAAGCTGCCCGGCCTGATCGGCGTCAGCCCCGGTGCGGCGGTGGCGTTCAGCACCGCCTTCACCAACCCGTGGGGCAAGGACGCCAGCCTGCGTCTGGTCATCGCCGATGTGACGGGCAAGACCGTCGCCGAGGCGGTGGTGGCGCTGGCCAAGGACGGCAGCGCGACCCAGGCCTTCTCCTTCGCCCTGCCCAAGGGTTTGGCTGCCGGCACGGTCGGCTACGCCTTGCACATCACCGCGCCCGAGGTCGGCATCGACGAGACCCTGCCGCTGATGGTCGGAGTCGGCGAACTGCTGCCGCGCAGCGCCAAGCCGCTCGCCGCCGACGGCAAGCCGGTGCGCCCTGCCAATGCCGGTCGCATCGTCGTGGACCAAGCAACCGAGATCCAAGACCTGGTCTCCGATCCGCAGACCCCGCTGTGGACAAATGCCGAGGATCTCTCGGCCACGGTGACCCTGGCGCATGACGGCGCCGGCATCTTCCTCGGCTTCGCGGTCAGGGACCAGACTCACGCCCCCGGCGAGGCCAGCGTCAAGTTGTGGGCCAAGGACAGCATTCAGATCGCCCTGTTCGTTGATGGCAAGCACACCGAGCTCGGCCTGACCGAGAGCGGCGGCGGCTACGGCTTCTGCTGGCTCAGCCCGGACGCCAGCCTGGTCGGTAAGGCGCTCAGCGCGCCGCTGGCGGCCAAACGCGACGGCGGCACTACCACCTACGAGATCTACCTGCCCTTCGCGCAGCTCGGCCTGGACTATGTCCCAGGCAAGCTGGTGCGCCTGACCTTCATGATCAACGAGGACGACGGTCGTGGCCGGGTCCGGGTGATGAAGTGGTTCGACGGCATCCATCCCGGCAAGGACATCGAGAAGTTTGGTTACATCATCCTGGAATGATGGTCGGCAACCCGCAGCAGCCACGCACATTCAGCTCATAGCCATGCTGCCCGCAAGCCCAAGGATCCCATGAACCGCCTCAACATCACCCTCCTGCTCGTGTTCTGCGCTGGAGTCACATTACTTGGTGCGGCAGAAACCTCGCCGAAACCAGGTCGGCCTGTGGCATGACGACAAGCAGCCGGATGCCACAGTGCGGCAACGGGTCGGGGGCACGGCGGGTGCCGCCTGATCGACCTGTATGGTAACGAGGCGCAGGTCGCCAACGATGGCGGCACGGTGCAGGCCGCGCTCCTGCGCACCCCGGCCTATCTGCTGATCACCGGCGGCGAGCGGGTCACCGTAGTCCGATGAGCCGTCTGCACCTCCACTCGCACAACCCTCGGATGATGCGACCACCAGACCAGATCGACGATGTGCGACTACCACGGCACCGAAATCGATGCCGGCGGCAAGCGAGCCACGTTTTCCCAGGAGAGTCGCTATGACCTCAGTCAAACCATCCCGTCGAACCGCCGCCTGGGCGATCCTAGTGACGCTGCTGTCCATCGGCACCTCCGTTGGCGCGACAGCCGAGGACGGGCTGCTGGGCGCCGCGACCCTGCGCTATCCGGACGGGACCAAGGCGGTTGCCTCGTTCCGCACCGCGGACGGTGGCGGTGCGGACAAACTGATCGACGGCGACCCGCAGACCGCCCTGAGCGGGGCCGAGGGTTCCGCCGAATCGGCGGACAAGCCGGTCTGGGTGGACCTCACCTTCGGCAGGCCGGTGGAGAACCTCCTCGGCGTCGCAACCGGGGAATCCGATCGCTTCGGGAACTACTACCCGAAGCAGGCAGAGTTCTGGCTGGACACCACCGGCAAGGGCGAGTTCGACACCCTGGGAGCCAAGGTGAAGCTCGGCCCCGGCGCCAAGGCGGCGGGCCGCTGGCTGTTCGACAAGCCGGTGGCGAAGGCTCATGGCCTGCGTTTCCTGGTCACCGAGCAGAACCTCGCCGGCACAAAGCGCTGCTTCAGCATGAACGAACTGATCCTGCTGGCTGAACGGCCGAAGGGCGCAGCGCCAGCGCCGAAGCTGCGCAAGGTGTCCGTCCCAGAGGCGGGCGACCGCCACATCCGCATGCACATCGTCTATCCCAAGGCGATGTTGCGTGAGAACGGCGGGCCAGTGATCAACCTCCGCAGCCCGCCATACAACGCTGTGGGCGACGGCAAGACGGATGACACCCAGGCGTTCATCAAGGTGCTCGACTTCATCGCTGACGAGCAACTCGCCAAACGCCGCTCCTGGATCGTCTACGTGCCCAACGGCACCTACCTGGTGTCGGACGCGCTGGTCAGCCAGCATGATGCCGGACCGGATGGGTTCTGCTACTTCCGCCTGGTCGGAGAGGACCGCGCCACCACCACCATCCGCTTGGCCGACAAGGCCACCGGCTTCGGCGACCCGGCAAAGCCCAAGACCCTACTGCCCTGGGAGGGGATCAAGCCCGGCGAGGGCAACATCCTGTGGGGCAATCTGGCGCGTAATTTCACCATCGATACCGGCAGCGGCAATCCCGGCGCCATTGCCATGACCTTTATGGGCGCCAACTCGTCGTCGATCGACAACCTCAGCCTCCGCTCTGGCGACGGCCAGGGGAAGATCGGTCTGCACTTCTCCTGGTGGTCGGTGCAAGGCCACTTCTGCGACATCAGCATCGACGGCTTCAACGTCGGCATTAAGGGCAGCGACAGCCGCGAGGCCCAGCCGACCCTGGAGTACGTCACCCTCACCGGCCAGCATATGGCGGGCTACGAGGTCGGCCCCCACGCCGCGTCCATCCGCCGCCTGCTCTTCCGCGGGCCGGTCCCGGCGGTGGTGGTCGACGACCCCTTCTCCCAAACCGTGCTGATCGATTCGCGGCTTGAGGGCGGCAAGGACGCCACCGGCGCCGCCATCGTGATGAACGCCAAGGAGCCGGGCGCGCAGGTGTTCCTGCGCAACCTGGTCGTGGGCGGCTATCCGGCCGCGTTGGATGCCTACGGCAAGACCGTCCTCACCGGCGATGTGGTCGAGTACGTCTCTGGCCCGCTCGTCCGCACCCTGGCCGACGCCCCAACCCAGTCGATGGACCTGCCGGTCGAGGAGGTGGCCCTGGTCCCGTGGGAGTCCAACCCGGACAACTGGGCCTGCCCGTCGGACTTCCAGGGCACGGTGGTCGAGCGCGTCCAGGCGGCGCTCAACTCCGGCAAGCCGGCGATCTGCTTCCCCACCGCTGCCGACGTCATCGGCCCCACCAGCAAGGGCTGGCCCACGGTGGTGGTCCCGTCCACGGTCCGGCAGATGGACTTCTCTGCCGGAGGCAGGTGGGCGTGCCATTTCCAAATCGACCTGGCCTCGGCCGAACCGCTGTGGGTCGAGAACGGGTATTGCGCCTGGTTCATCATGCAGGCACCGCGGCCGATCCACTTCCGCAATGGCCGCTTCGGCGTCGATGTCGAGACAGACCAGCCGGTCAGCGTACACATGCAGAACGGCTCCGCCCTGACCGGCATGACCAGCCCGAAGGCCTGTCCGAAGAACGTCCGCCTCTACGCCCGCAGCATCAACGAGGAGGTCCATGATTTCAAGGCACTCAGGCCGAATTTCCGCGTCAACGGCGGCCTGATGTGGGTGCTGGGCTTCAAGACCGAAGAGCGGCAGCCGTCCTTCCTGGTCGAGAACGGCGGCTGTCTTGAGGTGCTCGGCGGCTACCAGAACTTCACCGCCCACTCCGACAAGCCCAACATCGTCTATCCGCTGGTCATCAACAACGATTCCGACGTCAGTGTGATCGCCACCAGCTACATGGGCAGGAAGTACCCGTGGGCGGTCTGGGAACGGCGCGGCGACTGGAACATCCAGGTGGCCAACGACGAACTGCCACGCCGGGGTTCCAACGACCGCAACTACGCGATGCCCTTATACACGGGCTACCGGCCGGAGGCGGTGCAAGCTCGGCTTAGAAATGCACAATGATCTGGCCCGGGCGGTCACCGCCCGGATGTCCCAGTCCGCCGTCATCGTGTCCCTTCCATGACATGAGGTTCCCTGTGCAAGCCATCTGCCGCCACGTCTCCATCGCGATCATGCTGTTGCCACTCCTGCCGATCGCTGCGGGAGAAACCGCTCCGCCCGGCGACCGCCAACCGGCGCTGAACATCGTCTGGCCGGCCAAGGCACTGGGCGAGAACGGTGGCCAGGTGTGGGACATCACCAGACCGCCATACAACGCCACCGGAGACGGGAAGACCGACGATACCCGCGCCTTCGTCGCGATGATGAACGCGGTGCGCGATGGGGTTGAGCGCATGCGCGAGAAACGGGGGCCAGGCGGGCCGTCGTTCTTCTACGTGCCCAACGGCACCTATGTGGTCAGCGACAGCATCGTGCCCGACAAGGAGGTGCGCGAGGGATTCTGCGGCCTGCGTCTGATCGGCCAGGATCGCCGCAAGACCACCATCAGGCTGAAAGACGCGAGTCCCGGATTTGAGGCCGGCTCGCGCAAGCCACTGCTGACTTGGTCGAAGGACTGGCAGCACCACCAGTGCGGCATCGCCTGGGGCAACGAACTGCGTAATATCACTATCGACACCGGCTCGGACAATCCTGGCGCGGTCGGCGTCCTCTTCATGGGCGCCAACGCCTGCTCGATCGACAACCTCACCGTGCGCAGCGGCGACGGCCAGGGCCACGCCGGCCTGTGGTTTCCGACCTGGGCGGTGCAGGGCTACTTCAATGACATCACGATCCAGGGTTTCGACTACGGCATCGAGCTGCTGAGCTCCGCCGAGGTCAGCCCGGCGATTGAGTGGGTGACGCTCAAGGGCCAGAAGCAGACCGGCATCCACATCGATGGCTCGTGCCCGAGCCTACGCAAGATCGCCAGCGAGAACAGCGTGCCGGCCCTACGCATCACCGGGGCGGCGGCGCACGTCGTACTGCTCGACAGCCGCTTGACGCGTGGCGATAAAGCTGCCGCCGCCATCGTCCTCGACCATCCCGAAGCGCAGCTGTTTGTGCGCGATGTTGAGACCTCTGGCTACGGCAAGGCGATCGACTGCGCAGAATCGCTGCGCCGCCGCGGGGCCGCCCTCGTCATCCCCACTGGCACCACCGCTACCGCCTCATTCGGCACCAACGGCGACGGTGGGCCGGACAAGCTGCTCGACGGTAATCCCGACACCTTCCTCGCCGGTGGACCGAACACGGTCAAAGCCGCGCGCGACCCGGTGTGGGTCGACATCATCTTCCCGGCGCCGGTCGCCGATCTCGCCGGCATCGAACTGGGCGGTGCTGAGCGGTTCGGCAACTACTTCGCCAAGGAGATTGAGGTGTGGGCTGACACCGACGGCAATAAGACCTTCGATACGCCGGTCGCGCGCATCGTCGGGCTTGGCGGTGGTGGCAAACAGGCCTGCCTGCTCGACTTCGGCGGCCGGCTGGCGGCGGTCAGCGCCCTCCGCCTGCTCGTAGTTGAACAGAACAAGGCCGGCAGCAACCGCGCCTTCCACATGAATGGCATCGCGCTGATCGCCGACGCCAAGGCTGCGCTGATCAAGGCGGCAGGCGACGATGCCGAGAAGCGCATCGCCGCGCTGCGTGCAGGCGCGCCGCCCGAGCTGGTGCCCGCCGGCAAGGCCGGCGGCTCGCGTCTGGCTGTACCGGTCGGTAAGGTCGCCGAGTGGCTCAACGGCACGCCACTGCGCCTGAGTTACACCGCGACGGGCAGCATGCGCATGCCGATCGAGGAAGTCCCTCCGGCAACTTGGGATGCTGACCCGACGCAGTGGGCCACGCCAGAGGACTTTGCTGGCGACGTCCAGGCCGCCCTCTCTAGCGGCAAGCCGAACGTCATGCTGGCCAAGGAGCGCTACGAACTGAAGACCGAGATGCAGGTGCCAAAGACGGTGCTGCGCTTTGACTTGATGAATGCCAATGCGCGAGGTCCGATTCTCGCCGTCACCGAGGCCAGCGACCAGCCGCTGTGGATCGATCATCCCGGCAACCGCTTGGTCATCGAGGTGCGCGCGCCGCGCCCGATCTTCATCCGCTATGGCGATGCGGCGCCGTCATTCACCACCGATCAGCCGGTGACCGCGCACCTCATGGCACTGGCCAACACCGGGCCTGCGGCGCGCTTCTGCCCGGCCAACGTCCGCTTGTTCGCACGCAGCATCAACAACGAGAACAAAAATACCGCTCAGTTCCCGGTCGACGGTGGCCGGCTGTGGGTGCTGGCGTGGAAGACCGAAGGCCCGACCGAAGGCTTCGCGGTCAGAAAAGGCGGCGTGCTGGAAGTACTCGGCGGCTACCGCAACAACTCGATGAAGGACGCAGGCAAGCCGCTGGTGCTCAACGAGGACGGCCAGGTCAGTCTGATCAGCTACTGCAACATGGGCAACGTCTTCCGTGAGGCGATCTGGGAGACCCGCGGCGGCGAGACAAAGAAGCTGACCAAGGATGACCTGCCGCAGCGCAGCAGCTATACCGGCAACTACTTCATCCCGCTGTACCTTGGCTACGACCCAGCTGTGGTCGCGCCGATGTTCAAGCCAGCCCCGCCTGCAAAGCGCTGACTACGGCCGCCCGATCCAGAAGTTCGGCTGGCTCGCGACGTTCTGCAGCAGCGGTGGATCCAGGCTGACGCGACCGTCGAGGAACAGGTAGTTGGACTGCCCGCGGTGCGACAGCCGGACGCTGCCAGCATGAACCGGTAAAAGTCCGCTGTTCGGATTCCACGGAGCAAACGTGTAGGAATCCAGGATGCCGTAACCGCTGACACAGGCCTCGCCCATGAACATCCACGCCGCTGGCTTGCGGAAGCGGTCGAGCTGAAAGCCGTTGGAGTTGCTGTTCGCCTTGAATGCGTTGGAGGAGTTGTAGGCGTAGATGTTGAGCAGGTCGGTTCGCCCCCACGCCGGACACCATTTCTGCGTCATGGGCACGTCCTCGGCGATGTAGGGATTGATATAGTCGTACCAGCGCTTCCAGGCTGGGTTGAGGAAGTAAGAGTTGGGCGGAATCATACTGTCGAAATCGACGCTGTAGGCGAGCAAGGCCACGCCAAAGCCGCGCATCGACTGCCCACAACGTGCACCCTGAGCGGCGATCTTGATCATCTTGATCGCCGGCAGCAGCATGCCCGCCAGGACCGCGATGATGGTCGCCACGACCAGCAACTCGATGAGCGAGAACGCTGATCGGGTGGTTGAGCTAAATGGCGTGCTGAAAGAGGCCTGGCACCGCATGATACGTGTCATGATAGCCAGAGGGCGGCTGTTGGCGACACCTGCATTGCATGCTTGTTGCATAGTTGGTTATTGCTGAATAGTGCCTGTATGGACCTGTCTGATCGTCGTCCCTTGGGCAAAGCGCTGCGCCAACTCCGTGCTTGGCTTGCGGATGGTTCCTTCACGCCAGGCGCACGATTGGGCTCCGAGGCCGAGTTGGCCAGACGTGTCAGCGTCAGTCGATTCACCATGCACGGCGCTCTGGAGCAACTCGCCAGCGAGGGCCTGATCCGTCCGCTAGCTCGACGTGGCTGGCTGCGCCCGGCTGTCACCCCGGTTCCTGGCGCCTGCCTGGATCGCATGGTCGGCATTGTTGGGCGACATTTCGACCTTGGTGAGTTAAGCACCCGCCAGGCCCTGGCCGACAGCGTGGCCGTCTATGCCGGAATCATCAGTGCGCTCGGGCGCAGTCATCTGCATGCCGCCATCCTCCAACCTGATCGTGCTCTGGGCGGCGACCTCGATGCCCTGGCCGGCGGTGGTCTGCGCGGCCTGCTGCTGATGCACGAGATGGTCGAGGGTGATGCGCTGCGACCGTTGGTCGGTCACCTCGCCCGGCTGCGTCTTCCGGTCGTGGTCCATGCCGATGGTGAGTATCTGCCCGGCATCGACACCGTGGTCAGCGACCATGCCGCTGGTTGCCACGAACTGGTGCGCTGGCTGAACCGACGCGGCCATCGACGCATCCTACGCTTACGTGAACAGCTTGTAGAAACGGCGTCGTGGCCGGGTTGGCTCGCCGATCGTGACCGCGGATACGCCGACGGCTGCCGTGAGGCGGGCATCGCCGAACTGCCCTGGCTCACCGTGCAGGTTCCGAACGCGACCCTGGGTGCGGACGACGCCGCCAGCCTCGACATGAAGGCACGCATCATCCAAAGCCATCTGCATGCCCAGCTGGCCGGCCAGGAACCTCCAGATGCCATCCTCGTGCCATCTGATCGCAATGCCTTCGCGGTCGCTGTCGCCCTGCGTCGATTGGGCGTTGATCCGCGTCGCGAAGTGCCGGTGTGCGGTTATGACGCCACCGCCCGCGCCTGCCGTGAATCCGCCTGGGAGCCATTCGTACCGGCGGCAAGCGTCGATCGCGACAGTCGCGGCATTGGCGTGGCGATGGTCGAGGTCCTGGCGACTCGGATCGAGCGCGGTCCAGGCGATTCAATCGTCCAGCGGCATCCGCCGCGGCTGGTGCCTGACCTGCCGTAAGAGGCTCAATCGTACTGGTGAGTACGCTCAGACCAGCGCGGCACCGAGGGCAGAGAAAGTTTCAGCATCAAGGATCAGGTCCGCCGCCGCCATGCTATCAGCCAGCTGCGCGCGATCTTTTGGGCCGATAATGCCGAAACCTCCCTGCGGGTGCTGCAGCAACCAGGCTAGGGCGATGGCATTGGCGCTGACGCCGAGCCGGGCGGATGCCGCCTGGGCCAGCAGCCAGCGCCGCGGGTTCGCTGGATCGGCGTATTGCGGCAGGCGCTCCAACGACTGCGCCAAGGGTTTGGCGAAATAGCCGTTGGCCTGGCTGCTGTAGGGCATCTGAGCGAGGCCGCTGTCCACGTGCCAGAGCAGGGTATCGGCGTCCATGCCGCACATACCGCCGCCGAAGCGGTGACTGGACGCAAACGAGGCAAGACTCCAGTTGATCTGGCTGGCGGCGAAGCCGGTCCAGCCGCGCTGCTTGGCGCACGACTCGGCTTCGTCGAGGCGTTGCCACGACCAGTTGGAGGCGCCGATGGCACGGATCGTCCCGGCGCGCATGTGCGGCTGCATCGCGCCCAGGATCTCGTCGACCGGGATCGACTCATCATCGCGATGCAGCCAATAGAGGTCGATGACCGGCTGCTGCAGCCGTTCCAAGCTGTCGAGCAGATGGGTCGCGATCAGTTCAGGACGCAGTTTGCCGCTGCCGCTGTCGAGCGGCGGATGCCCACCCTTAGTGCCGATGAGCATGTGATCGCGCAGGCCGCGACTGGCCAACCAGGCGCCGATGGTGCGTTCGCTCGTGCCAGTACCGCCGGGCAGCCAGGCAGCGTATATGTGTGCCGAATCAAGGGCAGTTCCGCCGGCTTCGACGAAAGCGTCGAGCATGGCGTAGGACTCATCGCGCGTGACCGCCGAGCCGAAACCGCCGGTGCCGAGGACGATGGCGGAACAGGGCGTGGTGAGGCCGGGTAGGGAACGCAGGCGCATGCGACAATCTTGGGCGGCGGATTCTATGGTCGAGCACTGGAAACCTCCATGCGGGCAACCCTGGGAGCGCGGCCAGCTTGGCCGCCCGTCACCTCGGCCGGCCCGGCCGAGGTTGGATCACCAGGGTGGAGCGAGCCGCCCCACCCGACGGGCGGGCCAGCGGCCCGCGCTCCCAGGGGCCTGCCATGGAATTCAACCATGATGACGGCAACCTGTCTGCATGGACGACAGACCGGCACGTCGGCGACTGAGATGCTGGGGGTGGCTGCCATCATGATGAATCCGGTTGGAATGCGCCTGTTCCATGGTCTCGGGCGACGCCCGATCGTCGCACGGTTGAACGATTGTGCCCAATGCATTTGCCCTGCATGGCCCACCACGGACATGGACCGACGTGCAAGCGGCTGCGCCGATACACGACTGAATATTCGAGCTTCAGATTGGGCCCCTCAGATCCGCCAACAAACGCTCCCAGGAGTCAGAACGTTGGGGCGCCGAACAGCCGGGCCATGATATCCAAGGCGATATCCTGCTTCAGTTCCGGCTTGAGAAAGAGCACCAGCACCGGGCCGTCGGGTTGGACGTGGATCAGCTCGGGCAGCTTAGCCTGGACCAGTTCCTTGGGCATCTGGCCCTTGAGATGCAGGCGCAGGCGGCGGTCACCGACGTCGATGCGCATGATGCCGAGCTGACGCAGGCGCAGGCGGATCGCCTTGACGCGGAACAGGCGCAGCACCGGTTGCGGCAACTGGCCGAATCGGTCGCGGGCCTGACGGAAGGCATTATCCAGATCGGGCAACTTGCGCGCGCGATCGATCGAGCGGTGCAATTCGAACTTCAACTGGGTCGCCTCTAGCCAGTCGTCGGGGATGTAGGCGTCCAACTGCAAGCCGATCAGCACCTCGCCGGAGCCGGCGGCGGTCGCCTTCGGGGCCGCAGAGGGCGTCAGTCCAGCAGCCGTCTCGGCCTGATTCTTCGCCTTGGCCACCGCCTCGGTCAGCAGGCGGGTGTACAACTCGTAGCCGATGGCATCGATGGTGCCGGTCTGCTCGGCGCCAAGCAGGTTGCCAGCCCCGCGCAATTCGAGGTCGCGCATCGCCAGCTTGAAGCCGGCGCCCAGTTCGGCGTATTCCTGGATCGCAGCGAGTCGTTCGCGCGCTTCTTCGCCGATCTCGCGCTTGGGCGGGGTCAGGAAATAAGCGAAGGCCTGGCGGGTGAAGCGGCCGATGCGCCCGCGCAGTTGATGCAGTTCGGCCAGACCGAAGCGCTGCGCATCAATCACAAAGAGGGTGTTGGCGTTGGGAATGTCGATGCCGCTCTCGACAATCGAGGTGGAGACCAGGCAGTCGATCGTCTTGGTGCGGAAGGCGTCCATCGCCTTGGCGATGCGACCTTCGTCCAGCTGCCCATGGATGACCTCGGCACGCAGCTTGTGACCAGCTTTCTCGGCCAGCTGGCCAAGCTTCCACGCCACCCCATCCAGATCAACGATGCGGTTCTGCACCACAAACAGCTGGCCGCCGCGCTCCAGCTCGCGGACCAGGGCGTGGCTGATCAGCTCGTCGTCCCAGGGGCAAACGCGGGTCTCAACCGCCAGACGTTCGCTCGGCGGTTCGGCCAGCACGCTGATGTCGCGCAGGCCGAGCATCGAGAAGTGCAGGGTGCGTGGGATCGGCGTGGCCGACAGGGTCAGCACGTCGACGCCGTGACGCAGGCGCTTAAGTGCCTCTTTGTGTTTGACGCCGAAGCGATGTTCCTCGTCGATGACCAGCAGGCCGAGGTCCTTGAATGACAGATGCGGGGTGAGCAGCGCGTGCGTACCGATCAGCACATCGACGGCTCCGTCAGCAGTACGCGCCAGCACTTCCTTGGCCTCGGCACCAGTGCGAAACCGGTCGAGGCCTTCGACGCGGACACCGAAGTCATGCATGCGGGCGCGGAACGATTCCAGGTGCTGCTCGGCCAGGATGGTGGTGGGCACCAGCACCGCGACCTGCTTGCCCCCCTGCACCGCCTTGAACGCGGCGCGCATCGCCACCTCGGTCTTGCCGAAGCCGACGTCGCCGCACAGCAGCCGGTCCATCGCCACCGGACGCTCCAGGTCGACCTTGATCTCGCGTACCGCGGACAGCTGGTCGGCAGTCTCCTCAAAGGGAAAGGCGGCTTCGAAGCGGCGCGTCTCCGGCGTGTCGACTGGCAGTGACGCGCCACCGGCGGCGATGCGCGCGGCCTGGTTGGTCAGCAGTTCGCCGGACATGTCGGCGACGGCCTTCTCGGCGCGCGCCTTGGCGGCGCTCCAGGTCTTGCCGCCGATGCGCGTCAGCTGCGGATCACGGCCACCAGCGCCGACGTACTTCTGTACCAGATCGATCGCCTCGACCGGCACGTACAGCTTCGATTCCTCGGCGAATTCCAGAATCAGGAAGTCTTCCATGTAGCCACGCTTCTCCAGCGTAGCCATGCCCTGGAATCGGCAGATGCCATGACTGAGGTGGACGCAGAGATCGCCCCGGCGCAGATCGGCGAGCGAATCGAGCGGCGCTCCGCCGGCCACGCGGGCCCGTTTCTTGGCCGGGGCGCGTTCGGCCAGTTCGTAGTCGTGGACCACCACCAGGCCGGTGGCGAGATCGCGCCAGCCGCCCGAGACGCGGGCAGTGACTACCTCGGCCTTCTCGCCAATGCCGGCATCGCGCAGATGGGCGCGCAATTCCTCGGCCGCCTCGTCAGAACGCGCCAACAGCAGGGCGGACGCACTGCCGCCGTCAGCGATCATCGCCGCCAGTTCGCTGAGTCCCTTGCGCAAATCGCCACGTAGTCGTTCAACTCCGACCGATTCGCCGTCGATCGCTCCGGTCTCCAACTGGCGGGCGAGGCGGACCTCAGCCCGGCCGTGATCCTTGGCCAGGCGGCTGCGCAGAGAGACGTCGCCAAACACCACGACCGGTCCCGGTGGCAGCTGGCTCCACAGATCGCGGGTCGCCAGGCCGACGCCGGGAGCGGCCAGCACCGCCTCTTCGACGCGGGCGGTCGACTCCTGCGAGAACGGATCGAAGCGACGGATCGAGTCGACCTGGTCGCCGAAGAACTCGATGCGCAGGGGCTGCTCGCCGATCCACGGGAAGATGTCGACGATGCCACCACGGATCGCGACTTCACCGCGCGCCTCGACTGCGGTGACCATGCGGAAGCCGCCCTCGACCAGGCGCTCGGCCAGGGCCTGCGGATCCTGAGTCTGGCCGGGGCGCAGCACGCGCGAACGCGCTACCGTCTCGGCGAGGTCGGGCACCGGCTGGGCGGTGGCGGCCGGACTGGCAATCAGCCAGGCACCGTTGGCGAAAGCCTCAAGGGCGGCGGCGCGACGCTGCCAGCCAGCCCCGTCGGCGCCCTCGTCCTCGTCGCCGGCAAAGCGCTCCAGTTCGACCAGGACAGCAACCGACACACCAAGCTCTTCAAGATCCTCGGCCAAGCGGCCGGGATCGCTGGTCACCAGCAGTGACGGACGGACGCCTGCGGCAGCGAGCAGGACGGTCGG
>ENA-ORBV01009100-ORBV01009100.1-microbial-mat-metagenome-genome-assembly--contig:-NODE-9100-length-16448-cov-66.594832_pt1 | contig 16448 bp, 17 predicted proteins | sample MGYA00237777_ERZ505514 | MGnify/ENA primary metagenome ERZ505514 (study PRJEB26160, sample SAMN06269048) | microbial mat metagenome | isolation source: Oligotrophic lake microbial mat | place... | reverse complement strand
TGATGACCGCGGCCAGATACGACGAGCCCTGCTCGCTCATCGCGCCCCCTCGGCGCGCGTCCATGCGGCGGGATACTCGAGCGGCGTCATCACTGGTCCTCGTCCGGCGCCAATGCTTGACCGGCGATGAGCCGACGCACCAGCGCCGCCGTCTCACTTGACGTCGCGACCGATTTGCCGCCTCGGTTCAAGAGCTTGGCGATACCCGCGAGCGCCGGGGCTTTCATGCCCACCGACCCCAGGAGCACGCCAGGCCGACCCGCGGAGAGCGAGATGATGTCGGTCAAGCTCACAGGATTTGTGCTCTGTGAGCGCCGCTGCGCGATGTTGCTCACGTTCCGCAAATCGATGAGCCGCCGCATGGCTTGGGATTCGTCGGCGGTGCCCGCCGCGGTGTCGAGCGTCTTCGTGCGCGCCCGCTGCACACGTAATCTGGCCTGAATTTCCGAGTTCTTTGTGTTCCCTGAGAACATCCCGCGCAAGCGCTCGTTTCCTGATTCGACGGTGCGTTGCAGTTCTTTTGGGGTGAGGTCTTTCAGCCGGCGCACTTCCTCACCGCGCACAGCCTCCAAACGCGGCTGTCCCGCGCGTGTCGTGGCACCGCCGACTTGATGCGACGCCGATGGACGCCCCTGCCACAGAGCATGGGACTCCTGCACGTCTGGCTGCCTGAACCGCGAGAACGACCCCGCGCCATCTCCCCCGGTTTTCGGCGCTGACGGCGCATCTCGAAACGACACGCGTTGCTGCGACACCTCGCTCGTTGACGGAGATGCGCGGAGGTCGTCCATGAACGACTGCACAGACGCAATGTCCCCTTGTGGGGCATCACCACGCTTCGCCAACGCGAGCGACTTGAGCCCGGCGCGGTCCGCCGCGCGGCCACTCCCCGACACCGGCGCATTCGCCGCGGCGTTGATTTTTCCCGTGCGCGCGGTCGCGGTCTCGTCGATCAACCGCTGCAACTTGTCGGCCCCAGAGCGCCGCACAGGGTTGATGTTGTTCGTGAGCGCCGTATCCACGACTTCACGCTCCATCGCCGCGATGCCGCCTTTCTTCGCCCCCGCCATCTTCTCTAGATAGCCACGGTCGGGCTTCAACGCGGCGCCCATCGCCTTTTCAGCGCCGCGGCGCATCAGCCCAGAGACCACGGGCCGTGCCGCGGAGATCGCGCCTTCCATCGCTTTCGGAACCGCCACGTTCCAGGCGCCGCTCGTGAGCGCTTCACGGTTACTCCCGCCCGTGAGCTTCGATCCAAGGGCCGCACCAGCGCCAGCGCCCCACGGGCCAGCCGCAAACCCGCCCGCCGCCGTCAACTGGTCTGGCACGCTGCGCTTCGTGTCGGCGTCCATCTTGTCCAGCATGGCGATGCCGGCGTCGTCCACGCCCATCGACCGCAACGCCGCATCGATACGGTCGGGCGTGCGCGTTGGTGGTGCATCTCCCGCGTTCGGGTCGGTGGAGAGATAGCGCGACGACTCATCGCCCGCGTTCGGGTCCGTCGAGAGATACTGTGGCATTACTTCGCCAACCAGCCCTTGCCGTCCCATGTCGCAGGCTTCCCGTTGATCACGCGTTCTGTGCCCACCGCCAGACCGCTCGACGGGGCGTCATCCTTGGGATCTTCGTCGTCGAGCACCATCGACGGGTCGATCTCAAACTTCGTCGCGCGCCCGCTGTAGGTGTTCCGCACCTTCGCCTGGTTCTCGTGCGCGGTCTGGAACAACCGCTGCGCCTGCCCCATGAACTGTTGCCGCTGGTTTGGGGCAAGACGTTCTCCGGTCATCGCTTTATTCCACAGATTCCGCACCCGGTCTGGCACGCCTGCGGCGTTCTGCGCGTTTGCAAACTCTGTTTCTCTGACCACGCTATTGGGATCGAGCATCTTCATGTAGCCGAAGATGAGCGACAAATCGCCCGCGGCGTCTGGGTTTTCCGCGGCCCCGCGGACCTGCTGATACCCGTTCCGAATAGTGATGTACGTCTTGCTGTCCCTGGAGTAGTCGTCTTGGAACTGCTTCGCGGTGGACAACTGACCAGACGATAACCCCCCGGCCCCTGTAGGTCTCGTCGCCCTCGGTTCCCGATACTTCGCGTCAATCCGCTTCCGTTTCTCATACCCGTCGAGGGCTGCCGTCTCCGCGTTGGCGGCAGTCGTCGCACGCTGCTCGGGTGACGCGAGGTCATCGGGACTCAGCCCCTTCACCCCCGCACGGCTCAACGCGACGATGCGCCTCAGCGGGTCGCCGCCCACGTCGTCGAGCGCGGCATCCCCGGCCTGGCGGTCGTCTGCGGCGTCCATCGCGCCACGCTGGTGCATCATGTCCTCAACGCCCGCACGATTCGACCGATCCCGACGGTCGCGGTCGTCGAGATCGAGCCCGCGCGTGCGGATGCCCATCATATCGGTGTGCTCTGAGGCGCGCTGCGCCATGTCCTTGGAGTCTTGTTCGATGCGCTGCGCGTTCTGTGACTCTTGCGTCTTCTGTGCCCGCATCTGCTCTTGGAACTTCCGCTCCGAGAGCATCCTGAGGATCACATCGTCAAGCCCCTCCGCGGCGCCGGCACCGATGAGTCCAGACATGCCCATCTCAGTAGCCCGTGCCTGCCCCGAAGGGCGTCGGCGTCTTCGCAGACTTGAAGGCGCTCGCGGCTTCGCCCGCGCCACCCGCGGCAGACCCCAGCAGGCCCAGCACGCTCAGAATCGATTCAAGTTTCCCGGCCGATTTGAATCCAGAGGCTTTCGGTTGAGCGACCGTGCCCGAGTTCGTGTAGTCGGTGTCGGCCGGGACATCGCTCTTATTCAGCAACGCCAGCAACGCCTGTCGCTGCATCTCCCCGCCTCCCGCGCGCGCGCCCGCGTTCAGGAGCCGCGACGGGTCGATCCCCCCGGTCATTGTGCCCATCCGCACACCAGCCGGAGGCGTGATCTTCGCCGTCTGCATGTTCTGAATCAGCGAGCCGAGAATCGCCTGCCGCATCCGCATGTTCGGCGCGCGCAGCCCCATCTCCGCGCGGTCCATCGTGGCGCGCTCTTGGAGCCCACTGAGATTCGTGCGAGTGTTCTGTTGAATCCCGAAGCGTTGCAGATCTTGCTGATTCTGGTTCTGCGCGAAGTTGTTCTGTCCCGCGCGTTCGTTCGCGGCGCCCCGTGACGCGCCCCCGAACACCTTCCCGAGAATCCCCGCGCCCGCCGCGAGCGCCATGAGTGGAAGAGGCATCGTCGTCTCCGGTTAAAGGCCGCGCAAGATGGCGTCGAGCGCGTTCTGGTTCGCCGACTGCTGCAGCGCGGTGTAGTTGTAGCCGAGATTGTTGCCCGCCTGTGTGTTCTGGCGGTCGGAGTTGAGATGGCCGAGCGCGAGTTGCCCGCGCCCCAGGGTGAGTTGTCCGCGCCCCAGCAGTCGTTGCGTGTTGCCGGCCGTGTATTGGCCCGACATGCCCAGCCCTTGCATGAGCCGGTCGATTTGGCCCTGCCGCTCCGTCCGCATCAGGTCGCCCTCGAAGCCGGTCTTCCGAGTAGCGGCGTCGTTCTCAATTCCCGCTTGGCCAGCATCGAAGCCGCCGGCGCCGAGCGTGCCGCGTGCGGCAGCGCGTTCTGACCCGGCGATCCGTTGCCGCGTCGTCGCCTGCGCGTTCGCCCGGTCGAAGTGCCCGCGCTCCGCTTGCACGGCGGGATTGTTCAGATCCACATTGGCCGGCGTCTCGCCACGCAAGAGGCCCATGAGGGACGTGCGCTGCTGCTGCTCGAGGCTCTCAGCGGTGACTGGGGGTGCTGCCGCTGGTCCTGTGGGCGCGGCGGGGCCGGTGGGGTTATTGATGTCGCCTGAGTAGCCGGCGATGCCCTGCGCGGCACGTGCCATCATCTCGGGGGTAATCGCGCCGCCTGGCGTGTAGCCCGAATACTGCTGATTCGCCGTGATTTCCTGCGGCGTCATCGCGCGTCCGAAGCGGGCCTGGAACTGGGACTGCAAGTGGGCGGCGGCGCCCGCGGGGTCGGTGGGCGCGGCCCCGGAGGGTGGGGCAGCGGCCCCCGTGCGAGGTGTGGCGCCGTTGTTCGGTGGAGGCGCCCCACCGAGGGGGGCCGGCCCATTGCTCATGGCGCCAATGGTCGGTGGCGTGGCCCCACCGAGCCCGCCTAGCGGCGCCGCGCCCTGGGGGGTCGCCAGCGGGGCGGTCAGCGTCGTGCCCGCGCCCTGGGGGGTCGCCAGCCCCAGAGGCTTCGGCTTCAGTGGGGTGAGTGGGTCGCTCAAGGGGTTCAGCATCGTCGGCTCCCGTTACCGATCTCGGAGGAGCGCCATCAGCGATTCTTGTTCCGCGTCTGGCGTCTGGCCGGACTGCAGATCCTCTAACCGCTTCATGATGTCATCCAGGGGGTCTTCGTTGCCGAGCAGGCTGTGCAAGTCCATCCCGCCATCGAAGCCGCCCGCGCCGCCCGCGCCGCCCGCGCCGCCCCCAGCCCCGCCCTCGTCGCCGGTGTCCCACTGCCAGCCTTCGCCCGCGCCACCCGCGGTCGCCGCGCGGAGCACGTCCACCGGCTTCATCGGGCCGTCGCCGTCGAAGTCGATCATGTCGTCTTTGGGGGGATTGCCGACCGTGGCACCGGGCCAAAAGGACTGGAAGTCTTCGTCCGCCACGAGCGCCCGCGCCGCGCCCGGTGCCTTGGGATCGTAGCGGCTGGCGATCTGACCGAATTTGTTCTTCATCGTGCCGGAGCCGCGCTCGCCGCTGCCCCAGCCGCCCGTGTTGAAGCCTTCGAGGTTGCCCATGTAGGCACCGGTCTTCAGCGGGTCGGTGTTCTCGATGTCCTTAAAGCCAGCGGCGGCGGCGCTCGACGCGGCTGCCGCGCGACCACCGAGGCCCCCCGCGACGGGTGGGGCGCCGGCAGACGGCGGGACACCCCCCACGCCGGGCACCGGCATGCTGCGATTCACCCCGCCGCCTGCTGGCGGCACGCCGGGCGGCACCTGAGTCACGCCGCCACGCGCCCGAGGGTCGTTCGGGTCGATGATGTTCTGGCCGTTCCGTCCGTTGAAGTCGCCCGCACCCGCCACGGGCGGCGCCATCGGAGGCGGCATCGGCGGCGCCATCGGCGGCATTGGCGCTTGGCCCATTTGCCGTTGCATCCGGCGCACGAGACGGTCTTCCGGGTCTTCGTTGGCGCGATCGTCGTTGTACATCGGGACTCCCTAGCGGACGCTCACTTGCACCGAGAACCAGAGCGACGTGTTGGCCGTCGCCGCCGACCAGTTCGCGCCCGCGGTATCGCGGAAAAATGCGACAAAGCTCGTCCCAGGCGTGGCGGTCCAGATCCCACTTTCCCGCACGACGCCGTTATCGATCGTCACGAATGTTCCCGTCGTGTAGGCGTCGACCGTGAGGCCCCAGGGCAACAATATCCGCAGCTGGGCGTCGAGCGTGCCGGCCACGCTGGTCTGATACAGGTACCCATTCAGCAAGAGTGTGCGCCCCAGGTCGACGGCCGTCAATCCACGGACTGACGACGCCAGGACCGTCCACGTCATGAGCCCCGAGCCCCTGAACGAGACATCCGTCGCTAGGAGCGTCGACCAGGTGAACGTGTGCCGGCCGTCCGGCCGATGGGCCACGTTCCAGCCTGCGGCAATCGAGGACGCGAGTTCTTCGACACGCGTCGCCACGTCGCGCAATGAGAGGAAGGTGCCGAGGCCGAGGCGGATCTTCATGCGCGCTCTTGCAGGAACACAGGGACCGTCACGCGATCCACCCCGTCACGTTCCCGCGTGGTCAAGGTGACGACAGGAATCGTGGTCGAGAGTTCCAGATCAAGGCAATACGCGTCCGCGACCACCAACCCCTCAACCTTGATGCGCTGCGACTGCGCGTCCCCTATGCCCGGCACATCAGCGGTGAGTGTGTCGCTGCTGGTGTTCCCCGTCCCCCCAAAGTTTCGACTCAGGACGAACGATAGCGATAGATCGCGATTGCGCCAGACGAGGGGCTCTTCAGTGCGACAGAAGCTTTCCCCATCAGACAAGACGACCGTGCGCGTGATGATAGAGGAGATGTATTCCACGCCGCCATCGGTTGATTGCGTCATGTCCCGCGTGAAGATCAGGTCATTCGCTGTGGAGGGGGTGCGTCCGCCGAAATGCAGCGACCCCTGATAGACCGCCGCCGTCCGCAGCCGACCCGCGTTCTCGTAGTCGTCCAGGCTCCATCCGCCACGCACGACGCCATCGATCGCGGAGGCGAGCGAGGGGTGAAACCAGCGCACCTTCCCATGAATCGCGGACGAGTCTCTATTGTAGAGCCACGCAATGCGACGCGTGGACGGGTCGAACGCGCACGACGCCATGTTGTCGAAACTAGACGTGGACGAGAGCGGCGCGCGATTCCGCACCCAGTCGGCGCCGAGATACTCCAGGCCATGCGAGAGGCTGTAGCGATACGGGCCACTCGCATCCCCGAAGTAGAGCGTCGACCCGTCCATGGTCATCAGCCCGTTGTGCGTGACGCCGAATCCGGCCACGACGCGCACCGAGCGCATAGGCTCATCCGACTGCCCGGTGTCACTCAGGCGCCAGACACTTGTCGCCGTGCCCACATAGATGGAGCCGTCGACCGATGAGATCATCCCGGTAATCGGCGAGCCGTCTTCATTGTCGATGTCTAGCCAATAGCGCAAGTCTCCGGTTTGCGTGATCGATTCATCGTCGCCCTGGTCGGTCGCGCCCGATGGCCGCGTGAACCACACACGCCGCGGGGTGGGGGTGGTTTGGCCCGCGGACGCGGTGGATTCCCACGCGCCGGCCATGAACAGGCGCTCGCCGTTGGTGGCGAGAAACTTACAGGACGGCGGCGGCACAAAGAGGCCCGCCTCTGGCGAGACGGCTCCCGTCGCCCAATAGTTATTCACGAGGTAGGTGTCATCGTAGGTCGTCGCGGACACCGCGAGCGATCCCGAGATGTCGTAGTAGGTGATGCCGTCCGCGCTACCGTAGACCGCCCAGTGCGTCGCGCTATCGATGGTCGTGGGCTTCGTGACCCGCGCCGCAGTACCCGCGCCCGAGGGCGTGAAGGACACCACCGCCGAGAGTTCCGACGAGGCGAGTCGTTGCAGGGACGCGTCCGAGCCCTTGTGGAGACGCATCTGCACTTTGTAGTACCGAAGCGTTGCAGGATAGGCGCCACTCCCGGTATTCGCCACGGTCGCCGCCGCCACGAGGCCGATCCCCACGCGGCGCATCACGCTCTCGCTGTACACGTGCATCCGGTTTACATTGCTGTTGTAGGCGAGGAAAACCTTTTCGTTAAAGGCCACCGCGCACAACGCATCAGGCACAGTCGAGAGGGCCACGGTATCGGAGAACGCAATCGCGGAGCCTCCGCGATGCGCCGTCGGGGTGCCGCTGAGGAAGTCCGACAACTGCCAGAGCGTCTCGGCGCCGTCAATGCGCTCGGTGAAGAGGTAGAACACCTCGAGTGTCGCCCCGAGGGTAATCGCCGTCACCCCGGCGCGCGGAAGAAACAACACGTCTGCCGAGAGTTCGACATTCACGGCTGAGCGGGCGAAGCCCTCGGGGATCGCCATCGGGCTGACCGTCTCCACCGCGCCTCGCGTGGCGCCGAACACGAGGGGCGGCAGTCGCGCACTCACCAGCGCCCTGCGGGGAAGGCGGACCCGAGATTCGACGCGCCACGCACCGACCGCGCGCCTGGGCGCCAGGACGCCCGCGCGTGCAGCCCGTAGACCATCGCCGCTTTCGTCTTCTCCCACTCACGTTCAAACGCGCTATAGCGTTGGTCGTCCAGCTTCAGGCACTCGTCCATACAGGCGCCGTAGACGAGCATCCGGTGAAAGTCTACCGGGATCAGCGGCTCGTCGTTCGCCTGCGACATGTCGGACACTTCCCGCGCGTAGTCGAGCGACAGCGTGATGATCTCGGCTGGTGTCGGCCAGAGGTAGACCTGCCAGTAGCGGGGCATCGTCGCGCCAATAGAGATCCGCGCGAGTTCCGTGCCGGCGCCAGAATCTTCGTGTAGCGTCACCGTGCCGACCGCCGCAGAGGAGAGATACACATTCGTCACCGCGATCCACGTGGCGAGCGTGCCCAGCTGCACCGCGGTTGTCCCGGTCATGGTCACGTTAGCGACCTGCCGGTACCCACCAAAGATGGTGCCTTCGATGCGTGCGACGGCGGTATCACTTGCAGAGGTGCTCTTGATCCACAGCGATGAGGCATCGGCGAGTGTCGCCGCAGCGGAAGGCTGCACCGCCACACGCGCTTGGCCGGACACCACGAACACTTCTGGGCTCCCGGTGGCCGCGGTGGGGTCTGGCGCCATCGCCCGAAACCAGTCCATCGACCGTTCGACGAGCGTCCGTTCGTTCGCCGCGTCCCACATCCGATGGACGCGGGACACCGCCTGAGGCAGTCCGTAGATGTATTGGTTCGCCACGGTGGCAAACGAGATCACGTCGTCCCGAAGCTGCTGGCAATCGGGAATCGACAGCACTTCCCGATGGCGCTGGTTCAAGAATGCGCGGATACGGGTCTCCGTCGCGGTGTCCGGTGACGTCGCCTTGTTCAAGCGTCGGTAGACATCCGCGGCCATCTCACTCAGCGTCATCCCACCCACCCATGGGCGCGTGCCCAGACTTGCGCTGTGCGCTGGTTGCGCTCGTAGAGCCGCCGATGTGGACGGCTCGCGAGATGCGGTTCGGTGTTCGCACAGCCAAACGGTCCCCCAGTGACGAGCGCCTCCCCCTCATCGCGGAGGCACAGGAAGCGCCGGCAGGTGTAGGGCCGTGACGCGTGAATCGAACACTTCCCGCCCTCAGTCAAGAGTGGGCAGGCGTTCGACCCGTCCAAGGCCACCATCCCGACAAAACCCTCAGGATGTGGCACCCAGCCCACGGCCACAGTGGTCGCCGCCAGCACCACGTCTGCCTCGTCGTGCGTCATGACGACCGCCCCGGCATGGCGGCAACACTCCCCGCCTTGTGAGCAGGACCAGACCGGTAGCCGTCGCCCCATCGCGTTACGCCACGAGGGATTGCAGCGTCTGCTCGAGTTCGGCCACGCGCGCCGCGAGCGCCATCGGGTCGACCGACTTCGCGCCGCCCTGTAGCTCTGCGAGAATCAGGAGCAACGACGGCAGGCTCATGCGGTCATCGACCGTCTTGCTGGGCACGGTGATGTGCAGTTCACGCGCTGAGCCGTTCTGGCGCACTTCCGCCGTCCACTGTCCATCGCGCGCGGTTCTCGACGACGTGATGACGTTGAACGCGTCGATCTCCGCGGGGGTCAGGTCGTCCTGTCGGCAGCGTGAGCCACAGAAGAATGTCTCGCGTGACAACTGCGGCTTGGGGCGTAGGCGTTCGCCTTCGGGATGCGTGAACGCGCTGCGCTCGTTGTAGTCGGGATTCTCGCGCGGGGCACTACGCTCCGCGAGCAGGGCGAGCGCCTGTTCGCCGGGCGTCTTCGACAATTGCGAGGCTTTGAGGGCGTCGAGTTCCCCTTGAAACTCCGCCCGAAGCTGCGCCTTCATCTCTGCGAGGGGATCGATCTCTTTCGCCATGCGACTCCTTGAAGGACACAGGCGGGGGCGTTCCATGTGGAACACCCCCGCCCGTGTGACTAGATGTTGATGAAGACGGCCTGATTCTTGCCGTCCACACCGGTGACGCACATCGCGCCGACCACCTGCGTTGCCGCCGCGGCGCCGTCGACGACCACGCACCCGGCCGCCGTGCCAGGCACGACCACCGCGAGGCCCACACCGGGCGTGCCGGCCACGAGGACCGGCGCGACGCCGTTGGTCTGAATCCAGCAGTATTCGAGGGCCGCGGCGATCCACACCGCCACCCCCACCACCTTGCCGGTCAAGGTCGTGACGGGGGACTGAATGACGGCGCTGTAGGGGTTCACCTGCAGCGACACACGGGACGAGGAGGTGAGCGCCACCATGAGTGGTTCCGCCAGCGTCACCACCACGACGCCACTCGACGCCGCGGCCGGATGGCTCGAGATCAGGTACGCGTAGCCGTTGCCAGGCGTGGTGTCGATGATCGCGTAGCCCCCGGCGTACTGGTTCTCGGTCGTCGCCGTGGCGCCGAGCGTGACACTCACGGACGTGGCCCGGAGTGCCGCCGAAGACGGCGTGAGCTGCTGATGGTTCGCGACCTGGGCCGGCGCCTGCAGGACGTTGCCGGCGACGAGGGCCACCGCCCCCGCCCGCGCGTAGCGGAATTCCCGGCCGTCCGCGGTCACACCGCGAGCGCCGAGGTTGTGTTCACGGGTGAGCGTCGAGTCGAATCCCGTGAGGGAGAAGATCATGGGGTCTGACGTGATGTTGGGCATGGTATGAACTCGCCTCCTGGGTTAGGTGATGCCGTGAACCACGCCAAGGCGGCGCGCGTTGTTGGTGCCCATGTTCGCCATCGTGAACAGCTTGTAGACGATGGACAGCTGGTTGCTGGGCTCGACCGGGTCCTTCATCTTCATCCACGCGCCCTTCAGATACGCGATCTTGAGGAACTTGGGGTTGAGGAAGTAGGCCGAGTCGACGGGCAAGGCGTCTTCGTCGTAGAAGACATCGGCGTTCTTGAACTTGATCGCGCTGTTCTTGAAGCCGACTGCCGCGCCACGCGAACTGGTGCCGTCGTTGCTGTAGCGCTCGAGGCCAATGAGGGTGCCCTCAAAGCCCTCGAAGACCGCCCGCGAGGTCAGCACCGCCGACGGCGCGTGCTCGGTGCCGCCGTTGGTGCACTGGTTGTAGACCGAACGGAACGACGACCGGAGATTGTCGAAGGCCGTGGTGGTCTTCGCGCCGGAGGCCGCCCGCGACCGCCAGAACGCGTAGGTCGCGCGGTTGATCTGGCCCACCGAGCCCGAGGTGGGCGTGGTCGGGATCAGCTTCGAAAGCCCTTCGATATTCTTGCCGCCGTTGCCGGTGCCATCCCCGTAGGCGGCACGGTTCAGATCCGCAATATGCGAATCCTTCGCGTTGTTCAGCTTCTCTTCCACGTAGTCGAACTTGCCCGAGCGCGCCTGGACCCGGAGCTTTTCGAGGTCCGAGAAAACCACCGTGCCCGCGTGGGTCTTCCACTCGTAGCGCGCGCAGTCGAACACGTTGATGCGCGTGGTGTCGAGCGTGTCCATCTCGTCGTAGGACTTGAAGGTCGAGTTTTCGCTGGTTTCGAGCGTGAACTCGATCAGGCGCCCGCCGTCAGCTTCTTCCTTGAAGCCCTTTTCGCCGAGGGCCTGGAACAGCGCGCGCGACGTGAAGATGTTGTCGTTCGGCTCTTTGCCGATGACCTTCTCCCACGCCGAGGCGATGAGCTGACCCTGGTTGATGTCTGCCATCTACATCACTCCTACCGAATCCCGGCTTCCTCGCGCGCTTGCGCGTAGGCTTCGCCGAAGCCGCGAGGCTTCGTCGTGGTGCCTTGAGCCGGGCCGCGACTCGGGTTGGCTGTCCCCGCCGCCGCTTTGGTGTGCATCGCCGCGACCACCGACGACCGTTCAGCGCTGGCAAGCTGCGGAAGGACGACCGTCGACAACAGGTCCGCGTAGGCCTCCGCGATGCCGTAGCCGTGCTGTTGCATGAGGTCGGCAATCTGCCGCTTGTTCTCCTGGAAGTAGGGGCGTCCAGACCACTGTGCGAGCGTCTGGTGTGCCCACGTGTCTGCGTTGGCCTTGATTTCGCCACGCATCTGCGCCGCCTGAGACTGCGCGATGAACTTCTGGAGGGGCTGCATCTTCGCCGCGAGCGCCTGCTCGCTGCGTTGATCGCGCCAATCCATCAACTTCTCCGCTTGCTCGGCGCTATAGACGAGCGTGCCGTCGGGCGCTTGGAGGTCGGCCTGGGGCATCGGGGGCGCTTGCGCCTGTCCCTGATGCCCGCGTCCCGCCCCGAGCCATCGCGCCGCCGCCGACCGCAACGCCTGCGCGTGGGCCGGATCAGAGGACGCGAGGGCTTCCGATTCCCGAATCATCGTGCCGATCGGATCACGCTGAAATTCTTGATAGAACTGCGTGATCGCCGGTGCCGCCGTCTCGGGAATCGCCTGCGCCCATGCGAGACGCTCTAGCGATTGCTGGTGCGTCTTGGCGCGCTCGTTCACTTCCTTGAATCGCTGATACGGCACCGCCTGCCCCTCGAGGGGGTCGGCGAGTGTCGTGGTCGTACTCGCATCCGTCTCCGGGGTCGTCGCTAACGCGGACGACTCTGCGGAAGGGTCGCTTGACCCCGCCAGAGTAGACACGTCATCCGGAGGCGACCCGGCAGCGTCAGTGTCCGAGGACATCGACGCCATTACGCCCGTGAAGTCTTCACTCATAGGATCTCGCTAGTAGGTCGAGCCCGCATAGAACCGAATCGTGCAGCGGCATTTGATGAGAATCTGGCTTGAGGTCACGTGCGCCTCGCAGCCGTCACTCTGTGCGCCTTCCCAACACCTCTGGCAGTAGAGCGCTTCCTTCAGGCCATGCCGCTGCAGAAGCTTCTTGTAGTCGCGCAGTAACTGCGCGTCGGCGTGGTCGAAGATCACCGTCTGCACCATCGCCGGAGCCCCATCGGGGCCAAGAATCATGCTCGTCGTCTGTTCCATTAGGTCCATCTCGTCGTGTGCGGGGATTTGTCGCTCCCCGGAAGGCCGACATGCCGCACGGATTCGCGCAGGCCGCGGGCGCGCATGATCGCTTTCCGCTCGGTGTGGCTGTAGACCGTGACCGGCGTCGGGCCGAGGTTCTCGAGCGTGATGCCGCCGCGGATGCTGTCTGAAATGACGTTGTAGGACGGGCGCCCATGAGGACAAAAGGGCCACTCGGCCACCTCCACCGGCTTTCCGCAGGTGTCACACGTATCGCTCACTGCACCGCTCCCGCCATGCCGAGGCCTGGCAATTTGCCGCTCTGGTCCGACTGATGCTTATTCAGGGGTTCGGCTTCGGGTTGCATCCCCCCATGCTCGGTGTTCGCCTGCTGCTGTTCCGCCTGGGCTTGGAGTTGTGCCACTTGCGCCACGAGCACCGCCTGCTGTTGCGCCTGTTGCACCGCCTGCGGGGGGATCTGAATCCCGCCGTGCTGCAGCACCGCCATCACAATCTGAAACTGCGGATTCGCGGGGTTGAGGTCGTCCCCGGTGAAGGCAAACGACGGCGTGACCGGAGGCGGTTGCGGGGGTTGCGGCTGCGCGAGGAACTGTTGCGGGTCGGCGCCAATCCTCCGCGCGATCCGGGTGATGAGATACTGGGGGTTGATCAGCGGGTCTTTGCGGAAGAACTGATACTCGTCTAGGGCGTTTTTCTTGTCGAAGGCCGCGTCCATTTGCAGCGACGAATCCGGCTTGGCGGTGTAGGCGAACCGGCCCTGGATCGTGGTCTTGTCCCACGTCGCCAGCACCTTCGCGCCGTCTGGTCCCACCACTTCGACGTAATCCGGCTCGTCGGCGAACATCTGGATCAGCGCGCCGAGCTTCTGCACGCCATTGACGAACCACCGCGCGACCTGCGTCTGCTCGCGCTTCATGCGCGTCTGTGTGGCGCTCTGCTGGATACTCGCCTCGGTCGCCGTCTGTTTGCTCTGCGACGAGACGCCCTGCTGGTTCGACCCCATCGCCCAGACTTCCTGGATGTCGCGGGCGGTGTAATCGTTGAAACTGAAGTTTTCGCGCGGGAAAGAGGCGCGCCGAATCTCGCCAATCGGCTGATTCGCGCTGTTCCACCCTGGGACGGCGATCGCTTCCTGCGTCTCGCCCGTGACCACCTTGTCGATCGCGGTTTTGTCGACGATGCCGGGGTCGTAGCCGAGCACGGGGTTGGTGCGCTTCCGTTGGCGCACCATCTGTGTGCGGCCTTCGTTCATCTCGTCGACCAGCGGGCGGGACATCGACACATCTGACGGCGGCACCGCCTGGTCGCTCACATACCGGAGCGTGAGGATGTGAATCGGGTTGCCCACCATCCCCCCAGTCAGCCGGCCATTGGTCACGGTCTGATACGGGGAGGGGCGCGAGACGACAGGCGCGTCGATCCCGTCGATCCAGACCACCTGGTAGTAGAGATCGCTGTTCACGACGTCGGGGAGATACCGAGACGCCTGATACCAGATTTCGGTGAACTCCACCTTCTGCCCCACCGCGCTCTCGTGTGGGGTATCCGACTTGAGCCGGAGGTCGTCATCCTTCCCGCGGGGCTTCAGGTCGTCTTTGTCGAGGCCATAGGTCCGCGCGGCGACCGCGAGATCCATCTCGCCACGCCAGCCGAGCCACGGGGCGCGGTCGAAGTCGGCACCATGGAAATCGGCAGGAATGAGCACGCGTTTGACGGGGATGCGGTTCCAGAAATACCGCTCTTTGACGATATTGGGGACCATCGCGGGCATCTGCGCGGGCTGGCCCGTCATCGGGTCCATCGCGCCGTGGGGATCAGGCACCATGGCCGGCTGACCGGTGGCCGGGTCGATCGATTGCGTCTCGCCGTCGATGTCCGCCTCGTAGCCGATCTTCGAGGCCGCGATCCCGGACACGCATAGGACGTCGAACAACACTTCGTCCATCAGGGCGGCGGCGTTCACTTCGTCGTTGGAGAGCTTGCGGTTGAGGACCGCTTGAAACAGCGGGATCGCCGCCTCCACGTTCGGCTGCTTCGCGCTCAGGGTGACTTCAGGCACCTGGAAGAACAGCAACGCCTTCTTCTGCTCGACGTTCGCGTAGTCCTTTGGGACCACGACGGTATCGGCGTCTGGCACCGAGTCGAGCGACTTGCCGAGATAGGCTTGGAGGTTCTGGTCCCACTGCCGGGCAGCTGAGAGACTCTTCCACCAGTCCGCCGACCGTGAGGCTTCTTTCTGCCAGAAGGCGAACGAACCACACCCCTCGACTGGCAAGGGGAAGTCGAGTGGACGTGGGGAGTCGGGCACCTACCGCTAGGGTAGAGGCGCCGCGTCCTCGACGCTATCCACGTTCTTACGAACGCGCACGGTCACGACCACGACCGGCACGCCCAGCGCCCCAAACACCGCAAAGAGGCAGTCGCTCCGCACGTTCCGCCCGCGCAGGGCGTTCCACACCGTCTTGGGACTCACCCCGGCGCGCGCGGCGATCTCGTCTTGCGAGAAATGCGACCGGGCCACCGCCGACCGGAGCTGTTCAGGAATCGTCATACGCGCCTCACGTTTCTGGACCCCAACACCCGCCCACGCCCCGCCGCCCGCATCGCCTCCGCTCGTAACGCCCCCATCGTGCCCGCTTTCGGCCGGTACGTGCGCGTCCGCGCCATCGTCGGACTCGGCCGAGACATCACCCCATACCGCATCGCATCCCCGCCATGGTCATCCCCGGTCGTATCCACATCCTCCGGGTTCACGTCGTCACTCACCAGCGCCGGAAACGACCGCACCAGATACGCACACGACGGATGGAACACCATCCACGGCCGACCGTCCGGGGCGTCCGCCAGCCAATGCCGCACCCGCTGCCAGCCCGGCGCCCGCGATCCCTTCCCGTTGTCCGCCCGCAACAACGGCACCCCCGCCCGCGCAAACGTCTCGCTCATCGTCTCCCCGTGCCCCACCGCGTCGAACATGTGCCCGTCCGCCGCCGTGTAGCGAATCGAGAGCGATGGCATCAGCGCCGTGCGCCGGCGAATCTCCTTCGCCGCCTCAGACGCCAACGTCTGCCGGAACAGGTATTCATGCACCACGTACAGCCGGCCATCAGGCAAGCACGCCACCCAGTAGCACACCCCAGGCTGGTTATAGCCCCAGTCCATGCACCGGAAGCCCTCACAGCCCTCCGGCAACGGCCCCAGGTCGCGGACATGATGGTCCCGCCGAAACTCACTGAAGAACTGCCCCGCAATCGCGTCCCAGTCGCCCTCGAGCATCTGCCGGGACCGCTCCGGCCCCAACGAGGACAACCGCTTGCTGTAGGTCGCCCACGACCCGTCCGGGTCCATCAGATAGGGGTTGTCGTAGAGCTTCGACTGGATGAAGCCCCAATCCTCCGGGGTATACGACGCGTCCTCGTCCGGCCCGACCGTCTTGTCCATGAACCACTGCTTCAGCCACAACGTCTGGCTGCCACCGGGATTCGAGGTGAGCCGCAACACCGGCGACACCCCAGGCAGCGACGTCCGTAACCGACTCGCTACACCCATCACTTGCTTTTTCGTGAACGTCGCCGCCTCATCCGGGTACACCGCCTCGTATTCCGATGACAAGTACTGGTCCTCGTCCCCGTCATGCTCGCAATGCCCGAAGCGCAACCACGCATCCTCCCCGGACGGGTGACTCACCACCACCCGGCGCTCATCCTTCAGATACCGAATCGGCACCCCGAGACCCGCCATCCGCGCCACTTCCCGCTGCGCGTCGTTCAGATGGTTGTCCGTCTGTCTCTTATACACATCTCCGAGCCCACGAGACTAAGGCGAATCTCGTATGCCGTCTTCTGCTTGAAAA
>ENA-ORBV01009098-ORBV01009098.1-microbial-mat-metagenome-genome-assembly--contig:-NODE-9098-length-16451-cov-7.881336_pt1 | contig 16451 bp, 12 predicted proteins | sample MGYA00237777_ERZ505514 | MGnify/ENA primary metagenome ERZ505514 (study PRJEB26160, sample SAMN06269048) | microbial mat metagenome | isolation source: Oligotrophic lake microbial mat | place... | reverse complement strand
TTGTTACGGTTGTGGTAGTGCCCACAGTGATCGCGCTAATGCTCGCCGTAGAGCCGGTGATGCCGCCATTAACAAAGCGCGTACCGGATAGCGGCGTCGCGTAGTACGTTCGCGGCGTGTTACCGCCAGCGCAGATCATCGGCGCTTTGATGACGACAGGGGTATTGAGCTTAATAACCCCAGCCGGGTAGTAAACCGGCAGGTTATTAGCAACGGCAGCATCATTCGCCGCCTGCACAGCAGCGGAGTCGTTGGCTATGCCGTCAAGAAGCGCCCCGAAGTCCTTGATGTTGTAAAAGCCGAGGTACTCGGAAACGCTGTTGTAGCCGTTCTGCAAACTCCAAGTAGCACTGCTAGAAACCACCGTCCACTGCCCGGCGACATAGCAGTACAGCACCACGTCACCGTAGTCGATCATTTCCAGATAGCCGTCAACCGCGCCGCCGAGGATGAACCCGCCGGTCGCAGGCTTCAGGCGCAAGGCAAACGCTGCCCGCCTGGAAGCAGTCAACTCCATCCCGACCACGGCGGTCTGCAGGGTCAGGGTCACGGTAGCCGTCGCCGCCGCGTTCGTCACCTTGGCCCCGTCGTAGCTCGCCGTCAGCGTGGCGTCGGTGATGAAGTCGTATTGCTGGCCGTAACCGACGCCGGGATCGCTCCGTCCGGTACGTCCGAGGTTTGTTGCTTTGCCGGGCATCTGCTATTCCTTACAGGCTGGCGAGGGTTGAGAGGGTTGTCATGGAGGCGCCCTGCTTATCGGGGAACCAGTATTTCAAGGGAGGCATAGCTACGGCTCGTAGCCAACAACAGCGGAACCGCCGGTGACTTCCCACATCCCGCTGTCCGTCATCCACTCCAGGTCAACCTGACCGCGGGTGCTGGTGATCTCCAAATACTTCCCCGCTGCACCGCCGCCGATGATCTGAGAACCGTTTGGGTCAACCCGCACGGCGAAATTAGCCTGCCGCATAAACGAGTAGCGCAGTCCGTCGGCCCCAACTGGCAAGTCATGCTCGGTGATTTGGGTCGCGCCGAAATTCGTAAACCGATTGCCGCTCTCCACAGCGACGCGCGTCGTGGGCGTTGTAGTGACCGCCGTAGTTATCGTTTGCAGCAGCCGGTTGTACCCGTTCTGCAGCCGCCAGTTAGCGGAGTCGCTAACCCACGACCACATACCGGCGATGTAGCAGAACACCACCACGTCACCAGAACCCGTCAACTCCAGATAGCCGTCCGCTACTCCCTCCTCGAACCGCTCGGTCAACGCCGGTAGCAGCCTGAAGGCGTAGGCGGCCTTCCTGGACACCGAGGCCACCAGCCCCACCGTGGCCGGCGGCATGGTCAGCGTGACCGTGCCAGTCGCCCCAACGTTGGTAATCAGCGAGTCCAGGGCGGCAACGGTCAGGCTGGTGTTGACAGCGTAGGCCGTTTGCGAGTCCAGCGCGTCGGGGAAGCCCTCGACGATTAGTTGTGAAGTGTCTCGCGCCCGCGTCATACCCGTGCCTCCCAAGAGATGTTCTGCGTCGTTCCTGCCAAGTTGGCGTGGGTCTTGATAGCCACCGCGAAGGTGGTCGCTCCCTTGGTCGTCACGCTGGCAAACTCCCCGGTCGTGATGGTGGACACCAGCACCTGTGTCGGGGCGGCGATCAGGTTGTGCGTGATCGTCCCGCCGTCAGCGATGCTGGCCATGCCCCGGCTCACGTCGAACTTGGTCGCGTAGGCGTTATCCCGATAAATCGGCCCCACGGCGTTCGTGAACCGCACGTCGTTGTCCACCGTGTTGTTGGTGATGTACGTCTCCAAGGACGCGAAGCCCGCTGCAAAGATGCCCGCCTTGGTCGCGTCGATGTCCCGAATGTCGTTAAACTCGATCCGCCCGCCCGTGCAGTTCTCGTGAACGATGCCGTAGCCCGCGCTGTTGTTGGCGCACTCGTTGCCGCGCACCATCACGTCGGAGGCGTTTCTGAGGCGGATACTCGCCGCGCAGTTAACGCTGCCTCCCGTGATCGTGTTGTTCAGGATGCGGGTGCGCGACGAATAATCAGATTTAATTCCATAACTCACAGCCGACCGCAGACCGAAGCCGGAGACGAAGTTGTCCTGGATCGTGACGTAGATGGTGGGGTACGCCGGGTCGTTCTCGTTGCTGATCCCGTGCGTCCCGGCGTTGTAGACCCGGTTGCCGATAACGTGGATGCGCTTGTCGCCGCCACCGAGGAACGAGCCGAAGGCCAAGATGCCCTCCGACCGGCTACCAGACGACGTGTTGCCCTGGATGTAGCAGTCCTCGTTGCCCTGCCCGTCGGTGTTGTAGCTGTTGCTGTAGGCGCTGCTGTCTTCGCAGTTGGCGAACCCGCACTGCCGCGCTCCCTGCCCGATACTGTTCTCGCGGACGTTGCGCGTTTTGACGCTGTAGGCCCAGCAGTTGTTGCACGAGAGCAGGAAGGCGACCCCCCTCCCGTAGCCCGTCGTGGCCTGATCCTGACCGTCCGCGTAAGTGCCGCCCGTGATGTCGCAGTGACCCGAGCGATAGAACAGCACGTTGGCCTGGTCGTTCGACCCCGTGCCCCGGCAGTTGATGACGTGGCAGTCGTAGGCGTAGTCGAAGTAGATGCCGCCACCGCGCATCCCGATGGGCAACTCGAACTCCACCCCGTCGAACACGATGCCGCGCTTCTGGGTCGCCATCGGCACCAGCTGCGCCGTGGACGCCGTGGCATACGACCGGATGGTCTTGTGCTTGAGCGTGACCGTCAGGCCAACAACCGATAGAATCTCGTTCATCTCCTGATTGCGGCCCGTGGCCCCGTAGGCGTAGGTCGCGTCCCGAAGGACCACCGACTGGCCTGCCGCCAGCGAGGCCGCCGAGGTTACAAGGACGCTGGACGCGCCCTTGGCAACGTTGGCCGTCAGCGTCGTGGGCGCACCGACGATTCCTTCTGCGCTCCAGATATGCGTCCCGAAGCTGCCCAGTGCCTTGCGAACCAGCACGCCCTCGTCAGCCGTGGTTTTGCAGTAGCTGGGCACGTCGATGTTGTAGGCCCGATAGACCGTCCGCGCACCCAGGTTGGCCGACCGAAAGCGCACGAAGCCGGAGTACGCTGCCACGGTGTAGGCCCGCTGGATGCCCTGGCTGTCATCGGTCACGCCGTCGCCGGTCGCGCCGTACCGCCGAGGGTCGCCGGGCTCTCGGAACAGGTTTGTCGGAGAAACCCCGGCGGCGGTCTCAGCTGCCGTGGTTGCGTACTCGGTTTCAATGACGGTATCCACCACGTCGAAGGTCTGCCCGTAGACGATTTTCACCGTGTCGTTGCCCGCCAGCGCCGCCGTCATCGTGACCAGGCTAGGGTTGGACTCGATGTAGTCCACCCCGCCGCCCGTCAGCCACGAGCCGTTCAGGATGACCTCGATCTCGTCGTTGCCCGGCACGTAGACGCGGTTGGTGTTGATCGCGGTCTGACCGTCAACCGCCGTCACGATTTGCACTGTCTTGTAGGACGCTTGCACCTCACCGTCGCAGACGATGCCCAGCAGGGTGTACACCACGTCGCCGCCGTACAACGGCTCGGCAAACGTGATGGTGGAGACACTGGACTCGGTGAAGTCCACGAGTGGAATCTGCACGACACCGTTGACGGTGACGGTGATCTGCCCCGCACCCGGCGTGTAGTTCTGCGCCAGGGTGACAACCGTGGCCCCTTCGAGAGGGTAGTTGATGAGGTCAACCTTGGTTGACGGCTGGGACGGAGAGCCGGTCAGGGCGGTCGGGTTGCCAAAGGCGTCCCAGAACAGGAACTTGCTGGCCCGACTGGCGATGGACGGCATCTCGGCGACCACGCCCTCGCGGGTGGTGCCACGCACGGCCCGGTTGATCTTGGCCCGTAGCTCCTGCGCGATGGCGAGGAGCTTGTCCATCTCGGCGTTGATCCGCGCCGCGGTCCACGGGCCGTTCTGCTGGTAGTCGGTACTGCGGGCTATTTCGGTGTCGCCAACGATGGTGATAATGGCGCCCGCCGCTGCGGCCGCGGTCAGCGTTATGTTCCCGCCGGTATCGTTACCGACACCGGAGACGGTGTACCCCGAGTTGACGGTCAGCAGGGTGTTGTTAGAGTACACGTCCAGATCGTTCTCGCCGAAGATCGGGAAGGTGTAGGCAAAGACCGTTTCATCTTCAGTAGCGGTGTACTGCTTGCGGCGGGAGAGGTCAGCGACATCATCTATCATGAACTGGTCCTAATTTGTGGGCGCCCTGGTCTCGGTAACCCGATCCCAGAAGGTTTGGTTGGTGGCACCCTCGGCGCCCACCAGTTCGGCGAACTCGCCTTCCAGCGCGTTGACAAGGCGGCGGGTGTAGAACAGGTTCTGCGCGGGCCACAGCTTGCGGAACTGGTGAACGTTGTCGGCTTTGATGCCGCCCGCGCCGGTGGCGTCGTTCGCCGCTTCTATGACCTGGGTGGCCATGCCGAAGGTCGGCCCCAGCAGGGTGCCGAGGGGCACGTTGTCCTTGAAGCGGGAGAAGCGTGCGCTTTTCAGCGGCTCGGGCATGAACAGTGTCGCCGGGTCCCAAAAGTCCGGCACGATGGCCAGCGCGCCCGACCACTGCATCGCCTCAGCCATAAGCCGAGTTGGCAGCTTGATACCCAGCCCCGGCACTTCGTACAGCGCCAGGTCCGGCTCTAGGCCGGCGGCTTTCTGCTTGCTGACGTAGGTCATGCCGCCCAGCGCAATCATGACTGCCAGACCGTTAGCTGCCGCCGCGTCGCCGTGGGCCAGCCCCTGCACCAGCGGGATCATCAGCCGGTTCACGGCAACCATGCCGAAACTTTTGAACTGCATGAGCTGCTTCACCGCTTCGTTGTCCATCATCAGCGGCAGGTCGGCTGCGCTCTTGGAAATTGTCATGACGCGCCCGGCGCGAACTACAGCGGCTTCCAACTTCTTCGCGACAATCTGGTTGTCCCACATCTCGGTGCGGCCCCGCCAGAAGCCGTCGCTGTCGTCGGCGTACTTGGTGGCCTGCTCGGCGAGCAGCCGCAGGTTGTCGTCGTCAAAACCGGCGTTTGCCAGCACACCGCGCTGAAACCTGGACAGGCTGCCAGGGTTGAGCGCACCACGAAGAATCATGTCCTGCTCAAGTACCGAGGCCAGATTCTCCACAGTGTTGTTCCACGTCGCCTGCAGGGATACCTTGGTAAACAGCTGCGACGCCCGCTGCCCGGCACGCTCCAGTGAGGCCAGCTTGCTCTTGCCGGCGATCAGATCGTCCGATATGTCGGAGAAGCGGTTGGGCATCATGTCCAGCACGAACTGCAGCGCCGCGCCCATGCGCTTTGAGTCCGCTCGCGTCGCTTTGTTAAACTCGGGGCTGGACAGGAACTTGGCCATCGCCACGCCGGTCTTGCCCAGGCCGTATCGGCTGACGACGTGGCCCAGGTCGGACATCGACGACAGCGTCTGACCGCCGAGGCTCCTGACGTAGTTGTACTGCCGGCCGATCCGGGCGACGCGCACCAGGTTCAGCGCCCACGTCCTCTGCGGGCTCGGACCCGCCTGCCCCTTTACCCGCGACAGCACGCCTCTGAGGTCTTCGAGGTCTCGCGCCTCGCGCTTGGCCAGACTCGCCCGCTGCTTCTCGGTAGGCGCAGCCTCCCGCAGTTTGCTGTACGACTTCCTGATTTCCTCGAACTCGGCAGCCAGGTCCGTAGACTGGAACCGGCGGCGCAGCATGATCGCGGGGACCATGCTGCTCGTGTAACCGCTCATCACTTCATGGAAGTCGTTAACCAGGAACTCCTCCATGTGCTCGTCTCGCACGTTCAACGTGCGGCTCCGCAGGGGTCTCGGGTGCGACGGGTTGCCGATGTCCACCACGCCGCGCGCCAGGCCGAGGACGTGGTCGATGTGCTCACGCACCGATTCGGCGATCACCGCCGGATCGCGCACCTCGGTGGCCGCAGCCACTCGGTCCTTCTCAAACTTGGCGACCATTGCCGCGTCAGCCTTAACGGCGTCTGCGGCTTTCTTCGCTTCCTTGGCTGCCCCGCTGGCGGCCTTGGCGGCCTTCTTCAGGCGCACCGTGCTCTGCTCGGCCTCCGTGGCCGCGTCCTGCCACTTCTGGCGGACTTCCTCGGCCTTGATGCCTTTGACCCGCGTGCGCTCGATGTCCGCTTTCAGGCCGCCCTGCAGCTTTATCATCTGCGCTTCGGTGGCCCCCGCCACGTCGTCGCCGACGTGCTGCAGCTGGGTCTCAAGTTCGGTCAGCCGCTGATCGACATTGTCCACGGCCCGCTCGGCCTGGCGCAGTTCCCGGACGGCGACGCCCTTTGCCTTGCGGTTGGCATCGACTTCGCCGAGGGCGGCTTTGCGGGCGTCCTTGGCAGCTGAGTACGTCGCGCCAACCTCGTCCAGCCGGCTTTGCCCGTCGCCTTCCCCCATACGGGTGCGTGCCGATTTGACCTCCGCCGTCTCTTTGACCAGCCGGGGGTTGTTGGCAAACTGCTCGCGCATCTTCGCCTCGTACTCGCCCTGCTTGTTCAGCACCTCGCCGGTGTCGATCATCTTCGGGTAGTACGAGTCCGCGCCCAGCACGTCGTCGTCGATCTCCTCGCCCATCGCTTTCAGCGTTTCCTTGTCCGCGTCAAGCTGCTTGCGCATGTGCCGCGACAGTTCGGACGCCTCGGGGATCGGGCTCAGGTCCTTGCGCCGTCCGGCCTTCGATACCTCGACGCTGAACTCAGCCTCAGTAACCGCGTTCTTGCCTTCGCGCTGCGCGTACTTGTCATAGGCGTAGTCGAAGTTCGCGTGCCGCTCCAGGTTGCGCCGGTCCTTCTCCCGCTCGATCTCGGCTTCGATGGACCCGATGGTCGGTTTGCCCTCCAGGTTTTTCTGCTGCAGGAACGGGACCTCCGCGATCTCCGACATCAGCTTCCGCGCGTCAAGACTCGGCGAGTCAAGCACCCGGTCAAGCGGCGAAATGCGGCCAAACGTCTTGGACACCAGCCGGGCCGCAGCCCCCGCCGGTGCCTCGCCCTCCAGCGTGTCGCCCGTGTTGCGCGCCATCGCGCCAGCCGTGGACTCCTGCTCGGCGCGCTTGACGTAACTTTCCAGAAGCGCCGCTTGTTCGGCTTTGGTCATGCGGGTCGCCCAGCTGCCTAGCGCGGCAGTCAGCAGCACGTCAACGCCGATGTTCCACGCCGATTCCTCCCCGGTGCGCGCCAGATTCTGCTGGTGCAGCACGGCTTCGCTGGTGGTGGACAGGGCCAAAGTACCGGCGACCACCGAGCCCACGCGCTCCAGCCGAGACAAGCTGGCGGGACCGGCAAGTGGCAGGGCCGCAGCCATCAGCAGGAGCGGATCGGAAAAACTCATCGCCGCTACCGCCGCGATACCCGCGCCGCCGTGATCGGCGATGATTTGCTCGTCTTGCCGCTGGCGGCCCAGCTGGCGAATACGCCGAGTGGTCTCCTCCGGGGACTGACTGCCGTACAGGTGCCGGTAATCCTCCGGGCTCATGTGCTCCGTCTGCGGGTCCGCCATCGGGCGGTACCCCGCCACCGGCGCTGCGGCCTTCACACTCAGGTCGCCAGGGTCGCCGCTCGCGTCCAGCCGCAGTCCCTGATCGTCCATAACCCACTTGCTGTTCATCGCCTGCTCGATAAACCGCGACACGGGATTGACGATGGCGTCGTTGACCAGGGGGTTCGCTAGCCGGGCTGCCGATGCCATCGTGTCCAGGAACGACGGAACTTCGTGAGGCTTCGGCATGGCCGTTTGCTCGTCCTCCGGCTGCAGGAACATGCTGCCCATCTCGATAGGATTGGCGTCGCGCAGGATCGTCACTGCAGCAGGCCCTCCTGCCGCTGCTGGATGACGGCGTCAACCGCGGCCTTGTCGCGGTCCTTCTTGACAAAGTCCGCTGCTGCCTCGTTCTTCATCCGCTGCTGGTACAGGGCGCGAGCCTCGTCCTGCCGCTTGCGACTCGGAACCTCGTAGCGGATGGCCCGCCTGGTCTCCGGGTCAATGACCGGCGCGCCCGCCGAGCCGTACTCGTCCACAGGAACCAGCGTCCAGACACGGCCCTTCGAGGACTCGGTCTCGGTGGTGAAAGCAAGGCGCACGCGGGACTTATCGCCAACGAAGCCAACGTCGTCGAGGTCACGATGCATGTCCTCGCGCAGCACGTTAGTGTCCATCTGCGGCGCGTGCTTCAGCAGCGCCGGCTCGCCGTTTACGTCGGTGTACCGCCATGTGGCAGTGACCGCTTTGCCCGCTTCTCGGCGCGCCAAGTTAACGTCCCCGTCACTGGTCATGTAGACGGTCTCGAACAAGCGGTTATATTCCGCCAGGGCGCCATTAGGGATCGCCAGCCCGCTGCTACCGCCCACCGGGGCCAGCATCGAGCGGTTGCTGCTACTGGCGTCGATGGCGTTCTTCAACGCACTGGGGTTGCCGTCGGTTATCTTTTCTCTTTGCAGTCTGGTAGTGAGCAGAGCCCGCTGCTCTGTACTGACCTCGAACACATTCTTGTGGACCCGCTCGGCCATCGCCGTCACGTCGGCGCCCGGACCCGCTGCCTCGACGTTCTCCGCCAGCTGGATCAGGTAGGAGCCCAGCTTCGGCTGCTCGCCCGTCCACTTGAACGCCAGCGGGTTTACGTCGCTGGCCTGCTTGTAGAAGGTCGCGGCCAGCGCTTTCTCCTCGGGCGTGCCGGACAGCGCCCGGACACGCACCTGCTGCGACACGACTTCGGGCAGCACGTTCCACTGGCGCAGCATGTCCACGGCCAACGTGTTCGCCTCGGGGCTGCCCAGCGTCATGCCTCCGTCAGCCATTGCCGTACCGAAGAGCGAATCAACGCCTTCCCGGAACTCTTTGCTCTCGGGGTCGCCCAGCGTGCCGTCCGTGACCTTCTTGGCTGCGGCTGCCTTGTCCGCCGCTTCCTTGGCGTTGCGGGTCATCGACGACAGCTTGTCGGCCATGCCGGTCGTTGTGATGGCTCCGGCGTCGTTCAGCGCCCGTATCTCGCTCGCGAGACCGGGGCTGGTTTCGCCCGCTGCCAGCCGCTGCCCGACCGCCGCGATGCGATCCCGGTAAACGACAGCCTTGATCTTGCGGTTGTTGTCAGCCGCGGCTTCCCAGCCGGCCTGAATCTTGTCCTTCTCCTCAGCGGACAGGTCTTCGCGCTCAAGCACGCTGGCGAGATGCGCCGCAGCCCGCCCGGTGCTCTCCCGCTCCAACGCCGTCAGGTACTGCACTTCCTCGTCGATGTGCGCGTTCTGCAGCCCGTTATCTACAGCCGTGCGAAACTGATCGTCGTACTTGACAACGTCAGTGGCGGTGATAACCCCCGCCGAAGACAGCGCCTCCAGCCGACGACGATTCTCTGCCACGAAACCCGTCAGGTACTCGTCGCCCTCCGCCCCGGGTAGCGCCGCTGCGCCGTCCACTGCCATCTTGGCGCCCGAGGCCATGCCCTCAACGTGGGTGGCTAGCGCCTGGTTCTCTTGCCGAATCTTCTGCTGCGTGTACAGCAGGCTATTGCCCTTTGCGATTTTAGCCCGCAGCATCTTGTCCACGAAGGGCCGGTACGCCTCCGGGACCGTGGCGTTCAGGTCCTCCGCGTACTTGCCCGCGACTGCGTTGAAGTCGTCAGGCTTGCCCTCGTAGTCGGTGGCAAAGCGGTTGATGGTCGCGTCAACATCCAGCTGGACCTCAGCAGCGTAGGACGCTTCCGCCGCGCTGTTGTACGCCTGGCCGTAGGGCGACAACGCAGCGAAGCCGGTGCGCGGCTGGGCGTTCTTGCCCGCCTTGTCGCCGTCCGTGGCACCCTGCTGGCCGCGCAGCGCGGCGCCGTAGCTGTACGCCGTGTCGCCAACCGTCTTGGCCGCTCGGCCCAGCTGGTCGGCCAGCGACTGCCCGCCCCCGTCCATCAGCCCGGTGTCGGGCATGACGGGTGCGACCATCTGACGATACCGCTCTACCATTACGGCTTGTTCCAATACTTGCCGTCGCCGAGAGCGCCAACTTTGGCCGCCCCGTCAAGTAGCGCCATGCCGGCGCCGATGTTGCCGGCTCGCTTGGCGTTCTTGCCCTGCGTGCGGTACAGGCTCTGCTGATTCTTCGTGTTCACGTAATCGCCCAGCAGGTCGTTCTGGAACTGCTTAATGTCGGACTGCGCTACCGCGCCCACCGAACCGTCCGTAGTGATACCGGAAGCACCCGCCTGCGCGTTCTGCGAGGCCAGGGCGCGGATCAGCGCCCTGCGGCGCTCGATCTCGCGCTGCCGGCCCGCGTCGCCTTCTTTGCGGGCCGCCAGTTCGGCTTCTTTGCTGGCTATCTGACCAGCGTCCCTCGACGATTTCACCTGCAGCGCCGTGGAAGCTACGGTGAGCCCGATCATTATCGGAATAGCAAATTGGCCCATGCGCTACTCGCTCTCCATCGTCACGTCGATACCGAGGATATTCATGGGCAGTGGGTCAACCTGACTAAACGTGACGAGCTTGTCCCCGGAGTCATCCCAGTTGGTCGTCTCCTCGAGGGTGTAGTTGCCGCTGAACGGAGCCAGCGGGGCGTCGATAAGGTCGATGTCGAAGGCGCGGTCTTCCAAAACCCGCCCGTTGCACAGCAGTCCCAGCGTGTTCTGCACCTTGGCCCGGACCTTCACGACCCGGCGCTTGCGCATGACCGTGGGCCAGCCGCCAGGATTCATGGTGTTCAGCGGCATCGGCGTGACTTGCGGGTTGAAGTTCAGCCCTATCTCGACATCCAGACTGGCACGCTCCAGCGTGATCGCGCCGCCGACCACCGTCTGCGTCTCCAGCACGAAGGTGTCGGCGAGCACCCGCACCGCGTTGCCCTCCAGGTGCCCCAGCCAGTTCGCCAGCACCGTGTACCCCCCGGCGGTCCACGTCGAGCAGTCCGTGTAGCGGGCACTGTCCAGCTGCTCGAAGTACATCTGCCGCGTGCCGTTGTAGTTGCGTTCGACAGCGAGGTACACGTCCTCGACAATCGCAGCGCCGGCCTTAAACAGCCCCGCGGTGGTCCACTGCACCCACGCCTGAACGCCCGCCTCTTTGCGGGAGTTGAGTACGGCCATCGTCCCGTCGCCGTTGACCACGAAGACCAAGCCGATCTCGTCGGTGCGGGTGCCGTTCCATGCGAACATGTCGGTAACGTCGTTGAGCAGGTGCGGGGCCAGCGAGGACACGCCAAGCGAGTCGAAGGCGTCCTCCTCGTAGTTGTACTTGAAGTCACGCACCGACTTGCGGTTGCGCTGCACGTATAGCGTGGCGCCGTCGATAGCCACCGGGCGTATCTTGGCCGAGCCGTACTGCGTCTGCGTGACGGGCGCGTCGCTGGGCTCTACGGCCGCGCCCGCCTGCTTCGCGTAGCGCATCTCAGTCCCACTGGTGAAGACCTGCAGTGACCGGCTGCCGTAGACGCCGTTGATCGCGTTAAGCTGCTGACCGTTGAGCGTGACGACGATGGCCTCATCCGCCAGCCCCTCGCCAATATCAAAGTTGAGCGGGTCGTTGACCCTGCTGCCAAACAGCGTTTGCTGCAGGCTTCGAGTGCCGCCGAAGTACAGCCGCCCCTCGAAGAACGTCACCGTGCGCGGGTACCCGCGGGTGGCGCTCCACGCCGGCTCACGTCGAGAAGTCCCTTCCGTCGTCTTGGCCACCGTGGCCGTACCGCCGCCGGTGACCGACGCCACACTCACCAGCTTGTAGTCCTTGGCCGACGCGCCAGCAAAGAACAGCGTGTACGCCCCAGTGCCCGTCCGAACGCAAGACACGCCGGTGAACCCGCGCACCGTGTAGACCTTCTGGACTTCGCGAGCGATATTCGCCGCCGTTGTCGCCCGCTCCTCGGCGGTAGCGTCTCCGGCGTAGACAATCGCCGCGGTGCGCGCCCCCTCCACGTCGATCTGGAACACCGCGCCCTGCACCCACGCCCCTGCCAGGGTGATGACTTGCGTGTCGATTACCGGGACGGGCGAAAGGGTGTCGTTGAAATCGTGGTCAGGGACGACATCGAAAACGATAGGCGTGCTTTGGAAGTTGGTGACCGACTCGCGAAGCAGGAAGTACGGCGGGTAGCCCTCGTGAACCAGCGTCAGCGTCTCTGCGTTGCTGGCCGCGTCCACGTCAGCGAGGTCAGCACTGGGGTACAGGGTAGGCACCGCAGCGACAAACGTGTCGCCGTTAAAGATGCTGGCCGTGCGGTCAGTCAGCACTACCGCGTAGCGGTCTTCGGTGCTGACCTCAAGAGGGATCACCCGCGCTTCGGAAGGGCTGCCCGTGTCCGTCCACAGCGTAAAGTTCTTGATCGTTGCCGAGGTAAAGCCGAGATCGGTGCCTGCGGCCTTGGCCACCCGCCAGTATTGTGCCGAGACCGGCCCGGCCCGGCGGTAGCTGCGCACGTCCTGGTAGTCCACTGCCTGGAAATAATTGCCGACCGTGAGCCACGTCGCGTTGTCCGTACTACACTGCACCCAGAACTCGGTGCTGGTGCCTGCACTGATAGAGATGCCAATGACATCCGCGTACAGAATCGACATCGGCACGCCGAGGTCGTAGTGGACGATGACGTATGGGTTGGTGGTGCCGATGGTGGCCGCCGTGGTGACCACGGTAGCTTCGTTATCGTCGTGGGCGTTGGCCGCGGTGCCGCCGTTCGGGGCTGTCGCGATGGCCGGAATGACGCGCCCGAGTACGTTGGGCAGACGCTGAATAAACTGAGTACCGTGGCGGCGCTTGAGCCCGCCCAGCGTGTCCGGCACGACGTTGACGCCAGCGAGCAGACCGTTGTTGTACGCTTCCGTTTCCACCCGGGCTTTGGCCCGGGGGTCGAGCACGCCCGACAGGAACGACGACTGAATAACGGCCGACCGTGTCGCCACTAACGAACGTCCGTAAACGGCGAGGACTGGACCGTGGTGGAGGGGCGGCCTTGCGCGTCAGCGAACAGCGCCCGGTCGCGCTGCATGTTGTACTTCACCTGCATGACCTTGAAGGCGTCCTCGCTGCCCTCGATAGGGTTGCGCATATCGCGGGCCAAGGCGTAGGTCAGCAGGGTGGCGAAGTACGCCGGCACCTGGCTGATCTCGGGCTTGAACAGGTAGTCGATAGACACTGTCATGGCGTCGGTGTAGATGCGCGAGCCGTACACCTCGTACCGCGTGACCGGGTAGACGTGATGCAGCAGGAGAAGGTCGGGGGGCAGCTGATAGGCGTACTGCCACTGGTTCAGCGGCGTGTCGGACAGCCGTGACAACGCGACCTTGGTGCAGGCGAAGCGCCAACGGTTGCTCTGCAACTCGTTCTCGTAGAGCAGGTCGAACAGGCCGGCGCCCACCGTGGCGCCGTACCGATCATCGCTCAACGACTGCAGCGGCTTCTCCCCCAGGAGAAGCAGCGCCTTGCTGATAAGGCCGATTTTGGTGTTGGTTTCTATGGCCATTTGGTTATCATCCAGCCGGGGCTGACTCCTACCATGCCGAGGTACTCCATCTTTGCGTGGGAGAACATCCGCTGGAACAAAAACTCCCAATCGAGCTTCGGACGCTTGGAGATATGCAGGTCCTTGCCGTCTGCTTGGCTCCTGTGCGACTGCTCGCTGGCGGTGAGAAACAGGCGGCTGCGCGATACGCGGCCCATCTCCACCAGCGCGGGTTCGACATCGTCGGGGACCAGATGCTCAAGCACATCAAGGCAGGCCACCATGTCGAAGGACATGTCGGCAAAAGGCAGTTCCGTCGCTATGCCTCGGGTGATACGCTCACCGCATAGATACGACGTGGGCTCCACCCCCTGGTAGACGTAACCTGCTGCCTCAGCAATCTCGCGCAACTCTCCGCGGCCTGCGCCCACGTCGAGGAGCGGCCCGGGGGCGTACCTCGACAGGACTTCTGCCGCCTTGGCCTTGCGCTTCGCGCCCATCGCGTAACCGGGATCGAGGTAACAGTCCTCGTAGCGGCGAAGCTCGGCTGATCTATCAAACATCTATCAGTCTCAAACGACTTGATAAATCTACGAGACCTTCGCGCCGCCTGCGGTCAAAACTGGCACCACTGTCGGAATCGCCTGCACGTCCACTTCCCAGTCCGCCGGACCCTGGCTCTCCGTCGCCGAGCTACGCCGACGCGCCCATACTGCGGAACCGAACGCTTCCGTCCGTACGTCGCGGGTGAACTTGCCGGTCGTCTTGAACTTGTTCTTGACGTTCGCGAAGGACCGCGCTTTCAGAAAACTTACCCACAATGGCATCGTCGTACCTCATTTCAAAAAATCCGCTGGGTGACCCAGCTGGTCCCGGGTGAAACCGCTCATGGAGAAAACCTTGCCTTTGAACTCGCCAGCGGCCAGCTTCGCGAACTTCTCGCGGTAGCCGTTGATCGTTCGGTGCTCCTGGTGGGCCGGGTCGCCGACCCGGCGGCAGTCGTGCGTGATGACCTTGCCGGTCTGCGACTCGCCGGTAAAGTAGCCACTTCCATCCATTGGTGCGCCGCAGATCACTACCGGATGGAAACCCATCTGTAGACCGATCCGGGCGGCTTTCGCGGCACTGGTCGCGCCCGTCGAGAACTCCGCCCCCCACCAGTCCGTCACGTCGGGGTGCTCGTTCTTCGGCGGTCGGTTGATCCGAGCGCAATTCGCGTGTAGTCGCCAGGGCTTGGCGTTAGGGAACGCCTTGCGCCGGGCTTCGGCAAACTCGTAGGCTTTGGCCGTATGGCCGGAGAGAACGTGGTCGGCGTCTTCGACGGCCACACACGCCCCGTTCACCAGCATCACTTCAGCGTCCGGGTACAGTCTCCGGGCTGCCGCAAGATCGTCGTGCAGGCAAGGCGCGCTGCCCACCACCAGCAGTGCTGGCATCCAGTTCTCCCCCTGGCAAAAGAAAGCGGGGGCCGAAGCCCCCGCTCAGTTAGGCTAGCCTTTAGTCGGAGTCGGCAGTGCCGATAGCCGTGGTGCTGGTCGTGTCCACAACGCCCGCGACCGGCGTAGCTGCCGCCATGTCACGGGTGTTGGCGTTGACCACCAAAATGCCGTTCGGCGCGGTGGTCGGCGTGACAAAGATTATGTCGTTGACCTTGAGCCTGCTGGCGGCGAGGTTGAAGAAAGCGGCAGTGTCGCAAGCGGCAGTAGCGTCGCCCGCCGATGCGTAGTGCCAGATACTGTTGCTTACGCCGAAACCAACTCGGCGCAGTGCTGCAGCGTTGAAAGCCATGTGTAGTACCTCGAAAAAGAAGAAGAAGGAAACAGCGGCCCCCGGAGGGGCCGCCGTCAGTCAGGCTTACACCTCGTAGGACTGGACCTCGACCACGCCGCGGGAGTCGATGACCACCGAGCCGGCCTTGAGCATCGACTGCGAGAGCCAGGAAGCCCGCTCAGGGATGAAGTCAACCCGGGAGGTGGGCTCGATGGCCGTTGCCAGACCGACCGCGACACGGTCGAAGGCAAAGCAGAGGCGGATTTGCGAGGAGCCGAGAGGCAGACCGCCTTCGGCCCGATCTTCCAGGACGATGAAGGTAAAGCCAAACGCCTTCTTCTGGTCGAGATCGGCGTCCACCAGAACGCGCATGGTCTGGTAGTCGGCCGAGGTGATCTCGGTCTCTGCCAGAGCGCCTTCGAGGCCCACCGCGTTGATGACGAGCGTGTGATCCGAAGTCGGACCACCGGCGCCCGTGGCCACGAGGAGCCGCTTGGCCCGCCGCAGCTTGGCGGCGTTGATCGGACTGTTGGTCCCACCAAGGTCCTCATCCACAGTGCCGGCGATAGACGTGGCGGCGTCGAGCGCGTCGATAATCAGCTGATCCTCGGCGCGGCCGATGGACATCGCGTTGCTCCTGGCGATGTCAGCGCGCTCGTCCACCGTGCTCTCGGCCTGGTCGAACAGGTCGGTGTAGTCACCGATGCGCCAGTTCGTCAGGGTCACCGCGACCTTGGTGTGGCTGTAGTCAGCCGGAACGATAAGCTCAGAGGGGGCAGTCTGCTGGAGCGCGATGCCCTGGCCGAGCTTCTGGAAGAAGTGCTGCTGACCGACAATGCCGGTCTTGAGTTTCACTCGACCGCGGAGCCGACTGGCCCCCTGGTACGAGAGCTTCACTTCCTCGCCAAAGCTGGCGATGGCTGCGTTGGTGGTAGCGGTATATACACCGCCAAGTGACAGAGACATGTTGTAATCCTTACGTTAAGTTGAGAGATTTGATGGCGGTCTTCCAACCGCGTCGAGCTTGATCGGGGTCCCGTCCGTGACGGCCCTCTCTCACCTTTACGCCGTGCGTGGCGTGGTCGGCGTCGCCCGGTGTCGGCTCTTTCGAGGTCCCGACAGGGCGACGCGAAAATTCAGGTTACAACGGTGGCGAAGCCAGAGGTGCTGACCGTCATGGCCGTGGCGGTGCCCACGTTAGCGTCCGTGATAGCCCGGTAGTCCAAAACCCCCGCACC
>ENA-ORBV01009097-ORBV01009097.1-microbial-mat-metagenome-genome-assembly--contig:-NODE-9097-length-16451-cov-10.619702_pt1 | contig 16451 bp, 16 predicted proteins | sample MGYA00237777_ERZ505514 | MGnify/ENA primary metagenome ERZ505514 (study PRJEB26160, sample SAMN06269048) | microbial mat metagenome | isolation source: Oligotrophic lake microbial mat | place... | reverse complement strand
CGCTGGCAGTGTACGGGGCGAGGCTGGATGAGGGCAGGTAGCCGCTGGAGCTATTCGGGTCGCCGTTGCCTGCCTTGAAGCTGTGGGTGTGCGTCGGCAGCTCGGCCTGAGTGAGCGTGTGGTTCTCCTCGCCGCTGCGCTCGCCCAGGGTAAAGCCGCCGCCCACGTGGAGCGGCGTGCGGCCGCGCAGGTCGGGCAGGGCGAAGTTTACGCGGCCATCGCCGCCAAAGGTGGTGCCGAGCAGCGAAAACAGGGCCTGGTTCTGGTTGATCGGCAGCAGCTGGCCGTTGCAGAGCGCCCAGCCGCGCGGCGCGAAGCTGAACGAGACGATCCTGACTTCGCTGAGAAAGGGCTCACTCATGGGGTGGCTCCTGCTAGCTACGGGGCGGGAAGACGCCCTGAAGCGCGATGATGAAGTTCAGGGTCAGGAATGGCTGCATATTATTATGCGGCAGGCTGCCGCCTACGATAGCGAGGGCCTGGGGGCCAAAGTTGCCGCTGGCAGGGGTGCGCAGGCTATCGCCGAACTCCGAGCCGGCCCAGCTGGCGCCTGTGGGCGCGGGCGTGTTGGCGTCGGTGGAGGCGAGCGCGGCCTGGTGGCTGTGGGCCGGCATCTCGCTGGCGATCAGTGTTACCGTGTCGGCGCCGCTCGTCTCACCAAGATCGCGGAGCGACAGGCCGGGCCCCTGGCCTGGGTGCATCGGCGCGCGGCCTTGCATGTCGGGCAAGGCGAAGTTCGTACGCCCATCGCCGCCATAGGTGGTGCCAAGCAGCGAGAAGAGCGCGGTGTTCTGCGAGATGGGCAGCAGCTGGCCGTTGCAGAAGGCCCAGCCGCGCGGCGCGAAGTTGAAGGGGACGATGCGGATCTCGGCCACAAAAGGGTCTGCCATTGGATTCCTCCGTACAGGAGCGGCTTGCGGCGCAGGGAATGAGCCCGAGCACTACGACTGCGACGGGAAAATCCCGAAGAGCGAGATGATGAAGTTGACGCAGAGGTAGGGCTGCAGGTTGGTGTGGGGCTGGCTGCCGCCCTGCGCGTTGATCGCGTCGGCGGGCAACGGGACGGAGGGCGCCTCGCTGGTGTAGAAGTCGCCGCCGTTGGCGACCGCCCAGCTATTGCCGGCCGGGTCGTTGGCGGTGCCGAAAGCGGCGCTGGCGGCGGGCAGGTGCGTGTGGATGGGGAGCTGGTTGACGGTGAGCGTTACGTCTTCCACACCGTCCTGATCGTTCAGCGTGCGCGTGGAGAGGCCCGCGCCGGTGCCCTGGTGGATGGGGAGCCGACCGCGCAGATCGGGCAGGGCGAAGGTAGATTGGCCGTCGCCGCCGTAGGTGGTACCGATCAGCTGGAAGAGGGTCTCGTTCTCCGAGATTGGCACGAGCTGCCCCTCGCAGAACATCCAGCCGGCCGGCGCGAAGTTGCCCCCGAACATACGAATCTCACCAACATATGGCTGGGCCATCGATGCTCCTTTGCGAACGCCTTACCAAGCGTCGGCTGCTTTAGGCGGCGTGGCGCCGCTCCATCAGGTAGTACATGCCGGTATCGCCAATGATCGCAAAGCCAAGCCGCTCGTACCAGCCCAGTACACGCTGGTCGAAGCGGTAGACATGGAGCGTAATAGGCAAGCTGGCCTGCGCGGTCTCTGCGAGCAGTACCTCCATCAGAGCGCCGCCGATGCCGCGTCCACGCTGCGCTGGGAGCAGGGCGATGTCGAGCAGGTGCAGCTTCTCGACGCTGCGCTCGATGTAGATGCGGCCCGCCGCGACACCGGCGACGCAGATGATCTGGTGATCGCCCGTGGGGTAGTAGCTCTGGTAGTGGGCCTGCTGCGCCTGGAACTGCTGGCGCAGAAACAGCTGGCGCGTGGCGGCGTCCCAGGCGAGGGCGGCCAACTCGTCGGCGCGCGTGCTGGCGTACAGCTCGAAGAGGAACAGCTCGTCGGCGGGCTGAACCGGCCTGAGGGTGATCTGGTGTTGATGCTCACGCTCCACCTGGCGCTCCCTGGTGTGCTCAGAGACAGAGATACGCGGTGAGCCAGCCGGTCTTGGGGGTGGCGGCCATTGCAGCGATGGCGGCGCTAGAGGGATAGGCGAGCGGGATGGCCTCGCCCTCGACGGGGGCGCCGCCCCGCCAGCTGAAGGAGCGCATAGTAAGGGGCGCGCGCGTGACATGGCCATCGCGCTCGATGCGCAGCGGGCCGCGCGGGCCGCTGACAGTGGCACCGGGAAGGGCGGCGGCAAGGCTTGTGGGCGCGGCGCGGGCCGCCTCGATCAGCAGGCCGCTCTCGTAGCCGAGCACGACGAAGGGATCAGGGGCGCGGCCGACGGCGGCGAGCCGGGCCTCGAACGCCAGGTTGGCGGCTGGGTCGAGCCGGGCCGACCAGCCTAGGGGGCTGAGGACGCGCAGCCCAGCCGGGGCCGGGGCGGCGACGAGGAAGGGCGAGCCGAGCAGCGGGGTGCGCGCGGCGAGCCCGGAGTCCGCGTAGGCCTGAAGGAACGCGGTGGCCTGCTCGCCCGAGTAGGCGGCGTAGAGCGCGTCGGGCCGGGCGGCGCCAACGGCCCGAAGCACAGCTGCGAGGTCGCTGGAGGCGCCGGGTGCGTGCGTCACATGCCTGGCGACGATGGTGCCGCCGCCAGACGCGGCCCCGGCCCCGAAGGCGCCGAGGGTGTCGTAGCCGCTCTCGTGGAACGACGCGATGCTCACGATGCGCGGGCCGAGGGTGGCCGCCGCCCAGGCACCAGCGGCGTGGCTAGCCTGCCAGGCGCCAAGCGTGTTATGAAAGATATAGGGGTCCGGCGCGTGGCGCAGCAGGTTCGCGCCAGCTGTGGTGGCGAGCAGCGGCACGCGGCGCGCGTGGAGCAGCGGCTGAAGCTGGGCGATGGCGGGCTGGCTTATGACGCCAACCAGCAGATCCACCCCGTGCTCGACGATCAGGCGGCGGCCAGCGGCGACGGCGGCGCTCGGCAGCGTGCCATACTCCACAGGCAGCAGCCGCACCGCAGTCCCGGCGCCGACAAAGGCCAGGTCGAGCCCATCGAGCAGGCTAGCGGCGAGGCGCGGGTAGAGACTCGAGGTGGGCAGCAGCACCCCAAGGCTGATGGCCGTGGCAGGCGCGCCGCTGGCCAGCCGCAGCGCCAGCGGCGCGATCGCCAAGGCCCCGGCAGCTGCCCCAAGCCCCTTGAGCAGCCCACGTCTGCTCAAGACTGTACTGGAGGATTGTCGTTCGCGCATCGTGGTGCTCCTGGATTGTCAAGAATGTACTAGATGTAGGGACGGTTATAGCACTCCCGACTTACGAGACTATATCCAGCTGAAGCGCGGCATTATCCACAGATGACACAGATTTCCGGTCTATTTTTTGCTGTGGCCATCGAGCGGAAATCTGTGTCATTCGTGGTAGGACTTACGCAGTTGAATCACGCGCGCACGGCAACGCCCGTTGTCGCCCCGACCGGAGCGCAGCGGCGTGGAGGGGTCTTCCTGCGCAGCAGGACGAAAGATTCCTCGCTGCGCTCGGAATGACATGGCGGCGGTTAGAAGTCAGGTCGGCGCCTACAACGTCAACTGCGTAACTCCTACCGTGGATTAAAGTCACTCGCCCCAGTCTACATCCACGTAGATCGCGCCGTCGCGCACGGTAACAGGATACGTGGGCACGCGCAGGCCCACGGGCGGCACCAGGCTCTTACCGCTGCGCACGCTGTAAGTCCAGCCGTGCCAGGGGCAGGTTACCGTGTCGCCGATCAGCACGCCCGCCGAGAGCGGGCCACCCTCGTGGCGGCAGCTATCGCCAAAGGCATAGAGCGTGCCCTCGACGTTGGCCAGAGCGATCGGCAGCCCGTCGATCTCCACATAGGCCAGCCCGCCTGGCGGCAGATCGGCTAGATTTGCCACACGCACAAGCTCACGCGCCATCGTCTCACCTCTCGCCGCATGCTCCTCCACTGGCATTATAGCGCGGCCTGAGCGAGCAATTCGTACTACAATGGCTCGCAATTGTTGACATCCCCCGTGTGGGTAAGGTACAGTTACGAGACGATCCCTCGGTTCGCAGAGGTGCCTATGTCTCCCATCGCGATCAATCAGCGCCAGCTCGAGACGCTCAGCCAGCTGCTCATCGCAGGCGGCCATCACGGTGTCTCGGAGCTGCTCACGGCCTCACTGGAGCGGCTGATCTCGTTCTGGCCGGCACGGGCCGGCGCCCTGCTGTATGTGAATCCCTACGGCGAGCTGCTCAGCCTGACCCACGGCCCGCTCGACGAGGAGGCCCGCACGCTGATCGACCAGGCCAGCCAGGGCTTTGCCCGCCGTGGCGACGGCAGCGAGCCGATTGTTGGCAGCTACTCGCTCGACGACGGCCGCGACCTGATCGAGCTGCCGCTCCAGAGCGGTGGCCAAGATGTGGGCCTGCTGCATCTTGTGGTGGAGGGCCACGACGCCAGCCAGGAGGGCGCCGCCACGCTAGACGAAGACCTACTCGTGCTACTGGTGCGCGCCATCGGCGGCGAGGCCGACAAGATCGCTATGCTGCGCCGCGCCGAGCGCGACCTGCGCGAGCTGAACTTGCTCTACGAGATCGGCCAGTCGCTCGCCGTGAATCTGGATCTCGCCAGCCTGCTCAACGATATCAAGGTGCGCGCGCCGAAGGTGGTGGGGGCCGAGCGCTGCTCGATCTTCATCCTAGACGAGGCGACCAACGAGCTGGTGCTAGAGCTTCCCGGCGAGCAGCGCAGCTTCCGCATGCCTGTGGATCGCGGCATCGCCGGCTGGGTGATCTCCCACGGCGTTGGCCAGATCGTCAACGATGTGGAGCAGGACAGCCGCTGGTACGACACGATCGGCCGCGAGGCAGATTTCGTCACCCGCTCGATCCTGTGCGTGCCGATGCGCCTGAAGGAGCGCACCGTGGGCGCGATGCAGCTGCTAAACAAGGCCGACGGGCGCGGCTTCACCGACCAGGATATGCAGCTGCTCACCACGCTGGCCGCCCAGGCGGCGATCGCGATCGAGAACGCACGGCTGTACCAGAGCCTCAAGCAGGAGCACGACCGGCTGCTGAGCAAAGAGGCCGACGTGCGTAGCGCCATCGCCCGCGATCTCCACGACGGCCCCACTCAGGGCATCGCCGCCATCGCAATGAACATCGAGTTCATCAAGAAGCTGTTCAAGGCCATGCCCGAGCGTGTGCCCGACGAGCTTGGCACGCTCGCAGAGCTGGTGAACAAGACCACCCACGACATCCGCACGCTGCTGTTCGAGCTGCGCCCGCTCGGCCTGGAGACGCAGGGCCTAGTGATGACGCTCCAGCAGTATGTGGCGCGCTGGCGCGACCCGGCCGGCTCCGACACGCGGCTGCGCCTGGAGGCCCCGGCGAACATGCCGCGCCTGGCCCCCGAGAAAGAGGCGGCGGTCTTCATCATCATTCAGGAGGCGGTGAACAACGCACGCAAGCACGCTCGCTCCGACGTGATCACCGTCTACCTCTACGTCGAGGAGGACGCCTTTGTGGCGAGCGTGCGCGACCGCGGCAAGGGCTTCAACGTGAATGCCGTGGAGAGCAGCTACAACATCCGGGGCAGCCTTGGCCTGCTGAATATGAAGGAGCGCGCCCGCCTGATCGGCGCCGACTTCCGCATGAAGTCCGACATCGGCCAGGGGACGACGGTGGAGCTGCGACTGCCGCTCTCCTGACACGGTGACCGTGCCCTCGCTGCGCGCGGGCTGACCAGGTGACCGTGCCCTCGCTCCGCTCGGGCTGACCGGGTGACCGTGCCCTTGCTGCGCGCGGGCTGACCGGGTGACCGGGTGACCTATCGGCACCGTCAGGTGTCACCCGGTCACCGTGTCACCGTGGCACCGTGGCACCGTGGCACCCGGTCACCGTGTCACCGTGTCACCCGGTCACCGTGTCACGCGAGCGCAGCGAGCGCTTCCTTCACCAGCTGCGCGATATCGGTGGGCAGGCGAGCCACCTTCACGCCGACGGCCTCTAGGGCGGCGATCTTCTCCTGGGCCGTGCCCTCGCCGCCACTGATGATCGCGCCAGCGTGGCCCATGCGCTTGCCCTCGGGGGCCGTCTGGCCGGCGATGAAGCTGACCACGGGCTTGGTAACGTGGGCCTTGATGTAGTGCGCGGCCTGGATCTCGGCGTCGCCGCCGATCTCGCCAATCAGCACGATCGCCTCGGTCTGCGCGTCGCCCTGGAAAAGCTCCAGCACATCGATAAAGCTCGTGCCGATGATCGGGTCGCCGCCGATGCCTACAATGCTGCTCTGGCCGAGCCCGAGGCGAGTGAGCGCGTCTACCGCCTCGTAGGTGAGCGTGCCGCTCTTGCTGACAACGCCAACCGCGCCGGGGGTGGCGATGTTGCCGGGGATGATCCCGACCTTAGACTCGCCGGGGGTGAGCAGGCCGGGGCAGTTCGGGCCGATCAGGCGTGCGCCCGCCGCTCTCACAAAGGCGTAGGTGGTGACCATATCGAGGGCGGGGATGCCCTCGGTAATGCAGACGATCAGGGGGATGCCGGCGGCGGCCGCCTCGCGGATGGCGTCGGGGGCGAAGGCGGCGGGCACATAGATCACCGAGACATTGGCGCCTGTGGCCTGCACCGCAGCCTTCACGGTGTTGAAGACCGGCACCTGGCCGTCGATGGCGCTCTGCCCGCCACGCCCCGGCACCACGCCCGCCACCACATTCGTGCCGTAGGCCTGCATGGCGCGGGTATGGAACTCGCCCTCTTTGCCGGTAATCCCTTGGACCAGCAGCCGGGTCGCTTTGTTGATCAGGACGCTCACGGGTGACTCCTCATTCTAAGAATGCAAAATGCAAAATGCAAAATGCAAGCGTCGGCACGATGCCCTTTTGCATTTTGCATTTTGCATTATGACGGTCAGTAGCCTTCAGCTAGTGTTTCGGGCGCCTCGCCCTCGGCTGCCTGCACAATGGCCACGCCCGCGCTGGCGCCGATGCGGTCTGCGCCGGCTGCGACCATGGCGCGTGTATCGGCGAGGGTGCGGATGCCGCCAGAGGCCTTCACGCCGAGCCCAGGGCCAACGACGCGGCGCATCAGGGCGACGTCGGCCACCGTGGCGCCGCCGCCCGCGAAACCCGTGCTGGTCTTCACAAAGTCGGCGCCGACGCGGGCCGCGAGCATACAGGCGGCGACCTTCTCCTCGTCGGTGAGCAGCACCGTCTCGATGATCACCTTCACAAGCGCGCCGGCGGCGTGGCCTGCCGCGACCACTTCGTGCATATCCTCGGCCACCTCGCCATACTCGCCGGCCTTGAGGCGCCCGATGGCGAGCACCATATCGAGCTCGCGGGCGCCCCTGCCAGCCGCCTGGGCGGCCTCGAAGACCTTGGCCTTGGTGCTGGTTGCGCCCAGCGGGAAGCCGATTACGGTGCAGACGGCCACAGGCGTAGCGCGCAGCAGGCGCACGCAGAGCGGCACAAAGCTGGGGTTCACGCAGACGCTGGCAAAGCGATACTGGGCGGCCTCACGGCAGAGCGCCTCGATCTGTGCGGGGGTGGCCTCGGGCTTGAGCAGCGTGTGGTCGATCAGGGCGGCAAGCGGGGTGTCGGAGGGAATGGTGGGCGTGCGAGGTAGGGGCTGGCCAACCGGGAGGCCGGGGATGGCGCCGAGCACCTGCGCAACCCGCTCGATCAACTGCTCCATGCTCGCCTCCTGCGCTTGGCTCCGGCCCACGGCGGCTATTGTAGCACAGCTGGTTACGCAGCCCTTTTGCCCACAGATGGCGCAGGCTTCTGGCCCATTTTGGCCCCAAGGGCGTTAGCCTTGGGTAACTGATGGTATACTGCTTAAACATGTTGTTCACCTGCCTTTATTTGCCCTAAACGGAATTGCGGCCCCACTTGAGCCTGAAAAACCGCCAGGATTCAGGGGCTTTTCCCCATTTCATAGTGCTCAGAGCGATCCTGCTACTGCTGGCAGCCGGAGAGCTGTTCCGCGCGGTATTATTTCTTGTGCAGGATCCTCTTGTCTACAAACTGATCGGACGCCAACTTGTCGATCCGGTGATCGGGCGGCAATATGGCCTGTTTCTACTGCCGGCGGTGTTGTTGTATCTCTTGCTGGCGCTCGACCCAGCGCGTTTTGCATGGATGCTGTGGGTTGGGGTGATCCAGCGCGGCGCGGAGGCGTTGCTGGCACTGAGCGACTGGGCGACGGGCGCGCTTGCACCCCCGACATTGCTCGCTATTCTGCTCTTTGAGCTGCTGTTTGGTGGCGTGTTGGCGGCGAGCTGTTGGCATGTACGCCCAGCGCAGCGTGAGCGATCACCGAACCGACGGCGACGCTGGATGCGGCGCGTGCTGCTTGGGTTTGGCGGGCTGTTTCTGTTCTGGGCGATCGCCTCGACCGTGCTCGTGCCAGTTGGCGCGTGGCTGCTCGGTTACCCAACCAACGATCTGTACCTCACCAGGCAGCAGGGCATCGGGTTTTTGGTCCTGAGCATGACGAGCCTGTTTGCGGCGGTGGATGTCGAGCGTTACCGCCTGTTCATCCTGGTGCCGCTGAGCAGCCAGCTGTTCGGGGTGCTTAACTCGATCTATGAAGTGCAGGTAGGTACGATCCCGCTCCAGGCGGCGCTGGTGCAGTGGAGCATTCAGGCAATCCTCAGCACGGTATTTTTGTGGTTCTACCCTTGGAAGCTCAGCGGGAGCGCCCCTAGCATAGCGGCGGAGACTGCGCTGCACCAGCCGTAGCGAAGCGACGCGGCGAGGACAAGATAACGCAGCAAGACGCCAGAGTGCTGAACTCTGGCGTCTTGCTATGGGAGGCGCTGCGAGCCTACACGTTGGCCAAGTGTTACGCGGAGGCCATCTTGGCCTGGCCAGTGGTTGGGGCGCTGCCCGAGCGCAGGACCAGGAAGACCGCTGCGACAACCAGGTTAATCAGCGTCTGGGTGATGAGTTGGCCTGTGGTGGCCTGGCCAAGCACGAACACGCCGTAGGCCGAGAAAAGGATCCCGATGATCTGCTCGGCAACAATAATCAAAATAAACGCCCGATAGCGCACCGGGTCGGTGGCCGTAAGCAAGTAGACAGCGCCGAGCAGCAGCATGACCATACCGTACTGCCCCGCCATCGCGATAAGCTCAGTCGTCCAGCCTGATGCGGGCACCCAACCGCCGATCGTACTCCCACCGATCTCCGGCGCAAAGGTCGACAACAGGCCGTTGAAGATGTTCCACACGCCCCACAACACGAGCAGTCCCTGGAGTACACGCTTCTGATTCATGCTGGCTTCTCCTGTTCACTAACGGACGCTTGATTTTTTCGCTCGGCCACGAGTGGGATTGTCTCCCAACGCGCTACGGGTTGCGCTGCCACCGGCTTGCAGGCGTGCGCGCACGAACGGCACCCGCTGGCGCATGCTTCCGGCGCAGCGGTGCTGGCCTGCCTGGTGGGCAGCCGACGACGCACCACGGCCACCACGCTGTTGAATGGGCAAAGATAGCGGCAGATGCCACGCTTGCCCAACAGCATCACACTCGCGCCGACAAGCAGCATCAGCCCAAGCTGAAACAGACGCTGCGGCCATGCCGTGAAGTCGGCGTTAAAGGGTGTGTAGGCCTGTGTGCCCGCGCCTGGCACGAGCCACCACAAAACTGGCACCCAGGCGACCAGCACGAACAGCGTGATGCCGCGCCCCCAGGTGGGGTTGAGCCGGATGCGTGAGCGGGCCAGCGGCTCCATCAGGTCCTGGATGCCGCCGATCCAGCAGACCCACCCGCACATCCAGCTTCCGCCAACCGCGGCGAGCAGAATCATGGTGAGCCAGAACACGCCACCCACAGCAATCCACAGCGGCCCAGGCAGATGTACCTCGATCAGCACAAGGTTGATGAAGATGAAAATCAGCTGGAGCGCACGCCGCTGCGAGCGTTCCGGTTGAGTCGCCGGTGACTGTGTTGTCATTCCACCCCTGCCCTAATCTAGTGCTGCAACGTGGCTTGACATTAGTGTAACGTATTGTTCACAGCTGCGCAAGGGTCGAACAGGGGGTGGCGTATGGTTTCGGTCCAGGCGGGGCAGCGGGCGACTGAAGTCGCGCCATCGGGGCGCTGCGCGCCGCGCGTCGGCCTGCGCCGACGCCGTGCTGCGTCCGCGTAGGCGGACGCGCGGCCGTAGGCCGGGCCGGCGCGGCGTTCAGCCGCCGGCCAGCGGGCAGCCCGAAACGATACGCCGCACCCCGTCGCGGGGCGCTAGCGCCCGCTACCTGGCGTATACTACCCATGGTGTAAGCAGCAGCGTACGGAAAGAACAGACATGGCCCAGCAGACAGACTATGACGTCATCGTGGTTGGCGGGGGGCACAACGGCCTTACCTGTGCCGGCTACCTGGCGAAATCCGGGCTTCGGGTGCTCGTCGCCGAGCGGCGCCCCATCGTGGGCGGCGCGGTCTGCACCGAGGAGGTTATCCCCGGCTATAAGATCGATGTCGGCTCGTCCGCCCACATTATGGTGCATCTCACCCCGATCGTGAAGGATCTGGAGCTCGAGCGCCACGGCCTTGAGTATATCCAGATGGACCCCTTCGCCTTCTACCCGCTCCCCGACGGCAGCGGCGCAATCAGCTTCTACAAGGATACCGAGAAGACCATCCAGAGCATCGCCGCCGTAAGCCCGCGCGACGCCGAGGCCTACCGCAAGTTCCTCGCCTTCTGGACGCCGCTCAACGAGGCGGTGTTCGATGTCTTCCTCAACCCGCCCTCTGTGGAGCGGCTTTTTGGCAGCGTGGCCGCCGCTGTGCCGCGCCTCCCGGCGGGCCAGCGCAACCCCCTGGAGGTTACGCGGCGCCTTTTTAGCAGCTACGGCCAGCAGATCAGCGAGACGTTCGAGAGCGAGCCAATGCGCGCCGCGATGACCTGGCTCGCCGCGCAGAGCGGCCCGCCGCCCGACGAGATCGGCGCGGGCGACTTTGTGGGCTGGCACGCGATGCTCCACCAGAGCGGCGCCGCCCACCCGCGCGGCGGCAGCGGCATGCTCACCCAGGCCATGGCCTCTGCCCTCAAAAGCTTCGGCGGCACCGTGGCCCTCGACGCGCCAGTGCGCCGCATTCTTATCCAGAGCGGCAAGGTGCAGGGCATCGAGACCGAGGACGGCCAGCGCTACAGCGCGCCGATCGTGATCTCTAACGCCCACGTGCTCACCACCATGCTCAAGCTGGTTGGCCCGGAGCATCTTACGAGCACGCTGGTGCACCGGCTCAACAACATCCGCGTGGGCAACGGTTTTGGCATGACCGTGCGCTGCGCCGCCGACGAGCTGCCCGATTACCTCGGCGCCCCGAGTGGCGGGCGGCCTCACGAGAGCCACCACGGCCTGCAGCTGCTTAGCCCTAGCATGGGCTACGTGCGTCGCGCCTACGAGGACTACCTCGGCGGCAATCCCTCACGCGACCCCGCCGTGATCGCGATGACCTTCTCGGCGATCGACCCCGACGTGGCGCCGCCCGGCAAGCACAGCGTGTTCCTCTGGGCGCAGTACTTCCCCTACGAGCTGAGCGGCGGGCGGCACTGGGACGATGTGCGCGAGCAGGTGGCCGACAGCATCCTGGAGGTGCTCTACCGCTACGCGCCCAACATGCGCGGCAAGATCACCGACCGCTTCATCCAGACGCCCCTGGATCTGGAGCGGCGGCTTGGGCTGCCAAAAGGCAACGTGATGCACATCGAGATGAGCTTCGACCAGATGTTCTTCTTCCGCCCGCTCCCCGAGCTGGCCCAGTATCGCACGCCGATCAAGGGCCTCTACCTTACCGGCGCAAGCACCCACCCTGGCGGCGGCGTCTTTGGGGCCAGCGGCCACAACACCGCGCGCGTGGTGCTCGGCGATACGCGGCGCCGCCAGTGGGCGCCCCTTGCGCTTGGTGCGGGAGCGCTTGCGGCGGGGCTATGGGCGGCGCGGCGCAGCAAAAAAGCGCTGTGAGCGCGCACTGTTCTGGCTGGCATATCTATTGCTTCTGCTAATCCTTATCGTGACTCATTGTACTGTGCAACGAGTCAATCGGAGAAAGCGGATGACAATGTCGAGTGAAAAGCAGAATCAAGCCTCGATGTCGCGGCGGCTCGTGCTCAAGGGTCTGGCGGGCATCACCGGGGGCATGGCCGCAGCGGGCTTCGCCGGGATGTTTGGGCTGCAGACCGCCCAGGCCAGCCACAACGCGATGGACGATGTGGCCACCATCGCCAACCTGGCCGCCACCGCCGAGACCCTGGCGATGACCAGCTACTACTATACGATCCTGAACAACCCGCTGGGCTTCAGCGACTTCCAGCTGAGCTATCTCAAGCTGGCCATGAGCTCCGAGCTGTACCATCTCGACGTGCTGACATCGCTCGGCGGCAAGTCGCTCGCCGCCGAGTTCTACACGCCGACGGCTTTCCTCAAGGACAAGAAGGTCAACGTGGCGACGTTCATCGCGGCTGAGACGGCCTTCACGGGTGCCTACCTGGCGGCCACCCGTCGCTTCGCCGAGCTGGGCGAGCCCCGCCTGGCGGCCACCACGGCGCAGCACGCAGCCACCGAGGCCGAGCACCTCGCCCTCACCCGGCTAGTGGGCGGTCTGATCCCGAACCCGAACGCGCTGCCCGCCCCGATCTACTACAACGTCTCCGACGCGGTGCCCACGCTGACGCCCTTCCTCCAGGGCGGCACGGGCTTCGCCGGCCCGGTGCCCTTCCCGGGCGTCGACGCAATCAAGAAGCTCGCCGGCACCGAGGCCCTGCGCGTGCCTACCTTCCTCAGCGTCTTTTAGAATCACACTGGCCATGTAAGCGAAAGGGCGCCCCTTGTGGGCGCCCTTTCGCTTTATCTCTAGATGCCCACTGGCTCCCGCTGTGGCGCCGGGATGTCCTCGCCGATGAAGTGGACCGCGCTCTTCGCCGCCTCCATAATCGTGAGCAGGCCGCTGCCAGGGTGGACGGCGCCGCCGATCCAGTAGAGACCCTTGGCGCCGCTGTGGCGGATATGCGGGCGCAGCGGGCCGAGCTGATTCCAGCTGTGGATCAGGTTGAAGACCGCGCCTAGATGGGTGTGATGCTCGTCGCGCCAGGTCTCGGCGGTGTAGTGGTGCTCGGCGACGATATGCTGCTCCACGCCCTCGTAGCCCAGCTTCGCCATCTGGCGCAGGATCAGCGCGCGCAGCGGCCCCGTCTTCGCCGCCCAGTCGATCGGGTAGCGCAGGTTTGGCACTGGCACCAGCACAAACAGCGTGCTGTGGCCGTCGGGCGCGTTCGCCGGGTCTACAATCGTCGGGTTGCAGACGTAAAACGAGGGATCTTCCTCGTCCAGCACGGCGCTCTTGGCCCAGAGCGGGTCGGTGCGGCGAATGTTGGGCGACAGGTAGAGCTGATGGTGGGGCAGATCGTCCCAGCGCCGGTTCACGCCCAGGTAGAGCATGAAGGTCGAGCAGGAGAACTCCATACGGTCGAGCTTGCGGTCGGTATAGGGGCCGCGCGCGTGGGCGGGGAGCAGGTGCTGCACGGCGTAGCCGAAGTCGGCGTTGAGCACCACAGCGTCGGCCATGATGCGCTCGCCGTCGGCCATGAGCAGGCCGGTGGCGCGGCCGCCCTCGACGATCACCTGCTGCACGGGGCGATTGAGCTGGATCTGCACGCCGAGATCCTCGGCGGCGCGGGCGAGGCCACGGGCCAGGGCGCGGAAACCGCCCTCGGGGTGCCAGATGCCGTAGTGAAACTCCAGAAACGTCACCAGGCTGAAGACACTGGAGCAGGCGCTGGGGTGCATGCCAAGATACTTGGCCTGGTAGCCCATCGCGTAGACGACGCGCTCGTCGGGGAAGAAGCGCTCGAAGTGCTGGTAGAGGCTCTCCCAGGGGCGGAAGGGCAGCGCCGCCGCGATCTCGCCGGGCTTCAGGTAGGCCAGGGGCGAGCGCACGGGCGTGCCGAGGTAGGGGCCGTAGCCCACCACATCCTTGCGCAGATGCTCGGCGTACCAGCGCTCAAAGGCCGCCGGCAGCTCAGGGCCAAAGCCGGCCAGCTGCGCCTTGAAGGCGGCCAGATCCGAGCTGAGATCCAGGTGCGTGCCATCCCAGAACTTGATGCGTGTGTTCGGGTCAAGCTGAATCAGCTTGACATAGTCGCTGAAGCTAAGGCCACAGGCGGCGAACAGATCCTCGTAGATCTGCGGCACCTGGAGGATAGTCGGGCCGGTATCGAACTGATAGGGACCGAGCTCAAGGCCGCGCATCCGGCCGCCCACTCTGTCGGCGGCCTCGTAGATTGTAACTGTATAGCCGGCTGCTGCAAGGCGCATGGCCGTAGCCATCCCGCCCGGCCCGGCACCGACAATGGCGATTGTTTTGGACACACTACCTCCCAGGAGTGCCACGCGAAGGGACAAAAGGGCACTCCTAAGCAGTATAACACCGATACGCTAGAGCTCACCCCCGCCGCGGCGTGGCTTTCCTCTCTCCCGCGCGTTGAAACAGCGCTTACATATATTTCTCTGACCTCATCACGCGCACCTCGGTGGCATAGGCGATCACGGAGTAGTCGGCGAAGTAGTGCTCCTGGAGGTGGCTCAGGATCACGTCGGCGTTGGCGGCGCTCACAAGCGCCTCGATCCGCAGCTGCGGGCTAGCCCAGAACTGCTCGCTCACGCCGCTGCTGCCGTGGCCATGCACATCGCTGATGGTATAGCCCCGCGCGCCGAGACGCTTCAGATCGGCCACCAGACGCTCGCGCAGCACGCCCTCGGCAATGATCGTAACCAGAGTAATGGGGTTGGTCGCCATGGTTCTCTCCTTAGCTCCCCAGCGGGTACCACCACGCCTGGAGCAGCTGGGCGTACTGGTAGTAGAGCGGCAGGCCGATCAGCAGGTTGAAGGGCAGCGTAATCCCGAGCGACGAGGTGAGGTAGATGCTTGGGTTGGCCTGGGGCAGCGTAGCGCGCACGGCGGCTGGCGCATCAATGTAAGACGAGCTGGCGGCGAGGGCGCCTAGCACGAAGGCGCCGCCCACGGAGAGGCCCGCGAGCGTGCCGAGTGTAACGCCGACAATGCCGTGAATGATCGGCATGCCAATCCCGAAGCCGACCATGAACGGCCCCACTTTGGCAAAGTCGCGCAGCTGTCGGGCCGCGACCATACCCATCTCTAGCAGGAAAAGCGTGAGGATACCACGAAAGAGATCGTTGAACACCGGCTCGATCCGCTCGTAGTTGCGCTCACCGATCACCACGCCGATCACGAGGCCACCCAGCAGCAGGATCACGCTGCGGCCGGTGAGCGTGTCGCGCACTACCTCGCCGAGCTTCATGCCATCGCGCCGCATCCCCAGGCGCCCGATGAACAGCGCCACCACGACGCCCCACTCCATCAGGGCGGCCATGGTGGGGATGAAGCCCTCCACGCTCTGTCCGACGCTCTCCATCAGCGCCATGCTAGCGATAAATGTCACCGAGGAGACCGAGCCGTAGAGCGCGGCGATGCCGGCCGCGTTGGATACGTCGAAGCGCCCGACCCGACGCAGGATCAGGTAGCACCAGGTTGGGGTGGCCACGGCCAGGAAGATCGCCGCTGTGGCGGGCGCCCAGAACTCGGCCAGCGAGGTGCCGGCCAGCTCGATCCCGCCATTGATGCCGATCGCGAACAGCAGGTAGAGCGAGATAAACTTGTAGATCGGCTCTGGGAACTCGAGGTCGCTCTTTACGAGCGTCGCGATCATGCCCAGGATGAAGGCCAGCACCAGCGGCGACAGCAGGTTGCTGCGCAGAGTATCGAAGGCTTCCATAAGCTTGAATCCTTAGGTAGCGTGTGCTGCGGGCGTAGCTCAGGCGATGATCTGAACCATGCCGCTGTCGAGGTCGTAGCGCCCGCCTACGATCTTCAGGCTGCCGTTCGCGACGGCCTCCGCGAGGATGGGACCGGTGTTCTTCAGGTTCTCGACTACGATCTGCACATTCGCATTGACCGCATTCTCCACCGGGTCGCCCTCCATTCCCTGAGTGCGCTCCACGGCTGGTCGGATGGCATGGATGAGCCCGGCGATATGACCGATGGCAGGCCCACCCTGCACCGCAGCGGCAACGGCGCCGCAACGCTCGTGGCCAAGCACCATGATCACCGAGACGCCAAGCACGGCCACGGCGAACTCCAGGCTGCCTAGCGCTACGTCGTCGGCGAAGTTGCCAGCACCGCGCACCACGAACAGATCGCCCAACCCTCGGTCGAAGACAATCTCGGGCGGCACGCGCGAGTCGGCGCAGCCCAGGATGGCTGCAAATGGCTTCTGGCCAGCAGCGACCTCGGTAAGGCGGTTCAAGCTCTGGTTGGGGTGGGAGAGCTTCTGCTCGACGTAGCGCGTGTTGCCTTCGATCAGGGCCTGGAGGGCGAGCTCGCTGCTGCGCGGGTCTGCAATCGGGGGCGGGGCGGCGGTTGGGCCGACGGCAGGGGCGCTAGGGG